>Ga0364874_10326_pt1 | contig 27041 bp, 23 predicted proteins | sample ExccelAu500001D4_2_FD_206922 | JGI IMG/M metagenome (GOLD analysis project Ga0364874, IMG submission 206922) | Enriched cells from Trout Bog Lake Hypolimnion, Wisconsin, USA - BchlTB.Aug07.5000.01.D4 | ecosystem: Environmental > Aquatic > Freshwater > Lake > Hypolimnion/Profundal zone | place... | reverse complement strand
AATGAGTATACAATTGGTCGTGTTTGATATGGCAGGTACCACCATCGCAGACAGAGGAAATATAAACATAGCTTTTAGAGAAGCATTTTTATCGGCAGGCATCATTGTAGAAGCTGCAGAAGTGGATAAAGTGATGGGCTATAGAAAAAAAGAAGCTATTAAAATTATACTGGAACAAAATGCTCCTGATTTAGTGTCAGATACCAGGGTGATAGAGGATATACATGATGTGTTTATCCGCAATATGATTGATTTTTATGAGCAGGACCCTGAATTACAGCCTTTGCCCTATGCTGTTCAGGTATTTACACAGTTAAAGGAAAAAGGGATAAAAATTGCATTGAATACCGGGTTTACAAGGTCTATTGCAGATACCTTATTAAAAAGACTGGGTTGGAAAAATGTACCCTTTATTGATGCTGTTATATGCAGCGATGAAGTGGCAGAAGGAAGGCCATATCCATTCATGATTCAATCATTGATGCAGCAGCTGCTGATTGAAAATATAAAATCTGTTGCTAAAGTGGGGGATACAGAAGTGGATATAATGGAAGGCAGAAATGCAGGTTGCGGATTGGTAGTTAGTGTATCTACCGGCGCCTGCAGCCGGGAAGAGTTGTTCCATTATCATCCTGATTTTGTGATAGATTCTTTGGATCAGCTTATTCCACTTATTAATTAATGCTTATGGAGCAATTAATAACTTCAGTGGCTATTCCTCCAAAAACATTACAGGAAAAATTACAAAAAGCTCCTGTACTTTTTTTTATAGTTTATGTTTCCATTTCGGCATTCATGGTGTATGCCTGCATGTATGGATTCAGGAAACCCTTTACAGCGGCCTCTTATAGCGGATATACTTTATTTGGGATTTCTTATAAAATTGTTTTGGTGATAGCTCAGGTAATAGGTTATGTGATCAGTAAGTTTTACGGGATCAGGTTTATTGCTACTATGGATCCATCCAAAAGGGGAATTATGATTTTAAAACTAATTAGTGTTGCCTGGTTATCCTTGTTATTATTTGCAATTGTCCCATATCCGTACAATTTTATTTTTATGTTTATCAATGGCTTACCGCTAGGGATGGTATGGGGACTGGTATTTGGTTTCCTGGAAGGGAGGCGGTTTACAGAACTGATGGGTGCTGTGCTGGCAACCAGTTTTATTTTTGCATCTGGCCTTGCAAAAACAGTAGGGAAGTGGCTGATGCTGCAAAGGCATATTTCTGAATGGCAAATGCCATTTGCTGCAGGAGCTGTTTTTATTATTCCATTATTTTTTAGTGTTTGGTTATTGCAACAAACGCCGCCTCCCACAGAATCAGATAAAGAAAAGCGGACTTTTCGTAAACCAATGAATGCAAAAGAAAGAAAATCATTTGTCAAACAGTTTGGTTCCATTTTAATACCTGTAGTTTTAGCTTATTCTCTTTTAACTGTACTGAGGGATTTTTGTGAGGATTTTGCCAATGAATTATGGGCTGAAACCGGGTTTCAGAACAATGCAGGGATTTTTGCACAGACAAGTACCTATATATCTCTCTTTGTGCTGGCGATTGTGGGAGGCTTTTTTCTGATCAGAAATAATTACAAAGCCTTTCAGTTAACGCATACAATTATATTTGCAGGATTCTTTCTGGCAATTGTTTCTACATTATTATTTCAATACCATTTCATTTCTCCTTTTGTCTGGTTTTTGACTGCTACTTCAGGCTTATACCTGGGTTATGTTCCTTATAATTGTCTATACTTTGAAAGAATGCTGGCCACTTTTAAAGTACAGGGAAATGTGGGTTTTGTGATGTATATCGCTGATGCTTTCGGATACCTGGGTACTGTAGTGGTCTTATTAATCAAGGAATTTGTAACTATTAAATACAGTTGGGTACATTTTTTCACGCTTATTTTTTATGTAACAGCCATAGCAGGGATCAGCCTGATGATCTGGGGGATGAAGGAAGCTGCAAAGGCATATCAAAAATTTCAATCTTAAAGCATGCAATCATCAGCAATTGTTATCGGAGCAGGTATTGTTGGACTGGCTACTGCAAGGGCACTCAGTTTAAAGGGATATAAGGTTACTATCATTGAAAGAAACGAAAAGGCTGTAGGTGCTTCCATCCGGAATTTCGGAATGGTATGGCCAATTGGACAACCTTCAGGCATCATGTACAACAGGGCAATCCGCAGTAAAATGATCTGGAAAGAAGTGGCAGACAGTATTGGGTTATGGTATGATGAATGCGGAAGCCTGCACACTGCTTATTATGCGGATGAATGGATGGTTTTACAGGAGTTATATGAACATTTTAAAGTGGAAGGCAGGGAAGTTGAATTGATGAATAAGCGGGATATTACCATGGAATTCAATTCTGTAAATGAGTATGAACTGATAGGGGGTCTTTACAGTTCCTCAGAAATGATTGTAGATGCAAGGACTGCTATAAATAAGATTCCCGAATACCTTAATGAGTACCTGAATGTGGATTTTGTATGGGGAAAATCAATCACCAGAATAGAAGGAAATAAAGCATTTTCAGGAAGTACAGTATATGAAACAGACCTGATTTTTGTTTGTAACGGAGCTGATTTTGAAACATTATATCCCTCCATTTTTGCAGAACAGGAGATTACCAAATGTAAATTACAGATGTTACGTTATTCCATGCCGGAAGAAAGTAAACCATTAGGTGCTGCCATTTGCGGAGGGCTTTCCCTGATACATTATAAAGGATTTGAGACAGCAGAATCTTTGCCTGTCATCAGAAAAAGATATGAAACCGAAATGGAAGAATACATCAGGCTGGGTATACATGTAATGGTTTCCCAAAATGAACAGTTGGAATTAACGGTAGGTGATTCTCATGAATATGGCCTTAATCCCGGTCCCTTTGATGAATCTAAAATCAATGAGCTGATTACGGGTTATCTCAAACAATTTGTTATCTGTGATGACTGGAAATTGTTACAATCCTGGAATGGGGTGTATGCAAAAATGACCAGCAATGCTACTGAACTTTTCCTGCAACCCGATGCATGTGTTTATATTATTAACGGCCTGGGTGGGGCAGGTATGACCCTTTCCTTCGGCTTGGCAGAAGAATTAATAGAAAAAATCTAATTATGAAACTGGAAATACTGAAAATATGGGTAGTGTTTGTATTACTTTTCAATTTGGAGAGTTATGCACAAAAACCTGTACTGCCTGAAAATAAACACAGGTTTGTGGTAATAGCACATCGTGGAGATCATGTTAATGCTCCTGAAAATACGTTAACAGCTTTTGAACATGCTATCGAACAGGATGTGGATTATGTTGAAATAGATTTAAGAACGTCCAGAGACAGTCAGCTGGTAATCATGCACGATGCGTCTACTGATCGTATGACCGGAATAAAAGGCAGCGTGAAAGATTTTATATTTGATTCATTGAGGCAAATGAAGGTTTCGGATAAGCAACATCCTGAATGGAAGGCCGAGCAAATCCCCTCTTTTAATGAAGTACTGCAATTGTGCAGGCATAAAATACATATTTATCTTGATTTTAAAGAAGCCAGTGTTCAAAAGGCATATGCTGAAATTCTGAAAGCTGGTATGGAACATGAAATAGTTGTTTATATCAATGCCCCGCAACAATATATTGATTGGAGAAAGATTGCTCCGGATATGCCTTTAATGATAAGTCTGCCTCATGCCATTAAATCAGCAACTGAAATGACTCAATTTTTAAATTCATTTCACATTAGTATACTGGATGGAAATTATGATGAATATAACCAGGAAACTTTACAGGCGGCAAAGGAGCAGGGCATACCCGTTTGGGCAGATATACAATCTGCAACAGAACATTTGAATTGGGAAAAAGCTATTGAAACCGGATTAAAAGGGCTTCAAACTGATCATCCGGCAGATTTAATCCAATTCCTGAAAATCAAAGGAATCCGATGAAATAAAAATATCGAATATGGAATATTTACAAACTGAAAAAGCCAGCCTGGTTATAGTAGGTGGAGGCGTATTTGGAAATGCCACAGCTTATTATTACACTAAAAATAATCCGGGAAAAAAAGTAATAGTGCTGGAAAGAAATGAATTATGCAATGCTGCCACCAGCCGTTCAGCAGCCATGATAACTAAAGTAAGGGCCAAGACAGAATTTATACCCCTGGCACAGGAAACCTATCAGGCCATTACAGAAATGGAATCCATTCTTAAGGAAAGTCTGGGTATCAAGAAAGTAGGTATTTTACACGTTGCAGCTTCTGAAGAAAAAGCCAAAGAGTTGGATGACCTTGTTAAGATAGCTGCTGGTTGTAATGAAAGGGCAGCATATATCAGTGCTGATCTTGCCCGGAATATGGTTCCCTGGCTGGATACAACATCAGTTTCCAATATGGCATTTATGCCGGATGAAGCATATTGTGATCCTTATTTACTGGGTACTTTTTTTGCACGTTGTGCAAAACTCGCCGGTGCAGAATATAGACTGGGTACTGAAGTAACAGACCTTATTTCAGACCAGACAACTATTCGTGGAGTGGTTACTTCAAAGGGAACAATTTATGCTGATGCAGTAGTAATCGCTTCAGGGGCCTGGGCACCGGTTCTTGCTAAAAAAGCTGGAATAAATCTTTCATTAGCACCGGTAAGAAGCCAGTATTGGATCACTGAAAAAAATGAATTATTTCCGGAAAATTCACCCATGGTGGTATTACCAGATGTTAATGCTTACCTGCGGCCAGAACATGGTGCTTTATTATTCGGAATAAGGGAAAAAAAGTCAATGGCAGTTTCTCCGGATGATATTCCATCAGATATAAGTGGATTCCCTTTCAGTAAAGACAGGGGAGTAAGTGATTTATCTGAAGTGATTGACAGGCTTGCTATTTTCTTCCCCCGTATCTACGATATTGGTCTTAAATATTATATAGCAGGATTTTCAGCTTATACACCTGACAATTATTTAAGTATGGGATCCACTCCCTTTATGCATAACCTGTATTTTGCTACCGGTTGTGCAGGTGCTGGTATTGCTGTTTGTGGTGGTGTAGGGAAAGCTTTTGCAGCATTGGCTGCCGGGAATAAAAACCCTTATGATTTTTCTTCTTTTAATATTCACCGTTTTGGTAATATTGATCCATTTGGAGAAAAATGGCTGCAACGTTGTGCCACTGCAAGGTCTCTTAAAAACAGTGGTTAATTTTATTCAGACAGCTTATGCAAAAAAATGAATTACTTACAGAAGGAGATATTAATTTTTCCAGTGCGCGTAAAACCTGGTACAGTTTACTGGATACAGCTACTATCCAAAGCCTGGAAGAAGATGCAGCTGTGTTTTTACATCAGTCATTATCAACCCCTTGCCTGGATGTAATTGTATCCTGTGAGGGAATCTATATTACTGATGCTGCTGGCAAAAATTATATGGATTTTCATGGTAATAATGTACACCAGGTAGGATATCGTAATCCTTATGTTCTTGAAAAGGTTAAGGCACAAATGGATGTACTGCCATTTTCTCCACGCCGGTATACCAACCCGGTAACTATAGCTTTTGCACATAAACTGATTTCATTATTACCTGCTGGCCTGAATCGGGTGTTATTTGCTCCAGGAGGAACTTCGGCTGTAAGTATGGCATTAAAGCTTGCTAAAGTGGTTACCGGTAAGCATCAGGTTATTTCCCTGAAAGATTCTTTTCATGGTGCTTCGCTGGATGCGATTGCAGTAGGAGGGGAAGCTCAGTTTAAAAAATATATGGGAGCTTTATCTCCTGAAACTTTTCATATCAACCAACCGGATCATTTCAGCAATAACGATTTGGATGAAGGGGCAGATGATGCAGAAGAATTGGAATCCATACTTAAAAATAACCCGGAAGTAGGTGCATTTATTGCAGAAACAATCCGGAATACTGATGTTCAGATTCCACCGGTTTCCTATTGGAAAAAAGTTCGGGAAATCTGTACCAAATACAATGTTTTACTGATTCTGGATGAAATTCCCATTGCTTTTGGCAGAACGGGAAGGATGTTTGCTTTTGAACATTATCAGATAGAACCTGATATTATATGTTTGGGAAAAGGCCTGGGGGCAGGTATTATTCCCTTTGCTGCCATCGTGACAAGGGATGCTTATAATATTGCCACAGATGTATCTCTTGGGCATTTTACCCACGAAAAAAGCCCATTGGGTGCTGCTGCTGCATTAGCAATGCTTGAATACCTTGAACAAAAACATATTCTTGAAAAAGTGAGGGAAGATGAGATTTTTGTTAGAAATATCTTAGTGGAAATGCAAAGTAAATATCCGGTAATTGGTGCGGTTAGAGGTATTGGCCTTTTATGGGCTATTGAATTAGTAAACAACCCGGAAACCAAAGAAAAAGCTATTGACCTGGCGGAAAAAGTTTTGTATGAATGTTTAGAGAATGGGTTAAGTTTTAAAGTTTCGGGGGGCAATGTTATTCAGTTATGTCCACCATTAATTATCAGCAGAACAGCGTTGAAAAATGCATTGCAGATAGTAGAACTGGCAATTGCAAAATTCAGTAAAATGGAATAATCTATTTGTTAGTGCAGCATCTCATCTATTTCAGTATCACCTTCTAGTTCCTCTTCAGTGGGTTTGTGGTAATCTTTCTTGAGTTGTTCAATTAATTTCTTTTCATCTTTCTGATCCCGGATTACCAGTAGAATAATAAGAAGCAAAGCTGCAATAACAAATAAAATGATAAATGCTGCTTTCATAATTCATTATTTATACAAAGGTAAATGGTCTTTCAGAATTGCTATGTTAAGTCTTTGAATGAAGTAAAGAATGGAATACTTCCAATCTTTTGATACGGAGTTAAAAAAAAATAGGGCCGATGACATTGTAAAACATCATTGACCCTATTTAAAAATTATTTTTTAACCTGTAAAAATGTATTAAGCTTCTGTGTGTCCGGAAATTTTATTCCAGATCCCTTTTGCTTCTTCAGCCAGGTTTCCAATTTTGTTTTTAGCTTCATCCAGTAAATCACCAGATTTAGCTTTTTCCGCAATTTCTTCAGCTTTTTCCTGTACCTCTTCAATTACATTTTCTGCCTGATCTTTCAGGTCATTAAAGGTATTTTTAAGATTTTCTGCCAGATTTTCTGTTCCTTCAGCTGAAGGTACTTTGTTATCATCCATTTTTTTTGTTTTAAATTTGGTTATTATGGTTACTAAAATAGTTAATATTTAGCGGGGAATCAATACAAAATAATAAATTAATATAAACTTGATCTCTGCTTGGTAATTGTAAAATAGATATAAGTCATCCTTTTAAATCATTCCTTCAAAAAATCTTAAAAAATAATAAAATTGGTGCCCTCTTAATATAAATACTCAATATTTTCCTATCTTTTATCCGTTAATTTTAAATTCATATAGATTTCGTGAAGTTTAGCCTAAATTCATTTTTTGTTTTTAACCATTTAATTTATATCAACCCCCAATATGAAATTGATTACGCAAACATTTCCCAGTGTTTTTGAAACCTCATTCGGATTTGTAGAAAATTCAGCAAAAGACCAGTTACATGGAATTAAAGTTAAAAAAGATAATACCTGGTATATAGTTGGAGATCTGGCTAAAAAAAATGGAATTTCTGCAGCAAGGATCACTAATGCTGCTCCAACAGAAGAGGACTTTGATATTTTATTCCGTTCTGCATTGGTTAATCTTTCCGGAAAATTAACTGCACCTGTTACAATAACGCTTGGATTTCCCTTCTCCACGTATAATGCCTATAAAGCTGCAGCCCAGCAATATTTGTCTAAAAGACATTTTCTGGTGGAGTCTGACAGTCAGACTTTTAACGTGAGTGGTAAAATTAAAAAAGAAACATTTGATATTGAGCGATTTGAAATTATACCTGAAATCGTTGGTGGTATTATTGCGCTTAAAAAAATTTATGAGCATGATATGCCGGATAATTTCCTGGCAATCAGTTTTGGTTTTGGTACGCTGGAAGGTATTATGGCTTCTAAAGACGGATTAATCAACAGAACTTCATTTAGTACGCATGGTATACAATATGCTATCAATAACCTATCCCGTGAATTGAATAAGAAGCATTATCTGGAATTAAAAAATGAACATCAGCTGGATGATATTTTTATGAAAGGTTCTTTTTTTGCTAATAGAAAACGAGTGGATATTGCGGAACTGAAGGAAGAATTGCTGTCTCAATATTACAGAGAAATTGTTTCTCCAATGATCCGAAGGCATATTACAGAAGATGACCTGGAATCCTGCGGAAAGATATACCTGATGGGTGGAGGTGCCCATTATCATACCCTTATTAATGCTGTAAAAGAAGAGTTTGAAAGCTTTATCCCTGTAGAAGTGGTAGATGAACCGGAAAAACTTGTGAGCGCAGGTTATTTATATAATTCACTCCGGTTATCAGATAATTATCCCGGCAGATGTGCAGGAATAGATATTGGTAATGCTTACACTATGGTAAGTACTTTTAGTGAAGGCAATAACTCTTATTCAGAATTTAAACCGTAGTGAAGTGATTAATTTATTTATACTCCTACGGGGAAGTACATTGTGTTATATTCCGGCAAAAGCAAAAATTACAGGAAATCTGGAAACTGAAATGCCAATAATACTCCATGGTACAGTTGATGGTAATATTAAGTGTGCTTCCAAACTTACTATTGGTGTAACGGGAGTCGTGAACGGGAATATTGAAGCTACAGAATTAAAATTAAAGGGTAGGGTTCATGGCAATTGCTTTGTTACTTTTGATGCTACAATTGGTAAGGAAGCTGTAATCAAAGGTTCAATTGATGCATCCCCTTTAATAGTGCAGGAAGGTGCACAGATTATTACTGAAGAGCAGAAAAAAACAGTATCATCTGAAGAAAAGGATTTAAAAGAGAAAATTACCAATGAAAAAGTTAAAGAACCCCCTCCACCTGTAATAGAAAGAGAAAAGGACAGTGAAATTTCCAGGTGGTTTTAATAATCCCAAACCGGGTTAATATCACATTAATCGTTTTTTGAAATGCAGCATCAACAGAGGTATCAATCATGAAAAAGCTAATTAAAAAGAAATTTAAGCCTGTAAAATCCGGAATACCTGTTATCAATAAATCCACACTTAAGAATCTCAAAAAGGATTTATTCAGTAAATATAATGTATTGATTAAACTCGAATATGCGCTGGCCAAGGAACGTAAAAAAGGGATGATCATAGAAAAAACAACTCTTGATACATTTAAACTGGCTTCTAAAGAATGGAAGGATACTGAAATTAAATGGAAGGAATCATTGCTGGCTTTTGCTGCTTTGAAAGATAAAAAAAAGAAATAGCATCAGCACCTTGAAAAAATCATAAATGCTGCCAGAACAATAAAAACAAAACAACCAATACCTACTGTTTTTGTAAGGTCATTTGATTTGTTGCTTCCATCCTTGTTTTTATTTATAGGAGTTATTGGCTCGAATGCAAATTTCTTTTTTTGAGGATTTTCTTTCTCCATAAATAAATATACTTAATGGCTTTATAGTAAAACCAGACCTGTAAGGTACTTTAAATTATTTATTGCTGAACTTTTACCGGAAAAGCTGGCCTTACCGGATCTTTTACCGGGTTTTCTTCCAGTTGTTTTAATATGGTTTCTATAGCTTTTTCCAATTGAGGGTCATGTCCTTTTATCACTTCAGATGGTGTTTGTTCCACTTCAATATCAGGAGGCACACCAATATTTTCCACAATAAATCCTTCCGGTGTCCAGATTCCTAAATTGGGTGCAGTTACTTCTCCGCCATCTATAAATTCAGGGTATCCCAGTATACCTACCAGTCCGCCCCAGGTTCTTTTACCAATCAATGTGCCTACTTTATATTTTCTAAACATCCAGGGCAGAAAATCCCCGCCAGAACCTGCCGTTTCGTCAATCAGCATTACTTTAGGACCCTGTATTGAAGCAGAAGGCGATTTCAGGTCATTCCCATAACGTAAATGCCAGTAGGCCTGTAAGGGGTTAGTAAGTAATCTGATATAATAATCTGCCAGCGATCCGCCTCCATTAAACCTTTCATCTACAATAATGGCTTTCTTATTGGCCTGGGGATAAAAATACCGTTTAAAATATTCATGCCCTAATGTAGAGGTATTGGGTACATATACATAGGCAACCTGACCTTTAGTGGCTTCATTTACTTTCTTTAAATTAGATTCCACCCAATCCCTGTTTCGCAATGCCTGTTCACTGCTTACAGGTACTACTTTCACTAATCGGGGATGCGGGTCATCCGGTAATATTCCAATGGATAATTCCACTATTTTATCTGCCGTATTTTCAAAAAAGCGGTAAATGTCATCTGTGCCATTCAGCTCATTTCCATTCACGGCCAGAATATAATCTCCCACATTAATATTCACTCCCGGCTCTGTTAACGGTGATTTTAAATTAGGATTCCAGTTTAAGCCACCATATATCTTTTTTATCTGGTATCGGTTATTATTGATACTATAATCTGCACCCAGTAATCCGCCATTGATTTTCTGTGTTTTAAATAAGCGTTCTCCGGAATTGGTTATATAATGATGCCCAACCCCTAATTCACTGAACATCCATTGAAAAACCAGGTTCAGGTCACTCCTGCAGGATAGTTCCGGTATAAATGGGGCATATTTCTCTTTTATAGCCACCCAATTGGCACCATGCATTCCCGGGTCATAAAAATAATCCCTGTTCACCCGCCAGGCTTCTTCAAAAATATTTTTCCATTCTGTAGCTGCATCTGTGCGGATCATTATTTCACTTGTTTTCAGTAATCCTTTCCCAGGAGCAGGTTTTGCACCCAGATCACTGATAAACCAGTTGTTGCCATTTGAATACAGCATTTTTTTATGATCAGCTGAAATGATATAACCATCCATTTCCACCACTTCATTGTCTTTCCTGGCCTTTAAATCATATTTATGCATCATTCCACTGCCATTATTATCAAAAGGAAGCGCTACATAATAAATTTCCCCTTCTTTTCCTGTTCCCAGCTCCTGAAAATTACCTGCTGCAATGGGCAGGTCAATAATACGGTTTTGAATATTATCCCAGTCAATCTGCAATAAAGGTTCTTTCTTTTCAATTACTGGTGCTTTGTTGTTTTTATTTTCAGTTTTTGTAACTGCAGTAGCAATAACAGTATTAGAATCAGTTGTAACTTTTTCCTCGTCACTTTCCTTAAACAGCGGAGAGGCTGTTTGCTTTTGAAGGGTAACCAGGTAAATGGAATAACTGGAGTGCATATCTTCATTTGATTGGTCAAACCAGTTCACCAATGGCCCGGCATCTGTAGAAGCTAAGAAATACAAATACTTGCCAGTTATATCAAATTTAGGTTCTGCGGCATCACTCAATCCATCTGTTAATGGATATGATTTGTTGGCTTCCAAAGAATACAGGTACACCCGTTTAAACTGGGTTGCTGTTATTTTGGTATACGCAATCCATTTTGAGTCAAAGGACCAATCACTGAAGAGATTTCTGAAAGCACCCGGATAATACAATTCATCTGTATCAATGCTTGTTATTTTACCGGTTGCAATATCCAGTACATATAAATTGCGCCCATTATCTGAATAACTGATTTTTTTGCTGTCGGGCGACCAGAACAGATTGGCATAAAAGCCGGTGCCTTTTAATGGGAAAATTTTAGTAATCCCCTTTCCATCCTGATTTTTAAGGTGCAACTGATATTCACCCCTGGCATCAGAAAAGTAAGCAATGGTTTTGCCATCAGGAGACCATGAAGGATATTTTTCATGTGTTCCGGTTGTTTGGGTAATATTCCGGTAATCCCCCTTTTCTGCAGGAACCGTAATAATATCACCCCTGCAATCAAACACTGCCCTGTTTCCTGAAGGGGAAATATCTGCAGAACGCAGGTAATCTCCTCCTTTAATCAACCTTGGCCTTAATTCCAGCAGGTCAGCTGCTATGCCTATTTTTAAATGGTTGGTAACTGCAGTACTGATGGTATAGGTATGCAAATACCCGGATTGTTCAAACAGGATCAGCTGATTGGTAGCAGCTGCATTCAATATGGGAAAATCTTTGAAATAAGTTAGTTGAATTACCTGTCTGGTTCCTGTATTATAAGCATATAAATTAAATTCTCCATTACGGTCGCTCCTGAAATAAATGGTATTACCCTGCCACATCGGGTTTACATCATTACAGCCTCCTTCCGGTTGTGGAATCTTAACTACAGATTTATCCAGGAAGGTAAAGATCCAGATACTGGCAATGGATCCACCTCTGTAGTGTTTCCATTGTTTAAATGCATCGGATAACGGGGTATAAGCCATTTGTGAACCATCCGGAGAATAAACGGCATAATTGGCATTGGGTATTTCCAGTTGGGTGGCATTGCCCCCTGAAACTGGAACTGTATATAATTGGGCATACCGATTGGTAAAAGTATTCCGTTGGGATATAAATAAAACAGATTTCCCATCAGGTGTAAAGCCCCTTACGATATCAGCTGCAGGGTGCCAGGTCAGCCTTTTAGGAATCCCACCTTCTACGGGAATAATATATACATCTGTATTGCCATCATACTGGGCACTGAACGCAATGGTTTTGCCATCGGGCGAAAATACCGGGTTCGATTCAATACCCTGATCTACAGTTAACCGCCTGGGCATAGATCCATCCAGATTAGCAATCCAAAGGTCTTCTGCATATATAAATGCAATATGGTCTTTGCTTACAGCCGGTTGGTTCAGCATCCTGGTATTGCTGGGGTCAATGGCCAGCAACTGCAATGGAAACAATAAGAGAAAATAAATAAGGATAGGAAATATGCTATATTTTTTCATAAAATAATTGTAAATAACTTTGTAAATATCAGGCAATAAGATAGGCAAAAAGCTTCAGAAAATGAAATAAAAAGGATGAAAAAATGATAAAAATATTCAGCCAGATATTTTATTTTGATTTAATTGGTAATATTGATTAAATTTCTATTTGAAATCAGAAACCAATTGGTCCTATTGAATTAACTTTCCAAAATGATGGAATCATCTACTGCCTCCGAAAACAATCACTTTGCTTTTAGTTCATTGGCTGAAAGTGTATTTGATGCTGTTTTTATTTTCCAGAATGGCAAATGTGTCCATCAGAACCAACTGGCATCTGCATTATTTGGTTATACAGATTCAGAAGCTAAAGATCAGCCATTCTCCTTTTGGTTTAACCAGGAAGATTATTTTCATTTATCCTCTAATTTTCATAAAGGCATTACAGTTCCGGTAACTTCATTCGGAAGACAGAAAGACGGAAACCTTATCCCATCCATGTTACGGCTCAGAATAATCCAATCCGGAGAAAATCCCCTGGAAATGCTGGCCTGTACTGATATCAGCGGATTTCAACAACCGGAATCAGATCATAAGCATTACGAGTATGAATTACAGGAAATGTACAATTCTATTCCTGTGATGATGCATTCTATCACTAAAAATGGGGAAATTGAATATGTTAGTGATTACTGGGTTCAGAAAATGGGCTATACACGGGAAGAAGTTATGGGCAGGCCGGTTACTGATCTGTTTACAGAAGCCTCTAAAAAGTATGCTTTGGAAGTAGTACTTCCCAATTTTACCATGAAAGGAGTTTCTAAAAATATTGCTTACGAATGGATTAAAAAAAATGGAAGAACTTTTTCCTCCCTGCTCAATGCGGTTGCCTTAAAAGATTCCAAAGGAAACTTTATCCGTTCACTGGCAGTTACAGTAGATATTACTGATCTTAAAAAAGCAGAAGGCCAGTTAACTGCTTTGTATGAACAGCAACAGGCATTAATTGAAGCTATTCCTGATATGATTATTTTCAAGGATGGTTCCGGCAAATGGCTCATTACCAATGAACCAGCTAAAAAAATGTTTAACCTGTATGATCAGGATTGGGTAGGAAAAACAAGTCAGGAATTACTGTCCAATACTGATGAAATTGTTCGGGATGCTTTTGCAAATGCAAATGAAGAAGATGACATTACCTGGCAATCTGGCAAACTTTGCTTTTTTAATAAAACCATCCCTGATATTACCGGCAAACTGCATTATTATGAATTAAGGAAAGTACCGCTGTTTGAAGCAGACGGCAGCCGGAAAGGTATTATTACCATTGCTTCAGAAATCACCGAACGTAAAGAAGAAGAAACCCGGTTGCAATTACTGGAAACAGCTATCGCCAATGCATCAGATGCTATTACTATTTCTGAACTGGATCTTGAAGATCTACTGCAATCAAAGGTAATTTATGCTAATAAATCCAGTCTGGAAATGAGCGGTTACGGATTGGAAGATTATATGGGTAAAGCTCCCCGGTTTTTACGGGATAAAGCAAATGATCCTTTATTTCTGAATTATATCAACGACCTGGTTTTCAAAGGAGAAGCTTTTAAAACAGAGAAGCTGGAATACCGGAAAAACGGGGAAGCGTATTGGTCTAATTTCACCATTACACCAGTTTCTATAAAAAGTAGTGAGTATACCCATTGGATTGGCATTAAAAGAGATACCACCGATCAAAAAGAAATGGAACTGGAGTTGATCAAAGCAAAAGAAAAAGCAGAAGCCGGCAGTAAAGCAAAATCAGAATTTCTGGCCAATATGAGCCATGAAATACGCACGCCATTGAATAGTGTAATCGGATTCTCTGATCTGTTGTTAAAATCACAACTCAATTACAGGCAGCAGGAATATGTTTCTGCAGTTTCACAATCAGCCAATGCGTTGATCGATATTATTAATGGCATCCTTGATTTCTCCAAAATAGAAGCCGGCAAGCTTGAAATTGACCTCGAAAAAACAGACCTGATGGAGATGGCCGAACATGTGGTGTATCTCATCAGCATACAATCTGGCAAAAAGAACCTGGAAACATTATTAGATATTTCCCCTGATGTGCCCAAATTTATATGGGCAGATGCCATCCGATTAAGGCAGGTACTCATCAATTTACTGGGTAATGCAGTGAAGTTTACCAAAGAAGGTGAAATTGAATTGAAAATCGAATTGCTGAAAGATGGAGATAACGAAGAAAATATTGTTCGTTTTGCAGTAAGGGATACTGGTGTAGGCATTGACCCTGCCAATCAGAAAAAAATATTTGAAGCTTTTACACAGGAAGATTCTTCCACCAATAAAAGATTTGGTGGTACCGGACTGGGATTAACCATCTCAAAAAGCATTATTGAACTGATGGGTAGCAGCCTTCAGTTAAAAAGCGAAATAGGAAAAGGCAGTACTTTCTTTTTTGATTTATCCGTACATCCTGTTTATGGTGCTTCAGCTGAATGGGTTTCCATCAATAACTGTAAAAAAGTATTAATTGTAGATGACAATATCAATAACAGGAAAATCCTGAAAGATATGCTGGTTTTTAAGAATATTGATAGTGATGAAGCTGTTAGCGGTATGGAGGCTATTCAAATGTTAAAAGCCGGAAATATGTATGATGTAATACTGGTGGACTTTAATATGCCAGGATTGGATGGTATTGCCACTGTGAGGCATATCCGGCAGGATACTGCTTTACAGGCAGTAACTCAGCCATTTATTTTATTACACAGTTCAGCCGAAGATGAAGAAATTCATAACGGCTGTAAGGAATTAGGCATTAAACAACACCTGGTAAAGCCTATAAAAATGAAGCAATTGTTTGATGCCCTTTCCAAAATTAATTTTGCAGAAAATGGAAATTCAGAACAACGGCTTGATCCGGATGATAACAATAAAATTACTGCCCGGTATGATTCGTGTAAAGTTTTGGTAGTGGATGATAATGCATTTAATATGTTATTGATCAAAACTGTAATTGGAGAAATACTGCCTAACGCATATATCACAGAAGCCGGAGATGGAAAAGAGGCAGTTGAAAAATACACTTTAGAAGGTGCTGATATTGTATTTATGGATGTACAAATGCCGGAAATGAATGGTTATGATGCAACCAGAGCTATCCGTGCGCTCTCCAGACAACCCCAGACACCCATTATTGCCATTACAGCAGGTACCATGAAAGAGGAAAGGGATAAATGCCTGGAAGCCGGCATGAACGATTATGTATCTAAACCTTATGTCATCAGTTCTGTAATGGATGTGGTTAACCGATGGCTTTTTAAATAAAAATATTGTATACTCAGGCTTATTATTTTGATAAAACTTCCATCAGATTGATAAATTTAAGTGACATGCTATTTTGTCAAAAACTCACAAAATTCTATATAAATAGTTAAATACCAATTGTTTAATTAGTAATTACATTTACATGGCATAGTCTTGGATGCTTATAAAGCATGGAAAATACCCTGAAAATAATAAAACAGCATATACACGAAAAATTAGGTATTGATGAGTTTCGGATTGAAGAAAAATCATCTTTTATTAATGACCTGGGTGCTGATTCTTTAGATATGTATGAATTAATAGTGGAACTGGAAAAGGAATTTGATATAAGTATACCTGATGAGGATGCAGAAAGAATAAGGACTGTAGGTGATTTAAACAGGTATATTATTACACATACCCTTCAGAATAGTTAATCCTATACTTTATACCAGAATAGAAACAGCTAAAACATTATTCATTGCGTAATTTTACTTTATAAAAGAAAAATTATGCATAAAGTTTGGTTTATCACCGGCTGTTCTACCGGATTCGGGCGTTCTCTTGCCACTGAAGTGTTGAAAAAAGGATACCGGGTGGTTGTAGCTTCCAGAAATACGGATGATGTACAGGATATTGTAGCTGCTTACCCTGAAACATCAATAGCAGTAAAATTAGACGTTACAGTTCATCAGGAAATTACAGATGCAGTTCAAACTGCATTAAAACATTTCGGTCAGATTGATGTGCTGGTAAATAATGCCGGTATCGGATATTTTGCAGCAGTGGAAGAAAGTGATGAAGCTGAAGTAAGAAGAATGTTTGATATTAATGTATTCGGACTGGCCAGAATGACACAGGAAGTTTTACCCCATATGCGTAAACGCAAAACTGGTCATATTCTGAATGTAGCCTCCATTGGAGGTTTGCGTTCTTTTCCCGGTGTTGGATTTTATAACGCTACCAAATATGCTGTTGATGGCCTTAGTGAGGCCCTGAATAAAGAAGTGGCCCCATTGGGTATTAAAGTTACTATTATTGCTCCTAGTGGATTCCGCACAGACTGGGCCGGCCGTTCAGCCAAAGACAAACCCGTTATTCATGATGATTATGCTGCTACTGCAGGTAAAAATATTCGGGATATCAGGGGATACAGTGGTAACCAGCCCGGCGATCCGGTTCGTGCAGCTAAAGCGATGATTCAGGTTACTGAAACAGAAAATCCACCTTTACGCTTATTATTGGGAGTTGCAGCATTGAAAGGTGCACGGGCCAAACTGGATGAACTGAAAAAGGACTTTGATGCATGGGCTGCTGTTACGGAAGGGGCTGACTTTCCTAAAGAGTAGTAATTGTTTATATTACAAAACATTCTAAATAAACGGATGAAATTTGTAACTTGTGTTATCTATGAAAATTAACCCGGATAACATGGCTATCACAGTTAAAAGAAAGTCCGTTTTTTTTTCTCCTGACCCCAAACGGGTGATTGCCCGTTTCTTTTTACCCGGCGGAGATGAAAGAGGTAAAAAAATACTTAAGCGTATTATGTTACTTCCTGATGAGGAAGCATTGCTGGTATTGAATCAGATTCTCAGGGATTTCAGTAACCGGCACCGTAATATTACCCAGATCTTTAGCAAGCATTATGATAAAGTGCTGTATCTTTTTAAAGATTGCGGTTTTGACCCGGATACTATCTCCAGGGAAAGAAAATTATTAATAGGGGCTTATTTTACCCATGAATACAGTATTGAATCCTCTGCATTTTTCAATCCTTCCATGGTGGAAGATCCTGATCAGTCGCACCTGCAAAATGGACAGAAAAGGGTTATTGTAAGTTTCCGGGCCACAGGAGAAGGGCATGTTTCTTCCCTGGTATTCCGGGGTGGTATACTGGATGAGGCAAATGATCTTTCTTTTCAAACGCCCAGTAATCTGGTAGACCAGGCTGAAACTATAAAAATGCATATGTATCAGAAAAAATCTTTTCTGGATAAGTTACATGATATGCACCTGGAAAATTATGAAGTGGTGGACCGTATTTTCGGTGGTTTGAATGACTTTTTCTCCTTCCGCGAATTAAGGCAGAAAGAATCTGATTTTATTCATGACCGGGAATTGGATGTGGCAGACCGGAAAATATTACAGGTAATTCATTGGATTGGTGATGCCCAGTATGAAATTATTTTTTCGCTGGATACTGCCATTGCCGAAAGGGTTATATTTCCTGTTACCGACACAGAAAGCAACGGTATTGAAGATGCCCGTTTTGTAAAATTTACGGAAGAAGACGGCAGCACAAAATACTTCGGTACTTATACCGCTTACAATGGGTTTGTAATTATGCCCCAGTTGATAGAAACAAATGATTTCTATACCTTTAAAGTGCGCCCTTTATATGGTAAATATGCACAGAATAAAGGCATGGGATTGTTTCCCCGCAAAATCAATGGCTTATACGCAATGCTTTCCAGAAATGACGGCGAAAACAATTATATCATGTTTTCTGACAATATCAATATCTGGGATGCTGATCCGGTTTTATTACAGGAGCCCAAATATCCCTGGGAGTTTGTTCAGCTGGGTAATTCCGGTTCTCCACTGGAAACAGAATATGGCTGGCTGGTGATAACTCATGGAGTGGGACCAATGCGGAAATATTGTTTGGGTGCGATTATGCTGGATTTAAATGACCCCACTAAAATTATCGGACAAATTTCTGAACCAATATTAATGCCGAATGAACAGGAACGGGAGGGGTATGTACCCAATGTGGTTTATTCCTGCGGATCCATCATTAATAACAATGAATTAATGATTCCATATGCCATGTCTGATTATAGTTCAGGATTTGCTACAATTGCAATGGACGACCTGCTGCAAAAACTGGTACCTGCGGACATTCTTTCACAAAACAGAAAAGGTACCAAGAAAATTTTACTGGTGGATGATGATGCCATGACCAGAGAAATTATTACAGAAGTATTGAAATCCGGTGGCTATGCTGCAGATGTGGTATCGGACGGGATTCAGGCCATTATTGAAATCAGTCAGAATGATTATGACCTGATTTTATCAGATATTTCTATGCCTAATTTCAACGGATACCAGCTATTGGAATTCCTGAAAGAAAAAAATATTGGTATACCGGTTGTGTTTTTAACCAGCTATATTTCTCAGGAAGAAGAAATTAAAGGGTTAAAATTAGGGGCTGTGGAATATTTAAAGAAACCGGTGGATGCCGACCTTTTGTTATTACGACTGAATAATATTTTTAATAATTAAAGGACCGGCTTTTATAGGTAATAACCGGCCCTTTAATGTTAGCAAGAGTTAGATATTTACCCCTATAAAAGAAAACGATTTATTATTAGGAATCGAATTTCTTATTTTACCGGATGAAATATCTGCCTGTTTGATGATTGTAAAACGGCGGGAACTTGCTTTATCGCTAGTTGTCTTTGTATTCATTTTCAATGTAAGTAAAGCCAGGTAATAGGACAGTGTACTTTCAGCTCCCTGGTTACGGTTGATTCCGGTTTTTTCTAATCCATCACAACAACCTTTCGTTTCTTCATCAAATAATGGTATAAATAAATCATTATTTCCGGTAAACCAGGAAAAGGAAAGTTGCATTTTCAAAAAATAATTTTCATCTTTTGTCAGTTCATAAGCTTTGCCATACATCATTACCAATGCCATGGCATTGATCGGTTGCTGCCCTTCGGCGGATTTTGCTTCCCCTTTTCTTTGCCATCCCAAGCTGCCCACGATAGAAATATGCCCACCGTTCATAGTTTGTTTTTCTAAAAAGGAAGTGGTGTTTTTGGCAATAGTAAGAATATCTCTGCAATGTGTTATGGAATAGGCATTCCACAAAGCAAGTGGCAGAATTGCATTGTCATAACATAAAATGGGTTCAAACCAATCCCATTCAGGTTCTTTCTCTGAATGATACTGTGTAATAATTTTACCGGTAAGCTTAATCAGTATTTGTCGGATGGATTCATGATCAGGATACCGTGTCAGGAAATGAGTTAGCCCGATAATTATATTTGCTATTGCCCGGATGGATATTATTTTTTCGAAATGGGGCAGGGCACGGAAGAAAATATTTATGGCAAACTGAAAATAAGCATCATTTGGTGCATGCTGTATCAAATATCCCAAAGCCCATATTGTTCTTCCAAAACTATCTTCCGAACCTTTTTCATCCAAAAACCGCTGCGTAAAGTCGTAGTCGTTGTGAAAAAAACCATCTTCCTTCTGCATCAGTTTTATAAAGCGCAAATAAGTATCTGCCAGCTTTAACAGGTTTTTATCCTTTTCAATATTGTAATACATCATCACCATCAGTAATGCCCTGGTATTATCATCCAGGCAATACCCTTCTTTTAAATCAGGCACTGAAAAACTGGCATGTTCAATGATGCCAATACTATCAGTCAGCCTTTCAATATGTTCCATGCTAATGGTTTCTGTCATTGCCGGAATACTGTAATGACTGTCAGGAAGCAGGAAAGCTGGTTCAATCAACACGTTGTCCAGTAAATGGTAGTAAGTTTCACCAATATTTTTCCAATACATTTTTTTCCCGTAAGCAAAAGCTTTGGCCCGCATAGTTTCCATTTTACGGGGGTTGGAAAGCAGGCCGACTAATATTGAGGAGAGCGCTTTACTGTCGCCAAAATTAAATAATTCCCCCCTGCCACCAGCCAGTAATTCCCTTGCATGCCAATACGGTGTAGAAACAATACAGGTGCCGGAACCTACTGCATAGGCAAGTGTACCACTGGTAATCTGGGCTTCATTCAGGTAAGGGGTAATGTATAAATCAACATGCAGCAGATAATTTTCAAGGTCTTCCTCATTTAGAAATTCATTGATGAACTGTACATTTTTTTGCAGCCCGTATTTCTCTACCAATGATTCTAAAAACTCACGGTATTCTTCACCAGCCTCCCTTTTCACATTGGGATGCGTTTTGCCAAGTATCACATATACAATATCAGGAAACTTTTGTACTACCTCCGGAAGGGCATGCAACACCGTTTCTATCCCTTTACTTCTGCCAAGTAACCAAATGTACAAAGCAGGGGTGGTTTAGCCGGATGAAGCGCTATTGCACGATTGTTTAATGCACGGCTAAAATCAGGTACCCCGTGCTGAACCACCTGAATTTTACCTGCGGGAATTTTGTACAGGGTAATCAGGAATTCAACCGCCAGCCTGCTCATCACTACTATTAAGGATGATTTGCGTCCAATTGCTTTTAATATGTTTTTCTCATGAAATGTAGGATGCTTTACAACTGTATGCAGTGTGGTAATAAAAGGAATGGTCAGTTGTTCCAGTAAGCTAAGGATATACACGCCACTATTTCCTCCATAAATACCATATTCATGCTGTAAAATACAGATATCAGCGCCAGACTGGTTGATATAGTCTGCCGCATCCAGGTATTCCTGTTTTTCATCCTGGTTAATACTGAACTGAACAATGGAGGGGTAATTGTATACCTGCCTGTTATTGTTCATAGCCACTACAAAAATCTCAATGGGTTCTTTTGCAATATCTTCTGCGGCCAAAATTGATTGGACCAGGTTTTGTGTAAAAGTGGCAATTCCGCATTGTCGTGGAAGGAAATTTCCAATAATAGCAATTTTCATAGGTTATTTTTAAGGGTCAGAAAATAAAAAGCAATTAAAGGAAAGCACAAGTGCATCACTTACCGGAAATGGTATCAGCAATAACAGTTTTGAACATTCTTACAGAGGAGAAAATATTAAGCATTAAGCCTGATGAATAATACAGCTTAGGTATCCATACCTGCCAGATTCATCATAGATACATCCAATCCTACCGATTGATTTAAAGTTAGGATAAAAAAACGAGAGTAAAAAATAAATAATAGATTATTGCGGAAGGGCAGCTTTTTTCCTGCTGGTTCTCTTATACAGTTTTTTATCAATCCAGTCTACCAGGTAGGCACTGCCAATACCTAATGCAGCTCCGGCCAGTACATCGGAAGGGTAATGTTCTCCCAGATACAGGCGGGAATATCCTACCCCTGAAGCCCATAGGTAGGAAGGAACAGTAATATACCATTTATGAAAACGGATACTTAAAGTGGCAGCCGTATTAAATGCAAGGGAGGTATGTGCAGAGGGGAAAGACAATCCCGCTTCAGTATTGTCGTAAGGATGCACCAGGTCCGGATATTTGGTGTAGGGCCGCTGCCTGTTAATGGCGTATTTCATAGATTCCGTCAAGACTACCACCACCAGTTTTTCAGCTATATGCCAGGGTATCCTTCCCCTTGTACTGTCAGATTTAAAGTAATCATACACCATTAAACCTCCCTGAACACCAATAGTAACCGGATAAGCTGAATTGGTCAATCCAATCCATACGGGAGCGTTTGGATTTTGAGGATTAATTTTAGTCAGCAGGTTGATATCCCAGTTTTGGGAACGTGATTGGGAAAACAGGAACAATAATACAAATAGTACGGTTAGTCTTTTTGTCATATAAATGGAGTAGGGCCCGCAGTTTACAATTTGGTTATAATCAGAATATTCTTTATTTATTATGGTTCAATAATTGCTTCATTGATCACCACATCACTTAAAAATCCGGTACAGATTCCTTTCACTTTCATGGTGGAATCTTTTACATGCAAAGCTTCCTTTGTTTTAAGTGTACAAAAAACATAGGATAAGGGATCGTCGCTTTTCAAGGTAAGCGTTGTATTTCCAGCCTGGTCTTTATTGATTTCAGCCAGGTTCCCAATTACTTCAACAGCCTTATTCAGGTATTTTGCATTGGCAGTTGTTTCATCTTTTTGAAAATCCCTGACCAGTACTGTAGCTTCAATAGTAATCCCTTTTTCATCAGCAACATTTCTGTGATGTATTTTGGAATATTCAAATACATAATACCAGGTTGCGACTGCAAATAAAATAATAAATATAATACCAGATATAAATATTTTCTTTTTCATAAATATTTGTTTTAAAATAACGATCACCATTTAGTATTTGCTAATACTTTTGGTTTTACAATGGTAAAGACCCTGGCTATATTAAACCCGAAATGAATATTGCCGCCCTGCCATTGTCCGTCAGTTTGTGTAATAAATGTTTTTTCATTGATTCCAGGTGAATTGGTAAATTGTAATTGAAATACATGTCCGCCTGTTTCAATATCAAAGCCGAGTGATAATGAATTATAATACCCAGTAATTTTATTAAACTGGTAATAATATTCTCCGGTAATATTTACTCTTTTAGAAATTCTTTGTCTGAAACCAATACCCAAAGAATAATAATCATTCGGACTGCTTGCCAGGGGCACGATATTATAATGCACCAGGGTTGGTACCAGTTGCAGTGAAAAATAGTCGTTAAATTTCCGGGCAATAATCAACTGGTGTGCAAAAAAGAAATGATCAGTATAATGAATAGGATAAGTGGTGGCCGGGTCTTTTAAAGATTGCCAGATTCCGGTAACTGCATAACTTATAGAAACAGGTACATTTCTTTTGCCGGTTGATTGCCGCAATAGTTTATACTTGGCAAATCCATCAAATTCTTTATTAAAAGAACTTCTGCCAATACCCACCATCAGTCGGTCTGTAATACCGTAATCAACACCAATGCGCATAGTGCCCTGGTCTAATCCAAAAAAGTTATAAGCACCTGAATTCAGTGTGCCGAAACGATGGGATATTTTCACATCCATTATTCCACGCCCTACGTTTTCTATAGACTGGCCATTAATCAGCCTGGTGGTTTTAAAAGTAGCAGTAACAATATCAGTTTTTTCTTTATCGTCTTTTTTATTCTGTTCATCCTGCATTTTAAATAAATCAATATCCTGAGCACAAATATGCAGGGCAGTAAAAAAAATGCAAAACAAAAAGAAAAGGATGCGTTTTAGTGGATAGTTCATTACAGTTGTTTAGAGCATGATTAATAAGTTATTCATATTTACAGTTTACCGTTATTTCAGCTTCATTGGCAATTTTATCACCAATTTATAAACCTGAAATGCCGTATTCTTTTATTTTAATTTTAAAGGTTCCATTAACAGCAGGTTTGCCACTATTGATTGTTATAAATCCGGAACCTGTTATTTTTTGTGTAACCCCATGTATCGTTAAATTACCCTCCACAGTTACCGGGTATTTCCCATTTTTAGAAAAATCTACTGTTGTAATATTGGTAATAAACCCTTTAAATTCTGCTTTAGGGTATTTACTGCTTTCCAGATAATTCTCATTAAAATGATCTTCCATTAACTGGTTTTCAAATTTGAAACTTTTAATGAGTACATTAAACACAATCTGACCTGTTTTGTCAACCATTTTACTGTCGGTCTGGTTATTGGCAGCTGCAATTTTTTCCACAGGGCTGCTGGCATTAAACAATACTTGTCCTGTTTTGGTGGAAAATAAGTGTTGAGCCTGAATGGTAAGGTTGAAGCTTGCAATAAATAATACTAAAACTGCTTTTTTCATATTGATTTAATTTTTAATTGTTTAATGTTAATTATTGGGGGCACCGGTATTAATCCAGGCATTGATCTGGCTGATTTCGCAGGTTGAAAGTTTTGCAGCATTCAAAGGCATGCCGGGTACTTTGCCTGATTGGATAATGGAATTTAAAAACTGGCTGTTTGCTACATATACCGATAGGTTTGCATAACTGTCGAGTTTAATTCCGGATCCTGCTGAAGCTGTTCCACTGTGACAAACATAGCAGTTGGCACTGAGAACAGGTAACACAGTCTTGCTATACGAAACACTGGTAGTATCGCATACAGCTGAAGCAGGATATACCAGGTCGGCTTTATCATAATAGCATCCGGTTAAAAGTGAAATTATCATTACTGAAATAAAAAATGCTTTCATCAGGATTGAGTTTAATATAATTACTTAAATTTTTAATAGTTGATGTTTATTATTGCGGGCAACCTGCATTCAGCCATTTGGTAATCTGGGTAACCTGACAAGCTGTTAACTGTCCGGTTGGGGGCATATTCATGGCAGTAGTGGCTGATGAATAATTAACCGCATTTAAGAAATTGGCTTTTAATGTGGTACCAGCAGTCTTTGCACTGGTATAATCACTCAGCACAACATTACCAGATCCGGGTGCCACTCCATGACAACCATTACAGTTATTGGCAAATAAAGCGGAAATACCATTTGTATAGGTATATTGTGTAGTATCGCAAGTAGAGGTGGTACAAGTGGTGTTTGTTGCACCTTCAGTAATCCATTGACTGATCAGTGCTATTTGAGTGGAGGTTAATTGCCCGCTTGATTTTGGAGGCATTTTTCCCCCAAGTACGGTATAATACCTGCTTCCATTAGGGTTATTCGCAACAATTCCATTCATAATAGTAGTATAAGTATCCAGTTCAATCCCTTCTGCTCTGGATCCACTGTTGTGGCAACCAGACATTGCACAATAAGTGACATATAATGGTAAAATCTGAGTTGAAAAACAAACCGTTCCATTTGATGTAGCTGAGTTAATAGTAAGCGAATAAATTGCTGTTACTGAGCCAGCTGAATTAGAAGCCTGAACAGTAAGAGAATAGGAACCTACAGCAACATTTGCATTCCAGCTTATGAGACCTGAACCACTGCTGATACTGACACCTGCAGGAACTGTACCCTTAAAGCTGTAAGAAATTGTACCTTGTCCATTCTTTATGGTTGGTGTAGCAGAATTACCGGCTACACCCTGTGTAATATTGCTGCCCGAAGGGTTATAGCTAAAATTTGAAGGTACAGTAACTATAGTAGTAGTTGAATTATTAACAGTTTCATGTTTACAGGCTATAAATAAGATAACACTTATTCCTATATATATGATTTTCTTCATAATGCTTTGTTTTAAGGATTTGTAAAATTTAGTTGCTGCTAGTACTTTGCTGGCATTGATTTAAAAAAACACTCTATATAAGTTAGGTAAGTAGTAATTGTAACGTACCAGATAATAGCAATTTTTTATCCAGCAGTTTAATGTTACTGCAATTAATAAGTTGTTTCAAAGTTTTATGCATTTGGGTGAAAAAAATTCAGGTTATAACATTGATACCTGGCAATTATATAATGCTGCCCGATTATTATGCCAGATTCACCTATTTTTTGTTAATGTTTTATTAATGCGATTTTCCAGAGTATTCAGCTCCCAAAGGCTAAGAAATTGTTAACATATGCTTAAACATCATTATGTAATTAATTGCGGTGAAAGTATAGGGCAGACATAGTTCTGTTAGTGATACATATCACAAACAGAATTGAAAATATTGCAGGGATATTAATGATAATTTAATAAGTCGGTTTAAAGCAGGGTTGATTACAGATTTAGTTTGGGGTTTCTTAATACATAGATAAGAAAAATTAAATGAAAATAAAACTTATAATGAATTAGTTTAGGATAAAAAATAATACAGAAATTATTTAGCCAATTTATTCAACTAATGGTCAGCTCCATTCCTGAAAACAGCTTCACTGTTCAGCAGGTAAACCCCCTGAGTAATAACAATATCCCCAGGGTTTAGACCAGATTTAATTTCAATACGGTCATCTGTTTCCAGTCCGGTTTCCACTATCCTGGTTTTAAATGTATTTGGAGCAACCAGTATCCAGACCATTGATCTATTCCCGGTTCTGATTACCGCATCTATGGGCAGGGTCAAGGCTGATTTGCTGGTATTGCTGATGGTGACATAAGCTGGCATACCCGGTTTAAGTTGCAAATCGCGATTGGGTATATTGATCCTGATTAAATTTATCCGGGTATCCGGATTGATTTCAGGATTCACAAAAGCGATACTTCCACTAAATGTTTTACCAGG
>Ga0364874_10325_pt1 | contig 27065 bp, 13 predicted proteins | sample ExccelAu500001D4_2_FD_206922 | JGI IMG/M metagenome (GOLD analysis project Ga0364874, IMG submission 206922) | Enriched cells from Trout Bog Lake Hypolimnion, Wisconsin, USA - BchlTB.Aug07.5000.01.D4 | ecosystem: Environmental > Aquatic > Freshwater > Lake > Hypolimnion/Profundal zone | place... | reverse complement strand
CCGATTACGCCTTCACCCCGGCGCAAATCTCCGCGTTGCTGACGGATGCTCCGCCGCAATTCACCACCAATTTCCTTGTTGCCGGCGCCGCCACCCAAGGTCAGCCGTTCAGTGGCACCATCGCCGGCGCCGCCACCGGCGCCGGGGCGCTGACCTTCAGCAAGGCCAGCGGTCCGGCTTGGTTGACAATCACCGCCAATGGCGCGCTGTCCGGCACGCCCGGATTCAACGATGTGGGAACCAATATGTTCACCGCGCAAGTCACGGACGCGGCCGGAGCCAGCGCCTTTGCCGTCGTGGCCGTCACGCTGCCAAATATCTTTGGCGCGGGGACCTGGAGCGCCGATGCCAGCGGCAACTGGGGCGACACCACCAAGTGGAGCAGTGCGATTGCCGCCGATGGCGCGGGGAGCACCGCCGACTTTAGCGCCCTGAACATTACCGCCAACCGGACGGTGACGCTGGATAATGCGCGCAGCATTGGTGCCTTGAAGTTTGGTGATACTTCGGGCGCGCAAAACTGGACGCTGTCCGCGAGCAACGGCAGCGTGCTGACGCTGGACACCGCTTCAATGTCGGTGCCATCCATCGTGGTGAATCAAAACACCGTGACCAATCTCGTGCCGCTGTCGGGTTGGAACGGCTTCATCAAAGGCGGGGCCGGCACCCTGATTCTGGCTACAAACAATCCATTGCTCGGCACGTTGAACGTGGACACTGGCAGCTCAACGGCCAACGACGGCATCGTGCGCCTTGCCAGTTCCGGCGCCATTGCCAACCTGCTTTCTCCGATCAACATCCGGAATAACAACAACGGCAGTTCCACCCTGCAGTTCGACGGCTCGGCGGGAAACCTCACCGTGTCGCAGGACATTGCCTTGAACGCCCGCAACACTTCCGTGGTGTCCATCGAGAATGTGGCCGGCACCAACACGCTGGCCGGCGCCCTGACCATCAACGTTGGCGGTGCGAATTATTGGATTCAATCCGATGCCGGATGGCTGACGCTTGGGGGAACTATTTCCTCCGCCGCGACCGGTTCGCGGATGTTCACGTTTCAAGGCAGCGGCGGGATGGCAATTTCAGGGGTTCTGGCCGATGGCAGCGCTTCTGTCAGCTTGACTAAGTCAGGTTCGGGTACGCTGTTGCTGCTGGGGGCCAATACCTATTCCGGGGCGACGACCATCAGCAGTGGGACGCTGCAAGTGGGCAACGGCGGCGCTGGCGGTGTCCTCGGCACCAACAGTGTGGTGGACAATGCGACACTCATTTTCGATCTGTCCGCCTCGCTCGTTGGACCCAACACGATCAGCGGCAGTGGCAGCGTGGCCAAGCTGGGCGCCGGCACACTGACTTTCAGCAATGCCAATTCATACTCGGGTGGCACCACGCTTTTGCAGGGCACCCTCGTGGCGGAAAATAGTTCCGCCTTTGGCGCCGGTCCTATCAGCGCCAATTCCGGGACCAACACCGCGCTCCTCCTGCTCGGCAATGGCATCACCATCACCAATGCGATAACGGCCGCGACCGTGAACGCCGGGGTGGGGCTGGGCTTTCTCATGGCCAGCGACAACACCAGTGCGACTTGCAGCGGTCCGGTTGCCTTCAACGCAAACGCGGCGAGCGGCGGACATTTTGCGGGCCCGCCGACGAGCGGCCTGCTTACTGTCAGCGGCCCGGTCACGGCGTCCGGATCGAATTCGGCTGTACTCGTGCGTTTGGGCAACGTCCGCTTTGGCGGCGGTGGCAGTTACCCCCAATTGCAAGTCCGCGCGAACACCACCAGCCTCGGGGCGGTCAACGGCCTCGCTACGAACGCCGTTGTGGACCTCGGCGGCAACGGTAGCACTACCACGCCGACGTCGCTCGACTTGAACGGATTCAATCAAACCCTGGGCGGTTTGGAAAACGCTGTGGGGCCGGCGAATGTCGCTTGGGTCACCAACAGTGCGGCGGCGCTGGAAATGCTGGCCTTGAATCTTGGCGCCACCAATTATTCCTTCGGCGGCAGCATTGTCGGCCCGGTTGCGCTGACGTTGAATTCCGGCGCGCAAACCCTGGCTAAAAGCGGTTCGAGCGCGCTGAACGGCCTTTATACGTACGCTGGCAATACCACTATCAACGGGGGGACACTGATCATCGGATCAGGCATCACCCTGCCGAACACGCCGTTGGTTACCGTTGGGGCAGGGGCGGTGCTGGATGTTTCCGCGAGCGGCTTGACCTTTGGTCCGGCCCAAACGTTGACGGGAGGCGGAACGGTGCTGGGTGGTTTTACGGTCAATGGCACCTTGGCGCTGGGCGGCAGGATTAGCGTCTTGACGGCGTTCAACAATGTGACGCTGGGTTCAGCGGCCACCAATGTTTTTGCCGTCAATAAAGCGGGGTCCACCAACAGCGTGTTGCAGGTGGGTGGCAATCTTACTATTGGCGGCTCCTTGATCGTCACCAATCTGGCTGGCACGCTGGCCATTGGTGACAGCTTTAGAATTCTCCGCGCCGCCAGCTACAGCGGCAATTTCGCGGCCTTGAAACTCCCTCCGCTGGGAGTCGGCCTCGCCTGGAATACCAACGCATTCACCAATGGGGTGCTGTCGGTCGTGCTGGGAGCGGTCGCGCCGCAAGTCAGCCAGGTTTCGCTGGCCGGAACCAATCTGGTGTTTGGCGGTGTGGGCGGGGCGGCGGGCTATTATTATTCCGTGCTGGCCGCCACGAACCTCGTTACGCCGCTGACCAACTGGAGCCTGATTGGCACTGGTAACTTTGACGGCCTCGGCAATTTCATATACTCCAATGGCATCAACCCCCAAACCTCGCCGCAATTCTATGAAATCCAAATCCAATGATCTGGCTGCAAACGGAGCGCGCCCGTCCCGGGCGCAGCCGCATTCACTTGTTCAATGCGCCGTGCGCCTTCTGAAATCGTCAGTCAGCAGTCCGTTGCTGCGGTCGGAGACGGCCGCGCTCCGGATATGGAAAACCGCTTCCAAGTCCTTGCTGCTGGCCGCCAGCCTGTTGGCCTTGCCAACTCCGGCCAGTCCGCCGTCCGGTTATTACGAGGTGTGGGGCGATGAGTTTGCCGGCACTTCGCTCAACACGGGCAACTGGGTTTATTGGCTCTATCCCGGAACCTACAAGGACGCCACCCTTTCGCAAAGCGCGGTGTCCGAGAGCGGAGACCACTGTGTCATCACCACCTACACTTCGGGCGGAACGGATTACACGGCCATGCTTTCAACGCAGGGAAAATTCCACGCGCGCTATGGATACTTCGAGGCGAATATCCAATGGGCGGACAGCCTTGGCGATTGGTCAGCCTTCTGGTTGCAATCGCCGGAGATGGGCAGCTACATCGGCGATCCGGGCAACGGCGGCGCGGAAATTGACGTGTGCGAACATCGTCTGCAGGATGGCTCGGGCAATAACATCAACAATTATGTTCAGTCCAATCTCCACTGGAACGGCTACGGCTCTTCCGCGTCCAGCGCCGGCAGTGGCAATTACACCGATAGCGCCGGCAACCTCGGCTCGGGTTTTCACAAGTACGGTGTGCTCTGGACATCGTCGGGCTACACGTTGTACGTGGACGACGGCCAGCAGAAATGGACTTCGTCTTCGGGAGTTTCCGGACGCACGGAATTCATGATTCTGAGCACCATCGTGGACGACACCGACACCACATGGGCCGGGACGATACCCTCCGGCGGCTATGGCAGCCTGAGTTCCAGTTCGACCAAGCTGGCCGTGGACTACGTCCGTTACTACGCCCCCAATAACACGATTTTCTGGACCGGCACGAGTTCCCGCTACTGGTTTGATCCGAACAACTGGACTTCCTACACCACCGCTCCCGCCAGTGGCAACGATGTCGTATTCTCCATGTTGAGCAAGGGAAACTTTACCACCACGCTCGATCAAAACCTGACTATCAATAGTCTTTCCATTTGGGAAACCAGCTATCTCACGATCAACAGCAATCAGCTCACGATCAATTCCGGCATTGACATGGGATCCTCATATAACAACCTCACGATCAACTCCGATATCGCGTTGGGCAATGGCAATTACTGGAGCATTGGTTCGGGACGCACACTTTACGTGGGGGGGCACATCACTGGCGGGCACAGTCTGCATCTGGAGAATTACGGCACGGTGGCGCTGGCCAACACCAACAGTTACACCCTGGGAACGTTCGTGGATCTGGGTACGCTGCAGTTGCTCAACGGCAGCGCGCTGGGCCCCACGAATGTTGGCACCACCGTCGCCAATGGCGCGGAACTGCAGGTTTATTCCAGTCTTACTTGCAACCAGCCGCTCACCCTGAGCGGCACGACGCCGGCCCTGCGCGTCAGCGCGGGAGCCAGCGCCATTTGGACCGGCCCCATCACCCTGGCCAATGGCGTGACCATCCAGCTCGACGGCGGCACCGCGCTCGCCATCAACGGCGGCATCACCGGCGGTCACAGCTTGTATCTGGCCGGTGACGGCGGCAGCCAGGGTGTTGTCAACGGCGGACTCAATACCGGTGCGTTTTCCGTCACCAAGAGCGGGGCAGGGACGTGGATGCTGGCAGGCACCAACACCTTCACCGGCGCGCTGAACGTGGACAGCGCCAGCACCACCGCCAACGATGGCGATTTGATCATCACCTCGGCCAACTCCGTCGCCAATGCTTCGGCCATTCAAATCCAGAATAACACCGGAACCGGCGCCAGTTCCACCTTGCAGTTGAATGGCACCTTGGGTGGCTTTTCCCTTGCCCAGCCAATCTCCTTGAATGGCCGTAACAATACCGTCCCGGCCATCGAGAATCTGGCCGGTAACAATACTCTCTCCGGCAACCTCGCGATTTTTGCCGGCGGTGCGGACTACACGGTTCAATCTGATGCCGGCACCCTGACCTTTGGCGGCAGTATTTCGTCCGCCGCCGCCGGCAGCCGGACTTTCACTTTTCAAGGAAATGGCAACCTGGTTGTCGCCGGTGTGGTCTCCAACGGTAGTGCTGCCACGTTCAATGTGACCAGCGTCGGCCCCGGTCCTTTGACGCTTGCCGCCGCCAACACCTACAACGGTGGCACCACGATCAGCGGCGGCATGCTGTCGCTGGCGGCGGGTGGCTCTCTTTCCAACAGCGCCGTCATCGCCGTAGCCAGTGGAGCAATGCTTGATGTTTCGCAACTGGGCGGCGCATTCGTGCTCAACAGCGGCCAGACGCTTTCCGGCAACGGCGTCGTTACCGGTGCTGTGACCTGCGCCATCGGTTCCGTGGTCAGCCCGGGCAACGGCGCCGGCGAGCTGACGTTGAGTTTCTCCAATAGTCTGACCTTGAACGGCGGAGCGACATGCCAGTTTGATTTGTCCAATGTAACTCTCGAGGGCGGCGGGATGAACGATGAAATTGTCGTTGCGGGGAATCTGAACTTGAGCGGCACCAACAGCCTGTCCATCAATCCGGTGGTCGGCCTGCTGGCCAGCGGACGTTACACCTTGATCCGCTATGCCGGCGCGCTTACGGGCAGCGCGACGAATTTTACCATCGTGTTCACCGGCGTTCCGCCGGAGGCCGCCTTGACGCTGGACACCTCCGTCACGAATCAAATCGGTTTGGTGGTTTCCGCGTTTCCCGGCAGTCTTACCTGGCAGGGCGATGGCGCCACGAACTTGTGGGATGCGGGCGTCACCAGCAACTGGTTCAATGGTTCCGGTCGCGCGGCTTTCTTTCCGGGCGACAGCGTGGCGTTTGATAACACGGCCACCAATCTGACGGTGAATTTGTCCGGCACCTTGTCGCCTGGCTTGGTCACCGTGAACGGCACGAGCAACTACACTTTCACCGGCGGCGGCAAAATCAGCGGCATCACCGGCTTGGTCATGAACAATCCCGGGACACTCATGGTGCTGACCACCAATAACTACACCGGCGCGACGGTAATCAATGCCGGCGCGGTGCAGGTGGGCAACGGCACGACCGCCGGCTCCCTTGGCGTCGGGAACATCATAAATAATGGTTCCCTCACTTATGATCATGCGGACACGGAAATCATCGGCAGTCTGATTTCCGGGGTCGGCAGCCTCACCAATTTTGGCTCCGGCACGATCATCTTTAGCGGCAACAACAGTTATTCTGGTGGCACCACCTTGAGCCAGGGCACAATGATTGCCAGCAATGGCAGCGCGTTTGGCCTCGGCCCGATCGCGGTGATCAATAGCGCGACGCAACTGGTTTTATCCGCCGGCATCACGCTCACCAATGCCATCACGGTCAGTCCCGGAACGTCCTCCGGCGTGTTTGCCTCGGGCATCATCACGGGGCCGGCTTCCGGTTCGGCGACTTTGAGCGGTCCGATGACCATCACCGCCAGCACCGGTTTTGGCGGGCATTTCAATGGCGGCAATGCCACCGGCGGATTGTTCCTCAGCGGCCCCATCACCGCCAGCGTGCCGGTGCGGCTGCGCGCCAACCGCGCCGTTTTTTCCGGCGGCGGTTCCTACAATTTCTTTCTGGACGAGGGTGCCACGGTGTTGGGCGCGACGAATGGCCTCGCGACCAATGCCGTAGCGGACCTGGGTTATTCCGGCTCGGCGGGAACGTTGGATTTGGCTGGCTTCAGCCAGACGCTCAATGGTTTGGTGAAGGGCAACCAAACCGCCACCGTGGGCAATAGCAGCACAAACAGCGATTCGGTCCTCACGATTTCCGGCGTCAGTTCCAACACCACCTACGGCGGGGTCATCCAGGACAGCCTTGGCGCCGGCACGCACAAAGTATTTCTTAGCCTGGCGGGCGGGACGTTCGGCTTGAGCGCGGCCAACACGTTCAGCGGCGACATGGAATTGATCGGCGGCACATTGGTGTTGTCCAGCGCCACCGCGTTGCAGGACAGTCCGCTGAATCTCGCGGCCGGGGACAGCGGCATGCTCAATTTCGGCAGTTTGACGTCCGCCATGCTGGGCGGACTGAAGGGGGGCCGCAATCTGGCGCTGACGAACAGTTCCGGCGCGGCGGTGGCGCTCACCGTGGGGAATGGCAATACGAACTCTTACAATTACGCCGGGTCGCTGACGGGCAGCGGCAGCGTGACTAAAAGTAGCTCCGGCATTTTGGTTTTGAGCGGCACCAACAGCTTTACGGGCGTCCTATATGTGGATACGGCGCAGCCTTCCTCCGGTAACGATGGTATCGTTTACGTGGCTTCGCCTGGCGCGCTCAATGGCGCAGCCAGCATCGCTATTCGCAACCAGAATCTCGCTTTTTCCACTTTGCAATTGGACGGCACTGCGGGAGGCATCATGGTGACGCAGTCCGTCTCGCTGAATGGCCGCAACAATGCTGTCCCGGCCATTGAAAACGTGACGGGAAATAATGTCATCGCCGGCAATCTGTCCTTGGGCTCCGGCGGTGGCACTTATGAAGTTCAATCCGATAATGGCCAGTTGACGTTTAACGGATTGATGGGCATCCAGTCGCTGACCAGCGGGCGCAGCCTGACGTTTCAGGGCAGCGGCAACATTCTGGTTGCCGGTGTCATCACCAATGGAGCGAGCTATTCCAATTCAGTGGTCAAAGCCGGCCAGGGTATTTTGACCCTTTCCGGCACGAATACTTACACCGGCGCGACGGTCGTGAGCAACGGCACACTGCTTGTTAATGGTGTCGTTGCCACCAACACCGTGACTATCGCGGGCGGCACGCTGGCTGGCACCGGTTTGGTTCGTGGCCCGGTCGCGATTCAAGCCGGCGGCACGCTTTCACCCGGCGCCAGCTTCGGAACGACCAGCACGTTGACGATCAGCAACAGCTTGGCTCTCGGCGGCACGACGTTCATGGCCTTGAACAAATCTCTCGGCACCAACGACCAGGTGCGCGGTCTCACCAGCGTGGCGTACGGCGGCACGCTAAGCCTGACTAATTGTTCCGGCGCGCTGACCACCAATGATACGTTCAAACTCTTCGCCGCAACCAGTTACGGCGGCGCGTTTGCCAGTCTCACTCCAGCGATTCCCGCCCCGGGATTCGCCTGGAACACCAACACGCTGGCAGCCGACGGCACGCTGCGCATTTTGCAGACGGTCAGCACGGCTCCGATGACCCTGACCAATTTCGTCTCCGGCGGCCTATTGACGCTTTCCTGGCCGGCGGACCACACCGGCTGGCGGCTGCAAACCCAGACGAATCCCGCCGCCTCCGGTCTGGGCACCAATTGGGTGGATGTTACTGGCGCAACGGCCACCAATCTGATGAACTTCACCCTTGATCCCGCCAACAGCACGGTGTTCTTCCGCATGGTTTTCCCGTGAACTTGACCAGAACCAACTGCAAAATCGCGAACTATGGTCAAAAACGCCTCTTGCGCGTTTGGCTGGTTGCCGCCTGTCTCCTGTTTGCACCACTCCTGGTTTCCGCACAAACCAATTTTGCCGTGCTCAGCGGCGACGGAGCGTGGACCTGGTTCAACGATCCCCGCGCGTTGTTCAACAACGGCCTGCTGTATTTCAGCTACGACCGCGTGGCGGACGGAAGCGCGGTTTTGAGCACGCTGAATTTGCCGAGTGGCCAGGTCACCAACTTGTGGACCAGCACCCGGACCTTGGTGGATGACCATTATGTGCCGGGTTTTCTGGTCAAACCGGATGGCTCCATGCTGGCGGTCTATTCGCGTCATGAAAACGACCAGTTTTTCATGTACCGGCTTTCCAATAGCACAAATCCCGGCACGGCTGCTGCCTGGGGAGCGGAGCAAACGAACAATACGGGCACGACCGTTTCAACCGGCATGAGTTATTCCAATCCGTATCAACTCGCGGCGGAAAATGGGCGGGTTTATAACTTCGCACGCTATCTGAATTTCAACCCCACCGTCTTCACTTCGACCAACGGTGGCACGAACTGGTCCAAACCGCAAATCCTGATCCAGACCGGCACCGGCTCCACGCGGCCCTACGTCAAATATTGCTCGGACTACAATTCGCGTATTGACGTGCTTTACACCGATGCGCACCCGGACAATGACACCAATTCGCTCTATCACTTGTACTATCAGGGCGGCGCATTTTTTCGTACCGACGGCACGTTCCTGACGAACTTCGCCAACCTGCCCATTCTGCATGATCAGGGCCAGCGTGGTTCCGTCATTTATCAATACAGCGAGGCCGCCCAATCCGATCCCAACCAATGGATTCCCTTCGGGCGGGCCTGGTGCTGGGAGATTGCCTACCAAAGCAACGGCGCGCCCGTCTGCGTGTTTCAAGCCAAAGTGGACAACGTCACCGGCACCAACTGGTATGATGCCCGCATCTATTATTATTACGGCAGTTGGACCGGCACCAACTGGCAAAAGCGGTTCATCGCGCAGGCGGGCCGGCCGCTGTACAACGGCCAGCCGGATTACGGCGGCGGCATCTGCCTTGATCCCCAAAATCCAAACGTGATTTATCTTTCCACGGATGCCGCCGTTCCCTTCGATTTGTCCACGACGACAAACGTCCTCTTGGGCGCAAACTACCAAATCTGGAAGGGCGTCACGACCGACGGCGGTTTGACGTTCACTTGGCAGCCGGTCACCGGCAGTTCGACCGCGGACAATCTGCGGCCGTACATCCCGCGCCGTTTTGGCGGCGAACCTTGTGTGTTGTGGTTTCGCGGAACCTACACGAGTTACACTGCCTTCAACACCCAGATTGTCGGCCTGTTCACCACGCAGGTGCCGCAGACCAACGCGGCCAGCGGAACATGGAACACCGATGCCGACGGAACCTGGAGCGACACGACGAAATGGCGGGACGGCATCATCGCCACCGGCGCGGGCAATACTGCCGATTTCAGCACGCTCAATATCACTTCCAACCGCACTGTCACACTGGATACGCCGCGCAGCCTCGGCACGCTGAAGTTTGGCGACGCCGGCGGCACGAACAACTGGCTGCTCACCGCCGGCGGCGGCAGCGCGCTCACCCTGGATACCGGTTCGAGCGTGTCGACTGCTATCATCGTCACCAACACGGCCACGATTCAAGTGGCCTTGTCCGGCACGAATGGATTCACTAAGAGTGGTCCCGGCACTCTGATTTTGTCCACCAGCAACGCGCTGTCCGGAACGGTGAATCTGGATTCCGGCAGCACCACCGCCAATGATGGTGCTGTGCGTATCACGACCGGCGCCGCGTTGGCGAACGTCGCCTCCCCCATCAATTTTCGCAATAACTCTGGCGCCGGCGCCGTCGGCAGCTTCCAATTGGACGGGTCCGCTGGCGGCATCATCGTCACCCAGAACTTTTCCACAACCTGCCGCAACAACAATACCGTTCCCACCTTTGAAAATTTGGCCGGGACCAATCTGCTGGCCGGCACGAACCTCTGCCAGGCGGGCGGTACCAACGTCATCTATCAAACCGACGCCGGATCGCTGCTGCTCGTCACCGCGCCGATGCAATATGTCGGCACCCTGACGGCGGCGCGTACGTTCACGTTCATCGGCGCGGGCAACGTTATGGTGTCAGGTGGGATTCTCGCGGCCACCAACGCCGCGCCGATTGGGTTGTTGAAATCCGGTGCGGGCACTCTCACGCTGGCCGGGGTCAACACTTACACCAATGGAACTACCGTGACCGGCGGGGTCTTGCTGGTCAATGGCAGTGTGACGAATGGCCGTGTGACCGTGACGGGCGGCATGCTCGGCGGCAGTGGCCTGATTCGCGGCCCGGTCGCGATTCAATCCGGCGGCACGCTTTCGCCCGGTGCCATCAATGGCACAACTAGCACGCTGACCATCAGCAACACCCTGAATCTTAGTGGCGTCACCTTTATGGCCGTGAACCACAGCACCGGAACCAACGATCAGGTGCGCGGCTTGAGCAGCATCACTTACGGTGGGATGTTGAGTCTGACCAACTTCGCTGGTACGTTCGCTACCAATGATGCGTTCAAGCTCTTTGCCGCAGCCAATTATGGCGGCGCGTTCAGCGGCCTGACGCCCGCAATCCCGGCGCCAGGATTCGCGTGGAACACGAATACGCTCGCAAACGACGGCACATTGCGAATTTTGCAAACCGTCAGCCAGACACCGGTAAGTCTCACTCCCTTGGTTACCAACCGCACGTTGACGCTGTTTTGGCCGGCGGACCACACCGGCTGGCGGCTGCAAGTGCAGACGAATCCCGCCACCGCCGGCTTGGGCGCCAATTGGGTGGATGTCGCGGGCGCAACGTCCACGAACCAAATGAACTTCACCATTGACTCCGCCAACCAAACGGTTTTCTATCGGATGATTTTCCCTTAATGCTCCGAAGCGCGGGGCGGAAGATCGGAGAGAGCATTCCCCGAAGCATTCGCGCATTGAACCCTTGAACCCATGCCACTCCGGCGCCATGTCACTGTTGCGACGCGGCAACCGTTTCTCCCTCTACGCCAACTGAAAGGTGGCCTTCTGTCTTAATAACAGGGCGCCCCGGCAGCGCAATATGCGATTATGCGGGACTGACGTTTTTACGATGACGGCGAGAGCTCTTATGGACAGATTCAGGTTTCAAAGCTAACGGCCAGGTAATAAGCCACCGCCGGTCTGTGGCGTTGACCGCGCAGCGGAACTGGTCGCGTCAGCGGCGGATGGATCCTGTGGCGGGTTAGGTGATGCGGTCATGGTTGAGGAAGCTCGCGGATCTTGAGATTGCGGAAGGCCACCTCTTCGCCGTGATCTTGCAGGCAGAGCGGCGTCGCTATCTTGGCGCCGAATCCTGGAATGACATGATACTTGCTTTTGGCGATTGTCTCTCGAAGCGCTTCGCTGCCGAGTTCGCACTCGACAACTTTTGAACCGTTGAGCCAGTGCTCGACTCGATTGCCATTTATGATGATGCGGCTTTCGTTCCATTCGCCGACCGGGTGTAGCGTCTTCTTATCGGTGCCATAAAGGTCATACAGAGCCGCAGTCTTGTGAGTTGGACCGCGCTTGCCGTCGGGGTGAAGTTCGTCGTCGAGCAATTGATATTCGAATCCGACTGGGCTATGGCCGGTGTCGCCGCGATAGAGTGGCGCGATGAATGGGCGCGACTCATCCACAAGATAAAGCACGCCGCTGTTCCCGGCTGGACTCATGCGCCACTCAAAGCGGAACTCAAAATTGACATATTTGGCGTCGGTGACGAGGTCGCCGCCGCTGCCGTTTGGACGGCCATTACTTTTTGGGTTCACCAGGCAACCGTCAACAATATGCCAACCCGTTGTCGGGGGCGCGTGCGTTTGGAAGGTGTGCCATCCGGTCAGCGTGCGCCCGTCAAAAAGCAGTTTCCAGCCTGCGGAAGCCTCCTCAGCAGCAAGGCTGTTCTGGTCAGCGGCGTTGAGATTGCCGCAGCAAGATAATGCGAAGGTCAGGGACAGTAAGATAAGACGTGTCATATTTTTGTCATTGAGAATGTGCGAGGGACGCCTGACGACCATTTAGTCAGCCAACGCCGACCTGTGGCCTGGACGGCGTAGCGGAATTCGTCGTGTTAGCGGCGGATGGCTCCAGAAATTTGTTGCTCATAATCGAAATGGGATACGCCGGGAGTCGCCCCTGATGCCAAGTCGAGCAATTGCTGAACCGCAGCCTGCTGCCCTATATCCTGAAGTTGCCCCGCGACTTTTATGTATGGATCAACCCTAAAATTAAGCTCAACAGACTGCAAATTGGTGAACGATATGTCTTGTGTGCGGGAGTCGACACTCTCGATGGCACGACCGGTATGTTGGACAGAAGAACGAGAAACACAGCCGCTATCCGCCGCAAACGCGGCAGCCATAGCCCAGAACACAATTGCTTTTACATGTCTCACAACACCAAGTGCACTAGCGATGCCTAACGTCCACCGCCGACTCGTGGAGTGGACCGCGTAGCGGAAATACCAGCACCAACGGCGGATGGCTCCGGAGAATTGTTCAGAGTTCCCTCGTCCATTGGTTGTGCCTCCAACTCTCGTTTTAAGAAGCACCTGAGATTCTCGGCCTGTCCTCGGCCTCGCCATCGTCCAAAACGAAGAAAACCATACCCCAGTAGGCCCATTACTACCGGGCCAAGGAAGGCAAACATTGGAGGCCGCTGCCCAGACCCATATGCTGAGGCCGGTAGGAATAGCAACAAACCTGCGATAGTCAGCAAACCACCGAACCACACGAAAAGGAATGCGTAAACTAAGGTGTACATGCGAAAACGGCCGCAAATCCGCGTTTTGCCATTAACCTCCTCAAGATGTCCATAGAAAAGCGGCGCAAATGAGTTCCGACGATTGATCGGCCCCCAGGCAAACAGTCGAAATCGACCACCCCGAACTCTTGCTTCAATCGTCCCTTCCGCGCACTGCGTCCAGAAACCTTGCCTCGTTTGCGCGAGCAGTCGCCGGAGACATTCATCTCTTGGCAATTCACTCGTGTAGGTACTTGCGCTCACGGCAGACTCAATCCGAACTAGTTAATATACGGACCCCCGGTTAGTAAATTGAAACCGGCATTTTGACCCGTGAAAAAGTTGTAACCTGTTCATAATCAACAGTCCAATTTCCGACTGGTTCGTATATTAAAAGCACTCTAAACCAAAGCCCCGGAAAATGCAAGCCCTTTATACAGGGCACGACCGGCCAAAAATCACCCGCTCAGAGCTGCGCTGGGTAATGGTACAGGCCGATTCATCAACCCTGCAAGGGTTGGGGCGGCCCATTCGCACGTTTTGAAAGCGATGCGGAATAGAATTGAGTTGGAAACTTGGCGTGGTGCAACCCTTTCAGGGTTGAGGGTCTTTCTGGTGAGGTTACCCAGGGTAGCTCGTTCCGAGCAACCCTGGGCTGGATGATGCAATCCTTTCAGGATTGCGCAGTTTTCTGGGTGGTGGCGGCATGGGTGGTGGCGGCATGGGTGGGCACGTCCAGGAGGGCTACGCGGCTGCGGCCAAGTTCGTGGATGGCGCGGTTGCCACCGGCTTCGCTGCCAAGGTCGTCGCGGGAATCAACACTGCAGATGATGGCATGGTCGCAGCGGGGAACCGCGGTAGTGTCCTTGGCGCTGGGGAAATGGAAACACGCGGGCGAGCCGCCCGCGCTCCGAATTGTTTGTGGCGCTCTGATTTGTTTTCCTTTCCGTCCGCGGCAAAATCGCGCAAACTGTCATCATGTCAGGACTCATCGCCATCGTTGGCCGACCTAATGTCGGCAAATCCGCGCTGTTCAATCGCATCGTCAAAAAACGCATTGCGATCGTTCACGACCAGCCGGGGGTTACCCGTGACCGCGTGAGCGTGGAAGCTGAATGGCAGGGCCGGCCCTACACGCTCGTGGACACCGGCGGCATCGGCCTGCTGCGCGGAGAGAAATCCGGCGATGTCATCATCCGCGCCGCGGTGGAACAGGTCGAGATCGCCATCGAGGCGGCCAACGTCATCATCCTGGTCGTCAACGTCCAGGAAGGCGTCGTGCCGCTGGACCAGGAGGTCGCCCAGCGCCTGCGGCTGTGCGGCAAGCCCATTCTTGTGGCGGTCAACAAGGTGGATGACGTGGGCGCGGAGAAAGGCGCGGACGAATTTGCACAGCTCGGTTTTGACAAAGTTCTGCCCGTCAGCGCCATCCACGGCGGCGGCATCACGGACTTGATGGAAACGGCGGTGGCCCTGCTGCCACCAAGTGACGAGGAACTGGTGTCGACCGAGGAGGAGCTTCCGACGCTTGGCCACATGGGACAGGTGACAAACGACCCGAAAGACGCCGCCGAGGGCGAGGCGGAGGACATATCACGCATCACCCGTCGCGCATCACCCCTGAAGATTGCCATCGTCGGCCGGCCAAACGTCGGCAAGTCCTCTATCATCAACGCGCTCACGAAATCCAAGCGCGTCATTGTTTCGCCCATTCCAGGCACCACGCGCGATGCGATTGACGTGCCATTTGAAGTGGAAACGGATGGCGTGCGGCAGAAGTATATTTTGATAGACACCGCCGGCATGCGCAAAACTCGCCGCGTGGACGACACGGTCGAGTTTTTCAGCGTCCAACGCGCGCAGGAATCCATCATCCGCAGCGACATCACGGTGCTGGTCATTGACGCCGAGGCGGGCATCACCGAACAGGACAAGAAGATCGCCGACGTGATCGTGGAGAATCGCAAGGCCTGCATTGTGGTGGTCAATAAATGGGATTTGTTCGCCAAAGAGGTTCGCGAGGCACGCGAGGAGGAAATTACCAAGCGCAAAAACAAGGTGCGTACCGAAGGTCAGGCCAAGGATCTGACCACGCTGGGCGAGTTCGCGGAGTGGGTGCAGAGGAAATTGTTTTTCCTCGACTACGCGCCGGTCATTTTCACCTCCGCCACGTCCGGTTTTCACCTGGACCGGCTGCTGGAAGCCGTGCGCTACGTGGCCGCCCAATTGACGCAGAAGATCCCGACGGCCATCTTGAACCGTACGCTGCGCGACGCGGTTGACCGTCGCCAGCCCATCAGTGCGCAGGGACACCGGTTGAAGTTCTTTTACGCCACCCAGGTCCGCCTGTCGCCCCCGACCTTTTTGTTGTTTGTGAATCGGGATGAGCTGTTTTCCGACCAATACAAAAAATATCTGGCCGGCGAAATGCGAACGGCCTTTGGCTACGAAGGTTGTCCGGTGGTGCTGGTGCCGAAAGCGCGCCCGAAAACCATCGAGCCAGTGCGGAAAACGAAGCCTGTCCACTCGAAACCCACCGGCAAACCGGGGTATCCGGATCGGTCGCCGGGAAAACATCCATTCCGCCCCAAGAGCGCATCGCGTTCGATGGGCCGTCCGCGCGGCAGCAACCGCGCCAAAGGCCGGCGCTGAAAGAATTCCCCGCAATCCTGTACCGCAGACTTCCAAGTCTGCTGTATCGCGGGTTTCCAAACCTGCGGACGCCACGCCTTCTCGACGCTCTGCCGATTTGGAAATCGGCGATACAGCAGGTTTGGAAACCTGCGGTACGCCAGTTTCGCCCGCCTTCTCCAACCCAAACTATGAAATATCCGGGCTAGCCCGATGCTCAACGGCGAGAATTGCGAAAAACCCTTGAAAATATCGTTCACGTCAATTTCTTGTAAAATTTTTCAAAATTTTCTTGCAATCCACAACCCATGGTAGCAAGATAGTCGGTGTTCCCCAATTAGTAGGGGGCGTCAATTTCCACTGAAATCTGCCTTTAGGCTGGTTTGTCACTGAAATTGGTGGCTTTTTCTGTTCCTGGCGCAGCTTTCGGGTCTATTTGGACTCGCCGGGATGAAGTTTTAAAATTAACCAAGATTGTACCATGATTGATGCACGCGAGGATGTCTCGGCTCCGGTTTCCAAGACCGCCAGCCGCCGTCAAAACAAATTCTCCACCGACCGTCCTGTGAAACCAGCCAAATCCGAACCCAAAAAGTCGCTCCGTATCGAACGCGTCTTCAGTGACCCCAAGATCAAGCCTTTCGACCAGGTCGAATGGGAAAAGCGCACGGCGGAAATCACCGATGATGCCGCCAAGGTCATTTTCAAGCAGGAAAATGTCGAGGTGCCCAAATCCTGGTCGCAACTTGCCACGAAGGTCGTGGTGTCGAAGTATTTCTACGGCGAACAGCACACCAGCGAGCGGGAAACCTCCGTGCGCCAGCTCATTCACCGCATCTCGCGCACGATTGCCGACTGGGGCGTGGCCGACGGCTATTTCAGCAAGGCGGATGGCGAGGTGTATTACGATGAATTGACCTGGCTGTGCCTCAACCAATACGGCGCGTTCAATTCACCGGTGTGGTTCAACGTGGGCCTGTTTCACGAGTACAGCGTGGGCAAGAAATCCGGCAAGGGCAACTGGTTTTACAACCGCAAGACCGGCGAGGCCGAACGCGCCACCACGCAATATGAATATCCGCAAGGCAGCGCCTGTTTCATCCAATCGGTCAATGACGATATGGAGTCCATCATGCACCTGGCTTACAGCGAAGCCATGTTGTTCAAGTATGGCTCGGGCACCGGCACCGACTTGTCGCCCATTCGCTCCAGCCGCGAGAAGTTGAGCGGCGGCGGCCGACCCAGCGGCCCGATGAGCTTCCTCAAAGTCTATGATCAGGTGGCCAATGTGGTGAAATCCGGCGGTAAAACTCGCCGCGCGGCCAAAATGAACACCTTGCGCGACTGGCACGGCGACATCGAGGAATTCATTGACGCCAAGCAGAAGGAGGAAAAGAAGGCTTGGGCCTTGATCGAGCAGGGCTACGACGGCAGCTATAACGGCGACGCCTACGGCAGCGTGATGTACCAAAACGAGAATCTCTCCGTCCGCGCCAGCGACGAATTCATGCAGGCCGCCGTGGACGGCGAAGAATGGTGGACGCGTTCCGTTACCACCGGCAAACCGCTCCAGAAGAAAGACGCCAGCAAGTTGCTCGAAAAAATCGCCGAGGGCACGTGGATTTGCGGCGACCCCGGGGTGCAATACGACGGCGCCATCCAGAAGTGGCACACCTGCAAGGGCACGGAGCCGATTCATTCCACCAACCCGTGCAGCGAGTACGTGTTCATCAACAACACCGCCTGCAATCTCGCTTCCTTGAACTTGATGAAATTCAAGCGCGAAGACAGCAAGTTCGACATTGAACGCTTCAAGGCTGCCGTCCGCATCTATATCACCGCGCAGGAAATCCTGGTGGACAACGCGAGCTACCCGACCAAGGACATCGCCGAAAACTCCCATATTTTCCGCACGCTCGGCCTCGGCTTCGCCAACCTCGGGTCGCTCTGCATGAGCTACGGCCTGCCGTACGATTCCAACGAAGGCCGCGCCCTGGCCGGTGCCATCACCGCCATCATGACCGGCCACGCCTATGAGCAAAGCGCCGCCATCGCCGCCAATGTCGGCGCCTTCCCCGGCTACCGCGACGCGCGTTGCGCCGGCGTGGCCAAGACCGTGGCCAAGGACAATGTCGAGTCCACCCTCGGCGTCATCCAATTGCATCGCAACGCTGTGGAAGACATTCATCCCAGCGAGGAATTTGGCTACCTCAAGGCCGAAGCTCGCGATTGCTGGGATCGCGCGCTGGCCCGGGGCAAGCAGTGCGGCTACCGCAACGCCCAAGTCACCGTGCTCGCGCCCACCGGCACCATCGCTTTCCTCATGGACTGCGACACCACCGGTGTGGAGCCCGACATCGCGCTCGTCAAATACAAACTGCTCGCCGGCGGCGGCAGCTTGAAGATCGTGAATCGCGGCGTGCCCGACGCCCTCCGCCGGCTCGGCTACAGCGAAGCCAGCGTCACCGCCGTCATCGCCCACATCGAGAAATTCGACACCATTGAGGACGTTGAGGAAAAGGGCGTGACCGTGAAAAGCGGGTTGCAGCCCGAACATCTGCCGGTGTTCGATTGCGCTTTCAAACCGCACCAAGGCAAGCGCAGCATCGGGTATATGGCGCACCTGAAAATGATGGCCGCCGCCCAGCCGTTCATCAGCGGGGCAATTTCCAAGACGGTCAACATGCCCACCGAAAGCACCGTTGCCCAGATTCGCGACACCTATATTCAGGCTTGGAAGATGGGTTTGAAATGCGTGGCGATCTATCGTGATGGTTCCAAGCGCTCGCAGCCCCTCAACACCAAGAAGACCAATGAGGGCGTGGCCAAGACCAGTTCCGACAGCGTGCTGGCTTCCGAACTCACCGCGCGGGTTCAGGAACTGGACGCGACCGTGGCGCATCTGCAGGCCGAAGCCGGCAAGCCGCTGCGCCGCCGCCTGCCCGACACCCGCACTGCCGTCACCCACAAATTTGACATTGCCGGCCACGAAGGTTACCTGACCGTGGGCCTGTTCGGCGACGGCCAGCCGGGTGAACTGTTCATCACGATGTCCAAGGAAGGCTCAACCATCGGCGGCCTGATGGACAGCATCGGTACGCTCACCAGCATGGCGCTGCAATATGGCGTGCCGCTCGAGGCGCTCGTGAAGAAATTCGCGCACCAGCGCTTCGAGCCGAGTGGTTTCACCAAGAACCCGGAAATCCGCAGCGCCTCCTCCATTACGGACTACGTCTTCCGCTGGCTGGCATTGCAATTCATTCCCGGCTATCGCGCCAGCCTGCAAGTTGTCCGCACGCAGCCCGAACTGGCCATACCGGGGCTGGCCGAGGCGGAAAGAAAAAACGTGAACCGGCCGGTGCCTGAGTTGCCTGTGGTGGACGACGCGGAGGTGGTGGCGGTCCCCGCCGCCAACGGCGGCAGCCAGGCCCGGGAACGCCGCGCCTCGGTGCTCACGCAGATGATCACCAACCAGCAGGACGCGCCGAGCTGTCCCAACTGCGGCCAGATCACCGTGCGCAACGGCGCCTGCTACAAATGCCTCAACTGCGGCGAAAGCTTGGGCTGCTCGTAAACTGTTCTCTTTGTTCTCTTGATAGGAAAAGCGTGTGAAACGATAAAGTTTCACATGAAGACTGAAACGACAGCAACGATTCGTGAATTGCGGTTCGATTTCCGTGCGGTGAAACGGAGGATCGAACGGCACGGCCAAGTGGTGATCACCGATCGCGGTCTGCCGAGCGACGTCATCATGGCTCTGCCGGGGGAGTCCAAGAAGTCGTCGCCGCTGCCTGATTATTACTCACGACTGCTCAATCGGCAGCCCACCCCCTTTCCCTGGAGGCAACCCGTCAGTTCTGGGAGGAGGAGCGCGAATGACCGAGGCCGAAGTTTACGTGGATCCAAGTGCGCTATCACCTGATGTTTGCACGTTGCCTGTACATTGGAGTTAAAGACCCGCTATTTTTTAACATTCGATTCCCGGCAGCAGCAATTGGCAGCCGCAGTCGGACTGAAAATAACGCCGGTGGAGTTCGGAAGCTTTGACAAGCAATAGTCTTCGGGTTGAAACGAGCCGGGCCAGAGGCCGGCGCTCCGCAGAAACCCCAGGAAACATTCAACCTTCAACGCTCAATGTTCAACATCTGCCCCAATTGACGTTCGTTGCGTGTTGAAAGTTGAAAGTTGAAAGTTGAAAGTTGGGCGTTTTCTCACTGCCCAGCTCACCGCCCTTGCGCCAGCACCCGAAACGCCCGTCCAAGATGTTCCGGATGGGTCAATGTTTGAAATTGCCGCACTTGTTGGGCGTCCATTGGCGAAAAGCACTTTTTCGCGACTGCCTGTTGCAAGATGCGGGTTAGGAATTGCGGCTGGGTGCAAAATTGTTCCGTCCGCAGGCCGGTCGCCTCGCCCGCAGATTGGAGCGTGCCAAAATTCACATGCGCCGTCAAATCCTGCCCGCCGGGATCGCTCAAGAGGTCATCGGTGACCCGGTGCCGATGATAGGCGCGGAGGGTGCCGCGCGTTCGGGCCGGAGACAGCATTTCCTCCGCGGAATAACCATAATCAATCGCGAGCAATCTTCCACGCGCCAGCATGCCCGCGGCTTCGCTCCACCAGTGTTCGGCATCCGGGCTGGCTTCGACCACGTAGCCGTCCGGGAGGACAGCGAGCAACGCGGGTGGAAGGCGGAGGATGAATGATGGCAATCGGAGCGCCCATCCTCCGGAGCGGCTCTGCTGAGGGAGGACGGGCGACTCGCCCGCGAGTTGACCAGAGGGAAGCGAACACGCGGACAAGCTGTCCGCGCCCCTGATCCACACAAATCTCCCATTTTGGAGCGCCACCCCCCACTCGAACCACGCTTGTTGTGCGGCATCCCAACCGAAACGGTGGACCGGAAAGGCATCGAGCAGTTCGTTGGAAAAAATGATGCCGTGGAAGCGTGGATCCGCCTGCGCTGTGCTTTGGCGCGGCAAGAGCAGGGCAGGGGAAAGCGAGGATGAGGATGAGCATGAGGATGAAGGGCTGAAGCAGGTCAGCCAACGCACGCGGGGTGCGAAGGCTCTCAGCGTTTCCCGCTGCCATTCCTGCCGGCGCAAAGATGGCTCGACGATGACATACTCGGTTTGCTCATAGAGTTCCGTCCGATTGCTGCGCATCCAAGCCAGAATGTCTTTGGCCAACTGTCCGTCGTGCGCCCCCGCCTCAACAATCTGAACCGTTGATCCTCGGCCAACAAGCGAGGATGAGGATGAGGATGACGATGAGCATGATCTTCCGACCTCCGTCCTCTGTCTTCCGACCTCTGACCCCAGCCACTCGGCGAACTGAAACGCCAGCAGTTGGCCAAACAAACTGCCCGTGCTGACGCTGGTGATGAAGTCGCCGCGCCGGCCTACCGTGTCCTTATTTGTTTCGTAATAGCCAGTTTCAGGACAATACAAAGCCAGTTCCATGAAGCGCGCGAAAGAAATGACGCCCTTTTCGTGGATTTCTTCGCGAATGGCGGCATCAGGCATTTTCATTGCTTGCAGAGGGACATGACTTTGATTAGTGTCGCACAACTCAATCGGACGTATGGCAAAAATTGACGCGTTTTTCAACTTGATGTTTGAGCAACGGGCTTCCGACCTCCACATGGCGTCGGGCAATCCGCCGATGATGCGCATTCACGGCGAGCTCCAGCGCGTGGATTACCCGCCGCTGGAAAGCGATTCGCTCAAGGCCATGCTCTACGAAATCGCGCCGGATTACAAAATCAAACAATTTGAGGAAACCGGCGACGTGGATTTCGGCTACGAAATCCCCAACATTTCGCGTTTCCGCGTCAACTTCTTCAACCAGAAGAACGGAGTGGCCGCCGTGTTCCGGCAGATTCCCAGCCGGGTGCTGTCGTTCGAGGATTTTGAGAAGCTGGAGGCGCCCCTGCCGGCGGTGTTCAAAAAGTTCGCCATGCTGCATCGCGGGCTGGTCGTGGTGACCGGGCCAACCGGCTCGGGTAAATCCACGACGCTCGCGGCGATCATTGATTACGCCAATCGGAACCGCAAGGACCACATCATCACGATTGAAGACCCGATTGAATTCGTCCACGAAAGCAAAAACTGCCTCGTGAACCACCGCGAAGTGGGCGTCCATACGAAATCGTTCGCCGCGGCGCTGCGCGGCGCGCTGCGCGAAGACCCGGACATCATCATGGTTGGTGAAATGCGGGATTTGGAAACCATCGAACTGGCCATCACCGCCGCCGCCACGGGCCACCTGGTTTTTGGCACGCTGCATACGCAGAGCGCGGCCAAGACGGTGGACCGCATTATTGACGTCTTCCCGGCTGATCAGCAGAACAAAATCCGGCAGACCCTTTCCGAGGCGCTCAAGGGCGTGGTCGCCCAGACGCTATTCAAGCGGTTGGACAAGAAGGGCCGGGTGGCGGCATTTGAAATTTTGGTTTTCAACACCGCCGTCCGCAACCTGGTGCGGGAAGGCAAGACGCACCAAATCGAAGGCATGATCCAGGTCGGCAAGAAATTCGGCAACCAGCAGATGGACGAACACATCATGGAACACGTTCGCATGAAGCGCATCAGCGTGGAAGACGCGCACGACAAAGCGAACGATAAAAAGAAATTCCGCGTGCTGTTGGCCCATCCGCCCGATGACGAGGATGCGATTTGAAGTGATTTATGCGCCGTCTCGAACTTGACCAGATCATGACCACCATGCTGGCGTCACAGCCGGAAGTCTCGGACCTGTTGTTCACCACCGACCGTCCGCCGCAGGTGGAATCCTACGGCGAACTCAAGCCGGTGACATTGGATCCGCCGATTGAGCGGCTCACGCCGTTCCAAATCGAGAACATCGCCATGAACATCATCGGCGACAACCTCTGGCAGATTGAGGATTTGCTGCGGCACGGCTCGTGCGACGCCTCGTATGCCTTGAGCGACCAGGCGCGGTTCCGCGTCAATGTGTTTTCGCAGCGCGGCAATTATTCGATTGTCTGCCGCCAGCTCAACACGAAGATTCCCACGCTGGAACAGTTAAAACTGCCGGCCACGCTCCTGAAGCTGCCACGCGAAAAAACCGGGCTGGTGCTTGTCACCGGCGCGACCGGCTCCGGCAAAACCACCACGCTGGCGGCCGTGCTGGCTGAAATCAACCGCACCAAGGCCGTGCATATCGTCACGCTCGAAGACCCGGTGGAATACCTGCATCCGCACGACCGGGCCACCTTCAACCAGCGCGAGATGGGCATTGATTTCGACAGCTACGCCAACGGCTTGCGCGCCGCGTTGCGGCAGGCGCCCAAGGTCATTCTCGTCGGGGAAATGCGCGACCGCGTGACGGTGCAAATCGCGTTGAGCGCGGCCGAAACCGGGCATCTGGTGCTGAGCACGCTCCACACCATCAACGCCGGCGAAACGGTCAACCGCGTGCTCGGCATGTTCGAGCCCGAGGAACAGGAACAGGTTCGCATCCGGCTGGCGGACTCCCTGCGGTGGGTGGTCAGTCAGCGGCTGTGCCCCAAGATCAGCGGCGGACGTTACGCACTGGTGGAAATCATGGGCGCAAACTTGCGCACGCAGGAATCCATCCGCTTGGGCGAAAGTGAAGGCAGAACCTTTTACGAGATCATTGAAGCCAGCTACCCGTTTGGCTGGCGGCATTTCGATCACGCGTGTCTGGAAGCCTACGAACAGGGACTGATCACCGAGGAAAACGCCCTGCTTTACTGCACCAAGCGCAGCGTGGTTTCGCGCGGCATTGACAACCTTAAGAAAACGCGCGGCGAAAGCACCACGGACCTCGCCGCCCTGCGGATGCGGCCCGGCAGCCAGGCCGGCGAAGCCGCGCCAATATTGAAAATAAAATAAGCCCGTGTCCCATTGCTGATACCTTGCTTCTGTTCGCAACCCTCAACTCCCGACCCGGCAAATGAGCCAGACCTTCGATTTCGTCAGCAATCAGGACAAGCCCGCTTTGATCGCCTTTTCCACGCCCGGATGGCTGGAGGAAGCCAAAACCGCCTTGCAGGAACTGGGTTACAAAGTTCACACCGCCGCCACCCACGGCGATTTTCTGATGCGCTTCAGCCAGGTGCATTATCAGGTGGTACTCCTGGAGGAACTGTTTGGCGCCAACACACCGGCGGAAAACCTCACGCTCAAGGCGCTTCAGACCATGCCTGTCAACCAGCGCCGGCACGCCACCATCCTGCTCATCGGCAATTCCTTCCAGACGTTCACCCCCATCGAGGCGTTTCAGCACAGCGTCCACGCCGTCATCAACAGCTCCGAAATGTTCCTGCTCAAGCAGCTCGTGGAAAAGGCCGTGGCTGACAACCAGCTCTTCCTCCAAAGCTACCGCGAGGTGCAGACCCGCATCTTCAACAGTGGTACCCGCTAGCCCTAATGCCTTTCGGAAATTCCGGGCTTGAATCCCAACGGGATTCGATCATTCCGCCCAGGCTTCCGCCGGGGTTTCTCGGAGAAAGAATGAACGGATGAACCGTTTGAGTGGTACAATTTACTGTGAGAAGTTCCTCCTGGCCAAGATGGCGCGGCGTCCGATTTGCAGCACGGACGCTCGTCCGCGAGTTGCTTGGTTCCGAGACAACCGGGCAAGCGGGCCGCGCTCCACGTTCCTCATGGCCGATCGCGATCAATCCTTGCATCGCGTTTGCCGACAACGAGTTGCGGGAGCGCGCGGCGATTGTTACTCGTAGTCTGTTGTCGAACTTGCGTCGTTCAGGAATGCTTGCCTGACTACCCATGTCATCGCCGCGAATCACAGCACGTTTTGGAGCGTCCGTTAGAAGCTTGCGCCACAGTCTGGGCCTTTCGCAGGAGGCCCTGGCGGAGCTGGCGGACCTGCACCGGACCTATATCGCGGGAATCGAAGGCGGTGTGCGGAACGTCACTTTGAAGACCATTGAGAAGCTTGCCCTGGCTTTGCAGGTTCCCTCTGCCACTCTGCTTTTGGACGCCGGCAGACAGACCGAGCGGTCAGATTTGATCAACCTGCCAGCATTCATTGGACAATATAGGCCCATGGAAATCCTGCTGGTGACCGAGCAGCAGGCGGAGGTGAAACTGGCGTTGCGCCCTCTCCAACAAGCTCCCATTATCAACCCGGTGAAAGTCGCGCACGATGGCCAGGAAGCTTTGGACTTGCTATTCCATACGAGGTGTTCGTGCGACCGCCAGTCCGGAATCCGGCCCCAACTGGTCCTATTGGATTTGCCGCTGTCGAAAGTGAGCGGATTCGAGGTCTTGCACCGCCTCAAGGCGGATAAACGAACGCGCGCGATCCCAGTCGTTGTGCTGACGGATTCCAAATCCCCCAAGGATACGGCCGAATGCCAGCGACTGGGTGCGGAAGCTTGCATCGTCAAGCCCGCAAGTTCTGAAAGCATTGTGGCCGCCTTGCAAAAATTGCAGTTGGCTTGGCTGCTGCTCGACCAGCCTCCAACCGCTGCCTAACCCCAGGGCCCAAGAAATCAGTGATTAACCAGCAATTCAAAATCCGATATTCGAATCATGGCGTAAATTCACGCACAATTTTTCATGACCCCGGAAAACTCATTTCGAAATTCGGATTTCGGGTGTGCGCCGAACCTGCGCGCCAGTTCGCATTGACCCGGACGGGCATTGCTTTTAGTATGCAAAGACGTGAGCGGGAAGATATTGGACATGACGCATGGCTGTCCGGGGCGCAACCCCGAGTTTACCACCACCCAGTGGAGTCTGGTGTTGGGGACGATGGATACGGCGCCGGCCCGCGCTGCCGCCGCCTTGGAGCGACTCTGCACGCGCTACTGGTTTCCCATTTATGCCTTCATCCGGCGGCAGGGGCACGACACCCATCAGGCGGAAGACCTGACCCAGAGTTTTTTCCAATTTGTCCTGGAGCGACAGGTCTTTCATCAAGCGGATCGTGAAAAGGGCCGGTTCCGCAATTTCATCGTCGCTTCCCTGGCCAATTTTCTGAACAACCACCGCGACCACGTCGCCGCCATCAAACGGGGAGGCAATCAAGTGGTTGTTGCTTGGGATGAAACGCTCGCCGAGGAGATTTTGGCGCAGGTGCCGCAAAATTCGGGAACGCCAAACCAGTCATTCGATCGCGCCTGGGCGGCAACGATCATCCGGCGCGTCCTGGCAAACCTCCGTGCCGAGCATGCCGACCGCGATCGGTTGGCCGTTTTTGAAGCTCTGCAGCCGCACCTGACCGGTGAGCCGGCAGCGAAAGATTATACCCACCTTGCCGCCGCTCTTGGCATGGAACCCGGCGCGCTGAAAGTCGCCTTGCACCGCCTCCGCCGCCGCTTTGGGGAGCTGTTGCGCAAAGAGGTGGCCCATACCGTCGCGCGGCCGGAAGATGTGGCGGAGGAAATCCGGCATTTGTTGGCGGTGTTGGCTCAATAATCGACTGTGGTTCCCTCTCCAAGGATAAGGAATAAGAAACGCAGACATCTACAACACTAATTATAGAATCTTCTTGCTATTTTCTGGCAAATGCGTCAAACTCATGCTTGAGCTAAGGAAAGAATTGGAAGCGCAAGCCTATGACACCATCGGCGACCAGCAACCAACACGGTCACGACACCGCGGCGGCCCCCCTCTTGATTGACCTCTCCCGGCTGGGGCGCATCCTGGACCAGTTTGCCGGCAAACCGGGCTCCCTCATTCCCATTTTGCAGCGGACGCAGGATCTCTACGGGTACCTGCCGCGGGAGGCGATCCGGTTCATTGCCCAAAAGACGCGCATTCCGTTGAGCCGCATCCATGGCGTGGCGACCTTCTATGCCCAATTTCACCTGCAACGGCGCGGTCGTAATCTGGTGCGCATCTGCGACGGCACGGCCTGCCACGTGCGCGGTTCGGGCAAGAGCCTGCAGGCATTGCAACAGGCTGTGGGCATCGCCCCCGGGGAAACCACGCCGGATTACAAGCTCACGGTCGAGGTGGTGTACTGCCTCGGCTCCTGCGGCATTTCGCCGGTGGCACTGGTCAATGACAAGGTCTGTGGGCGGCTCAGCGCGGACGAATTGGTGCGGCGCGTGAAAGCCCTCGGATGATTTCAACCCCCAAGCGCCATGACCAAGCTCAATACCCTCCAAGAGTTGCCACCGTTGCGCGAAAAATTCCAGCAGGCGCTCGCCGCCCGGGCGCAGGCCGGGCCGGTCATTTACGTGGGCATGGGCACCTGCGGCATCGCCGCCGGCGCCCGCGAGACGCTGCAAGCCATCGAAGCGGAAATTGCCCGGCACAA
>Ga0364874_10323_pt1 | contig 27197 bp, 22 predicted proteins | sample ExccelAu500001D4_2_FD_206922 | JGI IMG/M metagenome (GOLD analysis project Ga0364874, IMG submission 206922) | Enriched cells from Trout Bog Lake Hypolimnion, Wisconsin, USA - BchlTB.Aug07.5000.01.D4 | ecosystem: Environmental > Aquatic > Freshwater > Lake > Hypolimnion/Profundal zone | place... | reverse complement strand
CCGGGGATCTACAGCAGCTGTCTGGATCATATACCAGTCATGCAGGAGTTTCATAACATTATGGTACCATCCGATATGGCTTTCCAGAATTTCACCACTTCTGGGATCATGAACATTTGGTCCGTATGCATTTTCAATATCGGATGCGAAATACCTTACTACAGAATACCGGGCATCTTCCATACTCATGGTGCTGTCATTCTCGGGCCATTCTTTTCCCATGATGGCGTTTTTAAATCCAGCTTTTTCAAATGCTTTCTGCCAGTCATTGATACCCAGAATCAGGTATTTACGCCATTTTTTTGGAGTTGCGGGATCTATATAATAAATCAAAGGTTTTTTGGGTTCAACCAATTCCCCTTTTTGCCATCTGGCATAATCTTCATCTTTAGGTTCCAGTCTCCATCGCACTGCAAATTCCTTGCTTTCAACTTTTTGCTGATCATCACTATATAAGACATAATCATCTGTAAAATAGCCCACACGTTTATCAGCAACCCTGTGTACCATTGGCTTTATGGGTAAAAGCAGAAGGGAGGTATTCAGCTCTATTGTAACCGCACCTGCTTCTGACGCCGCTGGCAAGGTAACTGAACCGGGTGTAGGAGCCCCAAATGAAGGAATGGAATTAAATGTCTTAGTGGTCCTTATTTCAGTATTAATCGGATAGGTGGAGATTTTTTGAATAAAGGACCTGTCAGCAGCAAGTGCCGAAAAATTATATCTTTTTTTGATAGAAGGATTAATACTTACCGGCTGATTGTCGCTTTTGAAAAAATCGGTTACGTCAATAACATAACCAGTGCTATCCTTACTGAATGCGGCAATGGGAAAAGACTGGGCAATTGTATTGAGGTTTGAATTTGTTACTGCCTTATAAATATCAGTGGTTGAGTCTGCCGTACTGATAAGGGTTATAACACGTAGAAAAATGGTATTGCCCATTCCTTTTTCGAAGGATATGGTTTGTTCATTTGCAATTTCTCCACCATAGCCAGCTCTACTGGGTACTTTTACAAACCTTGTAACAGATAGAATCTCTCTTCCCAGTAAAGAATCATTGATTTCGAAATAATATTTTTCATCCACTTTATGTACCGTGAAAAGCCCCTTTTTTGTAACTGCCTTTTCAGTAATAACATCTTTATAAGGCTTGGGGTTTGAAGAAGGTTTGGATGCCAAATCTGAAGGTCCAGCTGATGCCGACTTCTCAGTTGGCGCTTTTCCCTGTGTTGAAGGTATACTGTCCTTTCGCTGTGCCATTGTTGCCAGTGAAGCGAGTAACAATGTAGATAATAAAATTTTTTTCATAGATTTTATCCTGGTTTTTGTTTGTAGTATTTTAAAGATAAGTATACCTTGAAATTAGCAACATATTTCTCCTGTATTTAGGATGAATGGCTGAAAATAGGCGGTAAGAAATTTAGAAGTATTTTGTAAGGCCTTTTTTTAAAAAAGATAAGTCTAACTGACTTCGAATACTTTAATCAAAAACTGACTGAATAAGTTGCACTAATACACTTGACAGCAAAATACTAATGAAAACCAATATGTTAATCAGATTCTTTCCTAAACATAAAGATTTTAGTAAGTTTATAAGGAATGATATCAGGCAGGTTCAAAAGCTAATAAATGAAAGACCAGGAAAAACACGTGATTGTCAATACCAAAGAAATGTTTAAAGAACTTTTGTTGCGCTAAATACCAAAATCTGCCAGATAATACAAAAAGCCCTGGAATATAAAATATTCTTTCTTCAATTATTTTTTAAAGAAGCAGAAAAGTTTGGTTAATGGTGTTTTTTAGTTACATGTTTTGGCGTTTTGATCAGGTTGGTTAACCTGCCTGTAATTTCTACAAGTGTACCGGCAACTGTACCTAAAACTGCGGCATTTTTAGTGCTATTCCAATCGAAACTGCCATAACCAAAAAAATGGATGATAGAAATAACCAGGCCGATGAATGCTCCCAAGGCTAATCCACCCCATACAAAATTGAAATTTCTACTAAAAACGAATAAACTGAAAATGGCAATTAAGGTAAGCAGGTTCCAGTAAGTGAAGAGTTCCATACTGTTAGTTTGAGGATGAAAGATAAGTGAACCGTTAGCCTTATAAAATTACTGAATTTTTACGGTTAATCCTTACAATCCAACTATTCTGATATGGTATTCCTGAATAAGAGCCGGGGCTTCCGGAGTTAGTGTAAAATTCACCTGAATACTTCCTTTTTCACATTCAATAATAAAATAGCCCCGCATCTGATTTTCCGGAACCACATCCTGAACTTTTACAATTTTTCCCGTCCTGCTAAAAAGGCTCTGGGCCTCTTTTTTCAGGCTTTCTGTAAAATAATCACTAAAAAAGTTTTCGGCAAAAATGCCGCTTTTCTCCGCATCAATAAAGTCCGGCAATAATTTAACCAGTTCATTTCTTCTTTGGGTAAGGATGGGCGAAGCAGGCAATTGCCTGGGTTGCAAACCTGCCAGGTGTACAATGGTATCCAGAACCTGCAGGTTGGCTGCAGCAGTGGGTGCATAAGTTACATTGGCAAAAAATAGTACCCCAAGCCCATATTCCGGCAATATATTCCAATTACTTCCAAAGCCGGGTAATCCACCGGTATGACCTATGAAAACCCGACCCTCACAATCTCTGGAAAACCTTAATCCATAGCAATAAGCTGTTGCAATAGCACAGGCTTTGCCATTAGGATACACATAATCAGGTATCAGCGTATTAAAACGCCAGGGTTGCTGCATTTCCCTTACTGAACTGCGTTTTACAGGCCCTGCCTCTGGCTCATTTCTGGCGGGCCATGCACTTAATTGAAATGCCAGGTATTTACTGAAAGATTCGATGGAAGTAATCATTCCACCCATGCTTCCATAAATCCCATCATGAAGTAAAGCTTCTTCGCGCCAGTTACCGTTCAACCAACGGTAACCATGTGCAAGCAGACTGTCCGGCACATCCTTATATTCCCAGGAAGCATTTAATTGCATTGGTTCCCAGATATTCTTCCGGATATATTCCTCATAGGGAATGCCTGAAACCTTGTGAATGATATAACCCAGCATGGTAAAACCAAGGTTACTGTATTCATACTGCAATCCGGGGTCATTGGAAAACGATAATCCGTTTTTAATCAGTTTCAGCAGGTCGTCTTCAGTCTTAGCCAGCTGACGGTCACCCCAGGGATTGTCTTCAGGGAAACCGGCCTGATGACTCAGAAGGTACCGGATGGTAATATCAGGGGCATCGGTGGTCAGTGACTGGCCTTTCAGTGCTGGTATATACAGGTAAGCTGGGTCATCCAGTTTCAGTTTTCCTTCATCGCGTAGTTTGAGGATGGCTAATGCAGTAAAGCTTTTACTCATAGAAGCGATACGGAAGAAAGACCTGGGTGTTGCCCCAGTTTGATTGTCAATTCGGGTATATCCTCCACTACCGGAATAGATCAGTTTACCATCCAGCACAATGCCAAAAGCATATCCCGGAAAATGGTTCTTTTCAGAATAATCCTTATACAGTTTTTCCACCAGCGGAAAAGTAGCTTTAATCTTTTGCAGCCTGTTGGTATCATTGAATACAGGAGGCTGGTAAACAGCACTGGTTTGTTCAAATCCGGATAAATGACTTGCTAGTCCAATCAGTGCCGTCAGTACATATTTTTTCATAAGTTGTCAGGTTAACCTTCCTGGCTATTTACTGTATTATCAACTACGGTTAACTGCAATACAGTTGATTCGCCTGCTTTAATATAAAAGTAATTGATTCTGTAAGTATAATCCGGTTCCGCATATTCTTCCAGCACAAAAAATTCTTTTTTTTCACTGATCATTTTATCCAGTGCTGGTAAAAATCAGGAAGTTATTTTACTGTTTTCAAATGTATAGCATAATGATATATAAAATTATAATTTAATTTTAAAGTTACAACATTATCCATATTCACTTCTCATTTTATTTGTTTAGCATATCAGGAATAACACATTGTAATGAGGACTACATGTAGCGTATTGAAAAAATTGGCTCAAATATTGTTTTGCAATATCAGCTTTTTCCCTTCTTCATTAAACCCTGCTAATTTTCGGGGAGGTATAGTATTCCCAACAAAACATAGTACTTCCCCAATCACTTAAAACACGGTTTTGATATATCGGTTTAATTGATATCATTTTTTCGTTTGTTAACCCGAAAGAATAATGACTATTAATTATCCTTTTAAGTCAACGATGTCAATGAACTGCCTGTTCTCACATTTTCAATAGTCCTTTTTATTACCTTTTGTCCGTCTCATTGTATCAGTATGCAAAGCAAGTAATAAGTATGGAAACCATTTCCCAAGGTCTTCCCAAGTTGGGAAAAATAAATTTGAAACCCTTATCCAGTAAGGGGTTTACAAAAATACTAAAAATATTAGACAAAAAAAAGCTCCGAAAGAGCCTTTTTTATGAGTTGGGAAAATACTTTGAAAGTAATATAATTTATAATAATATAGTGTTGGCGGGGCTTTCCTTAAAATCGTTTTCCCAAGGTCTTCCCAAGTCGGAAAATGCCTTTTAAACTAAATATATTAGTAATTAATGTAAATGAGCAGCATAAAATGGAATTAATTGAATATTGTTTAAATTCAAAACTGCTTGCTTAAAACTTCATCTAAGCACAAAAAAACATATTTTCAGGAAAAATAATATTCAATTTTTGTCAATTCAGATGAGGATTTATTTTTAAAAGTATAGTCTTATTTATAATTTGCCCTGATGTAACCACTGGAATGATGAATTTTGGCTTAATGGCCCGGGCATTTAAGCTTTCAGAATAATTCTGTCAGTACACCCTGCTGCGGATACACCAGCTGAAGGTTCAATTTGTTCTCTGTTTCCAATTGCTGTTGTATCCTTTCTTCACAATCAGCACAGGGTTTCCGGTGGGTGATATAGATGTTTGTATGCAGCAGATTTCCTTCGGATAGTGTATTCAGTACTTCCATCTCTTTCATCAGTAAACGGGGAGTCAGATGTCCGAAGAGTGCTTTGTCAGGCACTTCATTGGGAAAGGAAACTTCAATAAAGATTGCTTTCAGGCGATGGTTTTTCAGCAGTGGGGCCACTGCCATCCAGAGCTTTTTCAGTTTATCTGATTGCTCAATTTCATCAGCACCAGTATCGCCCAGGTACAGTAAATAGTTGTCCTGATTGCTAATTAAAAAAGCCGTGCTTTCATAGGGGTTGCCATGGCTTAAGCTAAAAGGTATTACACGTAAACCAGTATGATGGAGTATGGTATCTTTTCCTGCTTCCAGGTACACATATTTGTATTTACCCAATGCAGGTTTATCCCCTTCATTTGTAAAATTGGCCCAGCCCTGCCAGGTAAAATATTTTTCCTGTAGCACTTTTATAACCGAAGGAAGGGCATAGATATATTTGGAACTGTCGCTAGGCGAATTAAGGATCAATCCACTTAAATGGTCCAGGTGGCCATGCGATATACAATAGCCTTTAATATGATGTTTTAGCACCTCATCAACACTTCCGGTAAAAAGATGACTGGCAATTGCTTTTTCAATACCATGGTGCAGTGTTCCTGCATCTAGGCATATATAATCATTAGTGCCACCTGCTGCCACCAGGTAGGCAGATAAATTGCTTTCATCCAGTCCGCCCCTTACCCCCAATGGAATCACTTTAAAAGCCGGGCTTTGTTTAAGTTGCGCATCCGAAAATGTACTAGCCAATAAAAACAGGAAAAGGAAAATGTAATAGGTCCGTTTATTCATAAAAAATTATTGAATAGATCAGTAGCTGATTATTGAACAATATTAAGGATAAACAGTGGCAAATGTCATCTACAGCGCAGGATAGTTTTTTCATTAATTAAGTATTACTTTATAAAATGAATTAATGTTTTACCAGATTTACCATAGATCTTTAAACCAATTATCATGAAGTTAATCAAATACCCTTGCTGTTATATTCTGCTCCTTTTCTTTTTAGTAACCGGATCTAAAAGTCAAAATAAACCGAAGCCCCCCGCAAAATCTTATTCCTCCAATAATTTTAAAGATTTGGAAAAAGGTTTTATAACTATTCCTGATTCTGTTCAAACCAGTGTATACTGGTATTGGATATCGGGTAATATCAGCAAGGAAGGAGTAGTAAAGGATTTGGAAGCTATGAAAAAGGTAGGAATAAACAGAGCCTTTATAGGTAATATTGGTTTGGATAATGTGCCCGATGGTAAAGTAAAAATGTTTTCTGACGAGTGGTGGGATATTGTACATCTAACCCTTAAAACAGCCACAAGGTTAAATATCCAGATCGGTATTTTTAATAGTCCGGGTTGGAGCCAATCAGGTGGCCCATGGATTAAACCCGAACAATCCATGCGGTATCTTACCTCCTCACAGGTAATGATCAAAGGGCCGGTATTATTCAATAAAAAATTAGTAAAACCTCAGACTAATTTCCAGGATATAAAAGTAATAGCGTATCCGGTAGCTGATGATTATAATGCGGATATCAGTGCGTTAAAACCGCAATTATCTTCCCAACCCTTTGTAGATTCCTTATCTAACTTGATGGATCATAATACAGCAACTGGCATACATTTAAAAAATAACCAGCCATTTTCATTGGATATTACCACACAATCAGCCTATACAGTTCGCAGCCTCGTAATAACAACAACAGAACAGGCCGTATTGATGGAAGGTGACCTGCAGGCTAAAATAAATGATGAGTATATAACCCTTACACATTTTTCAATCGACCGTACCAATCCCGCACTGATTACTGGCTTTATACCTTTCGGTCCGGCTACTGTTTCCATACCCCCAACAACATCCAACTGTTTCAGGCTGGTACTTACCCGTATTTCTTCCAATTCAGGGATAACGGAATTAAAGTTATCAGCAACACCCATGGTGGAGCATTACCTGGAAAAAACACTGGCTAAAATGTGGCCAACCCCACACCCTTTCTGGAAAGAATACCAATGGCTGCCACAACCTGATGAAACCTCAAAATATATCATCAATCCGGAGAATGTGATTGATATATCCAGAGATATGCAAGCTGATGGTACCCTTAACTGGCAAGTGCCCCCCGGAAACTGGATCATTGAACGTACCGGGATGACGCCTACAAATGTTACCAATGCCCCTGCAGCTCCTGAAGGCCGGGGACTTGAAGTAGACAAAATGAGCAAAGTGCATATTGCAGCACATTTTGATGCTTTCTTAGGGCAGATATTAAAACGTATACCGCCGGAAGACCGAAAAACCTGGAAAGTTACGGTGGAAGACAGTTATGAGACTGGCAGCCAAAACTGGACTGAGGAGCTGATACCTGAGTTTAAAGAAAAATACAAATATGATCCAACCCCTTATATTCCCGTTTTACAGGGTAAGGTAGTAGGCAGTGAGGATCGGTCCGATCGCTTTCTATGGGATCTGAGAAGGCTTATTGCCGATGATATTTCCTTTAAGTATGTAGGTGGGTTAAGAGAAATAAGTCATCAGCATGGCCTTACTACCTGGCTGGAAAATTATGGGCATTGGGGCTATCCCGGAGAGTTTTTGCAATATGGCGGGCAATCAGATGAAATAGGAGGTGAGTTTTGGAGTGAGGGTGATCTGGGTGATATTGAGAACAGGGCAGCTTCTTCTTCTGCGCATATTTACGGTAAGACTAAAGTGTCAGCAGAATCATTTACAGCAGCAGGTAATCCATGGGGGAGGTACCCGGCGATGTTTAAAAAACGTGGCGACCGTTTCTTTACGGAAGGTATTAACAATACCTTGCTGCATGTATATATTTCGCAACCGGATGATTATGCTAAACCCGGACTGGCTGCGTGGTTTGGGGTAGAGTTTAACAGACTAAATACCTGGTTTTTTGATATGGATGTTTTTCTCCGGTATATCAAACGATGTAATATGATGCTGCAGCAAGGCCGGTATGTTGCAGATGTTGCTTATTTTATAGGCGAAGATGCCCCTAAAATGACGGGTATAATAGACCCGGAACTACCAAAGGGCTATTCCTTTGATTATATAAATGGTGATATTATCAGGTCTGCCTTAACCGTAAAAAATGGTAAACTAACTTTACCAAACGGAATCAATTACAGCATTCTGGTATTGCCTAAACTTACCACCATCCGCCCCGAATTATTGTCCAGGATAAAAGAACTGGTACAGCAGGGGGCCGTTGTTTTAGGGCCTAAACCCGAAAAGTCTCCCAGCCTGCAGGACTATCCTGCTGCGGATAAGCAAGTAAAAACAATAGCTGATGAACTTTGGGGTACAATTGATGGTACATCTGCCAAAATGCATCATTATGGTAAAGGATTAGTGTTGAGCGGAATGGACATGCAGCAAGCACTAAACCTGATAAAACTAATACCGGATTGTAAGATCACTCAAAGCAATTCCATTTTATTCATCCACAGGCAATTGCCGGATGGTTCTGTCTATTTTCTTTCTAACCAGGAAAATGTACCGGTAAGTTTTGCAGCTGAATTTCGTATAACTGGTAAAAAGCCTGAGTTATGGAATGCCATAGATGGCAGCATACACGATCTGCCATCATTCCGTCAAACTGCTTCCAATACTACCACTATACCCCTGCAACTGGCACCATTGGAAAGTGCTTTTATACTATTCAGAAATACTGGAACTATCGGTGATACTGCAAAGCCGAATTACCCGTCAGCAATACAAACAATAGAACTAACCCAACCCTGGTTGGTAAAGTTTGACAGCAGTATGCGCGGGCCTGTTAATCCGGTTCTGTTTGATACATTAAGCGACTGGACGAATAACACAAACGACAGTATCAAATATTATTCAGGCACAGCATATTATAACACTACTTTCAATATCAGGGGTATTGCCAAAGGGGCTAATTATCTGATTGATTTAGGTGTTGCCCGCAGCATTGCTAAAGTGAATGTTAATGGAGTAGAAATGGGTGGCACCTGGACAGCTCCTTATCAGGTAAATATAACAAAGGCAATGAAACCGGGTAAGAATGCACTGCAAATAAAAGTTGTCAATACCTGGGTAAACCGCCTGATTGGGGATAGCAGGCTTCCTGCAGATCAACGTAAAACCAGTACTTTATTTGGTCCGGATTCCAGGAGTGCATTGGAATCAGCAGGTTTACTGGGGCCGGTTAAAATTATTAGTATTAAATACTAATAAACCTGCAAATTTCAATAGCTTAAATTCAGTTTCCGGATATAACCTGATGCCAATGGTTAAACGCTGGAGCAGTGATGAAAAATTAACTGTCTTCATGCTGCTAAATGGGTTAATTTTGTGGGTTGAAGCATTATTCTTTTTATGAATAATAGTATGAAAAACCAGTACACACCCTCCGAGCAGAAATTATTCAATATGCTGCAATATGCCCCCATGGGGGTGGCCGGCATCAATTCAAATGGCATTATGACTTTGCTGAACAAGGCAGGTGATGCAATGTTGCAACCATTTATTAAAGCCCATCAGCTGGATCCTGAAAATGGAATTGAAGTTTTTCGCCATTTTGCCCCTGCCATTGCGGCAAAAATTACAGCTTTTAAAGAAAAGAGTGGTGTAATTGTAATGAATGAAATGTATCCCTGCGAAATTCATTCTGCAAACGGAATTATAACCCGTATTATTAATTTTATTGTCAACAAGGCAGATGAGGAAAGCATCGGGATTACGTTTGATGATATTACTGATAACTATGAGAAGGAAAAAAAGATGCAGCAACTGGAAATTGCTTCCGGTGTGCTGCACGATATTGGAAATGCAGTGGTAAGCTTTGGCTCTTACCTTACCCGGGTGAAGCGTATGATGGAACTGACTAACCTGGATAACCTGGAAAAACTGGCGGCCCTGCTTAGTGGAATGGAAGCGAACCTGGTTCCATGCCTGGGTGATAAAAAAGCACATGCAGTTGTAGAAATGCTGAATGGTATTGCCTCCTCACAAAAAGAGCAGCAACAGGATCTTAAAAAAGCTATTTCTGAACAAATGCAGATCATAATCCATATTCAGGAGATACTGCAGATTCAACGCCAGTATGTGGCCGGTAATGATAGCAGCGAAAGGAAACCGGTAAGAATGAGGGCAATTATTAACGACTGCATGGCTATGTTGTTTGCTTCTTTTGATAAACGGGGTATTGAAGTGGCTTTGAATATCCCAGCCGACTTACCCTTAGTAGAGGGCGATAAAACCCAACTGATGCAAGTGACCCTTAATATTCTTAAAAACAGTATGGAAGCGATTGACAGCCATACAGGTGAAAAAAAGATTACCGTACAGGCTTATTCTGATCCCCACTGGCTGGTATTGCTGGTGCAGGATACCGGAACCGGTTTTGATACAATAACAGCCAGTCACTTATTTCAGCGTGGATTTACCACTAAGCACAATGGAACAGGGCTGGGCCTGTATAATTGCAGGGCCATTATAGAAAGTCATGGTGGCACCATCCAAATAACCAGCGACGGGCCTGGCAAGGGCTCTTTTACAGAATTGAAACTTCCTTTAACTATTGATATAAACAAGTGATAATAGTATGAGTATGAAAGAAAAATTCAATACATCCGTTTTAGTGATTGATGATGAGGAAATTGTACGGGACAGTATTGAAGATATCCTGGTACCTAAAATTAATTTCCGTGAACAGCAAACTATTACTGAGGCTGCCAATATTTTGTTTGAAGAGGAACATATACTGCTAAAACCGGTATCGGGCAATATTCCCCGGTTTAGTGTAGATAAAGCATCTAATGGAATGCAGGGCCTGGAAATGGTAAAAAAATCTATAGAGAATAACCATCCCTATGCCGTTATCTTTCTGGATATGCGTATGCCGGGATGGGATGGGCTGGAAACAGCCATCCAGATCCGGAAATACGATAGTAAGGCGGAAATTATTTTTGTTACTGCATTTAGCGACCATTCTATTGAAGATATTGTGGCCAAAGCAGGGCAGAATGTGGGCTACCACTGTAAACCCTATGCTACTGAGGAAATTATACAACTGGCAACCAAAGCGGTGACTGATTATAGTAAACTGCGGAATCTGGAACAACTGATTGAAGTGATCTCTTCAATAAGCCTGGATGAACAGCAACTGCATTCCCTGCTTCGGAATATTCTGGACCAGCTGGCAGGATATGTAGATACCGATATGGCACTGATGGGAAAACTATATGACAACAATTCCTATGAGAAACTCTTTTCTATTGGGGCCCTGGAAGAAACCATTAACCTGGATGAACTGATCTCAAGAATTCTTCCTATTCATATTGGAAAAGAAGATGTGGTGCAGGTAGATGAAGTGGTGCTGGCCAGGGTGGATGATTATATCATTTTTGCTGCCCTGAAAAAGAATGAAAAACTGAAAACGGAGAAACTATACCTGCTGAAACTTTTTGTACAAAGTGCAGCTAAAGCCATTCAGAATGCTTCCTTACATGAAGAACTGATTCTGCAGGAAAAACTATCTGCTGTTGGCAAAGCCATTGGTATGGTAATGCATGACCTGAAACCGCCAATTCACTATATTAAGATCCTTACAGGAATGATGAGAGAAGAAAAAGTTGTGAGCAGGTGGATGGATGCGATTGACCAGTGTGCCGACCAGGCAACTGCTATTTTTGATGATTTCCTTGATTTTATTAAAGGAAACCCAATAGGAAAGAAACTTGTACTGCTGGAGAAAGTAATAGCTGGTGGTATTATTATGGCGGATGAAAAAAGTAAACTGGATGGCATTTCCATAATTAAGAATATTCAGGCAGCTCAATTGGTAAACGGGGATGAAAGTAAATTGAAACGCGTTATTATGAACCTGGTAGGGAATGCAGCTGATGTGCTGAAACAAAATAAAACAGCAGAACCCTGTATTCAAATTACGGCAATACCGGACGATGCCAATGCGCTGCTCCACATCTATATTAAAGACAATGGACCAGGTATCCCTGAGGCAATTCTTAAAACGGTGTTTGACCCTTTTGTTACCAAACAAAAAAGCAATGGAACAGGATTAGGGCTGGCTATTGTGAAACAATATATACAGGCTCATGGAGGTAATATAAAAGTGGAGAATAATAACGGTGCTTTGTTTACCATTGAATTACCGGCTGAATAATATCAAATTCTCCTTTAATTCAATTTAGGTTGCGGGTCTTCATAATATTGCATTACCAGATAGTCGGCCTTATCAGCCACTTCAAACAATATATTATCCAGCAATTCCGGGGTAAGGTATTCTTCTTCCGGACAGGCTTGTACTATCAATTCTGTAACCAGATTACCATTAGCATCTTTTACATCCAGCAGGGCACTGGTGCAGTAATTATAGCGCAGGGCCAGTTTCATAATATCATAAAGCGGAGTTTTAAGGGTAACAATGCCACAATAACTTTGTAAATAAATTCTGGAAGGTTTCCCTTCTATACTTTCCCGCTGCACCGTTACTACCTGAAAACGGTTGTTAATTTTATCACGTACCAGGTTAACCTGAATATAAAAAAGATTAATATTTTTTTCCTGTAAGCGGTATCCCCATTTAAGGGCTATTTGTGTTAAGACCTCTTTTAAGTACATAGCTGTTGTTTACCAGTTTCTATATATATTGCGGAAAGGGAATCCAATTCTGAAAGCCAAACCACTGCTTTTCAGGGGCACATTGTTTAAATACACAGGTTGAAAAGCCTGTTGCCAGGAAAAGTCAAGCAACACGTTTTCAAAATTAAATTCCAGTCCGGCCAAACCGGCTATATTCCCATATACAGAACCTATCAGGGCTTTGTTGGAAAAAGTATATCCATATGCAGCACTTTGGCTGTATACATATTCGTATTGCGGGCCGGCATATACATACACCGAAAACTTATTTCTGTGGTGATATTCCGGAGAGTAAGTCCCATTGTTATTATTATAAATGGAATAATAACTTTCTGTTCCGCCTAACCTTAGTTTCAGTAATAAGGGCATTGAAAAATAATTAGCATAGGCAACACTTCCTCCGGGGTCTTTATATCCTACAGTCTGAAGGTTCATTTTTAATTTTAAGCCCCAGATGGGTATATCCCTGGATGCGGTTTCCTTTACCCTGATAAAATCGAAAAAGATACTTCCCATTAGTCCGGGTGAAGTGGTACTTCCTGCGGGTAATGCTGGCGGTTTTTTGTCAAACTGAAGTATACTGCCACCAATATCAATGCCTGTATGTATATTCCAATACCCTTGTGCAGAGGTATATATGCCTGAGCAGCATAGTATCAGTATCAAATAAAAAATTTTGTTTTTCATGGTATTTATTTTGAGTGTTTCTTAGTTATGTTATCTCCTTAATGGCTACCCCAGCCCGTACTACCAATTTGTCTCAACTGGTTATAGGCTCCGGAACTGAAATGAAATTGCTGGTTATACCCACCATTACCATTATAGGCGGCTCTTTGGGCAACTGCCTGGGCTCTTTCCTGCCTTTTCTGTTTAACATAGTCCCTTCTTTTCTGATCAATCATGGCCAGGGCTTCTTTATCATATTTTTCTACCAGTTTCAGTAATTCCTTATTGTCTTTTTTTTCTTCCTGCCTTTCTTTTTTAATTTCCCCTTTTTTCGCAGTTTTTGATTTTTGGTTCTGATCTGCTGACTCTTTCTTTTCCGGAACTCCCGATATTTCAAAATCGGCAGAAGGTGCCAGCGTTTTTTTAGCATCTTCCAGCAATAACCCATATGCTCTTGAATTATCAGGCGTCATCTTACTGGGGTCCATACTAACAGTGGCATGCAGATCCTGACTGTAATACGTTATTTGCTGTGCAGCTGTATACAGGTATCCTGTAAAAACCAGCAAAACTGTAATTCCTGTTTTACATAAATGGTGTTTCATACGATTCTGTTTATTTTATTGGATGAATTGAAATAAGTGAAAAGAAAGGATTTTCTGATTTGTTATTTATAGCCGAATAGATGCCTAAAAAATCACCCTGTTCGTTAAAAACAGGGGCCCCTTCTGGAAGCATTTTACCGGTATCCTTAAATTGAACAATATTATTTTTAACAGCTATTGCACTCAAAGGCTCTGCAACAGGTTGCAGAACAGCAGCTCCTGTATTGTTATCCTGGTTGTAACCGCAAATAAACATTTTTGAAGCAGTGTTTATTTTAACTCCGGATACATAATTTACGGATGGAATGAGGGTGTCTGTAGCATTGATTACAGTGAGTTGTGACGAATCTTTCCATAGTAACCAGCGTTCATTAATTATTGCTGGATCGGTATTAGGAACCAACATCCCTGTCGCTATTTTATTGCCGCATTTTAATTGTAACACTACACTCATTCCGCTTACGGTAATCGCTTCTTTTGGAATACCCAATTGTGTACTGAACACGTTTTTTAACAATGTTTGATCATAAGTATTATTCCAGGGTTCCGCTGCATGTTTACTGGTAATACAATGTCCATTCTGATCTGCCAAATAGGCTGTAGCTGTAACCACATTAATATTACTGTCCGGCACCCAGGCCGAATAATGGGATTCCCCATCTTTTACCATTGCAACAGACAGTTTATTTCCCAATAAATCGGCTGTTACCAGGTATACAAATTTGTGTATAAAACTGCATATCTGATTTTTATGTTTGCTGATGATCTGTTCTTTATACTGTTGGGTTTCCCCAACCATTTTTTGTTGCTGGCTATATAAATGGTATGGCAGCAATAACAATATGCCATTGATAAAAAGAAAGATTTGTATATGTATATAATTTTTCATTTAATTACTGTTGTTAACCCCTTACCGCAGCCACAGAACTGGGAAGTTTTACATTAATGGGTGACTGGTTTATATAGTTTTTCATTTTATCTATAGTTTCTTTGATAGAATTACTGAAAATATCTAAAGGGGATGTTGGTTTTGTATTTTCAATTACAGGCGGGGGTACGTTTATTTGCTTAACGGTTGATGATTTTCCTGAAATTTGAAAATTGGCCTGGGGATAATATAATGACTGTGTATTTGCAGTGATTGGATGTTCCTGTATATATTTCTGATAAACAGCATATTTTTCCTGACTGGTTTTAGCTCCTGAGATAAAAGCTGCATCCCAGGCTGCTTTTTTTAATTGGTCAACTTTAATATCATCAACCTGTAATCCTTCCCAGGACTTTACTGTACCACTTGCAGTAGTGGTAGTCAAATCCACAATTGCTCCGCTGTTACCATTGCGGTTAAAGAAATTGGTGCCCGGATTTCTTTGAGAATTGTCCATTTTGTCGTTCAGCCGGGATGTTTTATCCTGATTATCAAATATTTTATTCAGGCATATTTCACTACCTGCCAGGTTACCACCCGCAGCTATCTGGTTTAAACAGGGTTGATTGAGCATTATGCCCAATAAGTTTAACTTATTCAGCATATTTTTAAGATGGCTGATAGACTTATTCATTGCTTCTTCATACAATCTGTTCTCTTCCTTAAATTTTTTGGCTTGATTATCCCGGGTAATTGCCAGTTGATCCTGTGCTTCTTTAAAAGCTGCTCCCGCTTTATTTGCCGCTGCATTCAGGGTTTTCTGCTGCGCCTGTACAGAAGCCAGATCGCTTGTCCCAACAGTATATTTCCCATTGTTAGATTGGAAATAGCTTTTTGCTGCACCATATGCAGTTTCGTATGCAGCTTTTTGCTGTGCTACAGATGGGTCATTTTCCAGAGGCGTATTATTTATTTCTTTTATAGTTGCATTATTCTTCTTAATAGCATTATCATCTTTTACAATCTCTGTTTCATCAGTTTTAATCCCATCTATTATAAATTGGGCATCCTGGATGGGAGTGCCTTTTTGGGTGGCTTTTTTTTCCTGATTTTCATTCTGTGCATTTGTTTTTGAAATAATGCCAAAGCAAGTCACCCAAAGCAGGAGAAAAGTTAATGGAATGCTGTATAGGTTATGCTGTTTCATTTGCATGTATTTTATAATACGGATAGCCTGCTATCATCATCAGCTATAAATGTAATCAGACCTCTGATTACTTACAATACCAGTAGTTTTGTATTTTATCATACCAAAATATTGGTAGGCGCATTCCGGTAAATAAGGAATTTTATTTCAGTATCCCTTTAAAATAAGCATATTTCAGCAGCCCGGCCAGGTTATGCGATTTGGTTTTTTGCAGTATGTTTTTACGGTGGGTTTCCACCGTCCTGAAACTGATATTCAGCTCCTGTGCAATTTTTTCATTGGTAAATTCCCTGCCCAGCAGTTTAACTATTTCAATCTCTCTTTCGGTTAATATATTTTCATCTGCGGGTTTTTTAATGGTGAACCCTTTCATGATTATTTTTTCCACTTCTTCGCTAAAATAATACCGGCCAGACATTACTTTTTTAATGGCTTCCACCAGTTCTGCTTTCGCTGCATTTTTTAACAAATAGCCTGCAACCCCTAATTGAATCAGTTCCGTAATGATTTCCTTATCATTATAAGTGGTAAGTATAATGATCTTCATTTCAGGCTTCCATATTTTAATTTGCCTGGTAACTTCAATTCCATCTATCCCGGGCATATTTATATCCAGAATGCAAATATCAAAGTACTTATTTTTCACCAGTTCCAGTACTTCCAGGCCATTCAATGCAATAGCTGCAATTTCAAACGACTTTTCTGATTGCAACAGGGAAACAACTCCTTCCAGTAAAATTTTATGGTCATCTGCCATTAATATCTTTATACTGTTCATAGTAATTTGAAAATAACAAACAAGTTAAATAATCCTGAAGCAATAAAACATACCAAATGTTTGGTATTTAGCAGTTACCAATTAATTTGTATACTCCTATATCTATGTCAGGGGTATATCAATAATAACAGTAGTTCCCTTGTCCAGTACAGAATCTATATCCATTGTCCCTTTTAAAATGCCAATCCTGGATATAATATTGGTTAATCCAATTCCTATCTTTTCTTTTTTTGTCAGGTCATAGGCAAATCCTTTGCCATTATCTTCCACAATCAGGTTAATATAGGTGGTGTATTTATTCATCTGTATGGTAGCTTTATCTGCTCCTGAATGCTTTACAATATTATTAATCAGTTCCAGTAAAATCTGATAGATACTTATTTCAGTTCTTTCATCCATCCTTTCCTCAAACTGAAAAGCTTTTAAATTGAACCGGATACTGGAATTGTCAGATATTTTTTCCAGCAGGTTGTTAATAGCAGCAACCAATCCTAATTTAGATAAACTGGCAGGCATCATATTGTGAGAAATATTGCGCAGTTCGGTAGCAGCCTCATCCAGTAATGTTTCGGCATTTCTGAATTTACTGAGCGACTCTTCAGATACCAGATTTTCTAACTCATCCAAAGAGGAGAATTTTAATTTAGCCGCCGATAGTAAGGATCCAACCGTATCATGAATATCCTGTGCAATTCTTTTTCTTTCCTGATCCTGTGCCGTAACAATTGCATTAAATACTTCAATTTGTTGCAAATTCCGCTCTTTCTGGTATTTGTTTTTTTGTTTCAAACGGTAATTTCTGTAATTGAGTAATACGATCAGCATTATTATAGCAAAACCTGTAATAAGACTATATTGCAACTGTTTTTGCCTGTTGATTTCTTCGTCTTTTTTAGCCAGGTCATACCTCACCTGTAAGTCAGCTATTTTCAGTTTTGCCTCAGTATTCTGAATACTGTCTTTAATGGAAGCATAGATGTGGAAATATAAATAAGCACTGTCGTATCTGCTTTTTGCAACATACACTTCCGCCAAATAAGCAGCTGCATCTTTCATATTGTCTTTATGGTGTATCTGCACTGACAAATGATAGCCATCACTTAGATAAACAACTGCAAGATTATTATTCCCCATCTTCCTGTATATATTCCCAGTACTGATCGTATAGCTCGCTATATCATACAGGTTCGTATTGTGTTTTTTAGAATAATTAACTGCTTCCAGGGAATATTTTAAGGCATTTTTATAATCTCCTTTAATGGTATACGCTTTTCCGATTCTGTACCTAATCTTAGCGGGATAGTCCAGGTGTTTGAATAATTGATTTTTGGTTTCTGCTGCATGCTGATTGTTAACCGTATCAGCAATCAGGTTATACAGTTCCAATGCCCGGAATAATATAGTGAGCGATTGCTTGTCTCTTCCCTGCCTGATATATACTTCCGCCATTTCACTTAAAGAATGTACTATTTGAAGGCTATCCTGCAATTCTAATGCATCCTGATAGTTTAGCTGGTAATATTTTTCAGCATTCGGGTAATCTTCCTCCATATAGTAGATATAACCAAATAGGTTATTACAATGTGCTATTATCATTTTATCCCCTTTCTTTTCCGCAATCTTCATTTCCCTGGTTGCAATTTCCATGGCACCGGAATAATTTCCAAAATAGAAATATAAATTAAGCAGGGGCGAAAAAAAGACGGATTCATTTTCTTCCTGCGAATTATTTTCAGAAACTTCTGTTTCATTCAAAGCCAGCAGATAATATTTGATTGCATTTTTAAGGTCATCTGACTGCTCAAAGTCATTTGCCAGAGACACTATAGCATAGGCCAATCCAACCCTGTATTTTAACTTTTCAGCCAGTGATATGGTTGAGTAAGCATTGGATATCAACTTTTTCAGCTGAATGGAATTGTAGCAGTAAAAGTTATTATGCGAAATGTTTCTGTAATAATTGGTTAAACGGATTAGTTTTGCCGAATCATTTGCCCCCTGGGTTAATAATTGGGTTAGCCGGTTAATTTTATACTCGCAGTTTAAAGAATCAGTTTTTCTTTTTTGATGCTGAATTTTAGAGGTATCAGCAATTTGGAAATATTGCTTTTTTGCAGCAATAACTGAAATGTTGCAAAGAGTTAAAAAAATAATCAGTAGAAAATGGATTTTCATTACTGCAGCCTTAAGTTATTGTAATATAAGAAAATATCCATTTAGTTTCCTATACCAAACTGCTACCAGCCTGCCAGTTCCTTCGTACCTTATTCGGGGCAACCCCACCAATTGGTGGGGTTGCCCCGAATAAGGTCATAATCAGGTAGGGGGCTTTTATGGTTCAAAACAGGCCGTTCGTCATTTATTTTCCCAGATAAATCCGGAATTGTTTTAAATTAGTATAAATTATAAGTAAAGATAAAATAAACTAATTAAACCAATATGGCCATTCAGCGAGATATAAAATTTGTGGGTACAGTAAATGGAATTATCTATTATGTAGTTAACGATCAATATTATATGCGAACTGTACCGGAATATGTGGAACAAACTCCGGCATCCCGGGCCAGTGCCAATATTTTAGGTAATGCATCCACCATGGGTAGGTTGCAGCGGGAATCTTTAGTTGGGTTTATACCCAATGCCAAAGATAAAGGAATGCAAAACAGGCTAACAACAGCTTTTCAGTATTTTACTTACAGGCAGCAGGGTAGGGTATTTTGCATTCAGCTGGTTACCAATACTTTAGAAACATTTGCATTTAATACCAGGGCAAGAAGTAATACGCATTTGCGCAAGCTGGCCAAAGCATCCCTGATTACCGGAGAGGGGGTTGAGATACGAATAAAGGCATTTAATCCGGTAAAATTATTCCATACACCCGGAGCCGTGGTTTCTGTGCGTTTTTTAATGGCAGCAACAGTGTTGGATATTAACCAGATGCAGGTTAAAGATAGCTGTATTCTGGCCGCGGAAATGCCCTATACAGACCAGGAAGTAGGTACTCAGCAAATTGTACTACCCGTTGAAGCTGGGACGGGCTGTATTGTTACTGCAGGTGTAGCAGTGCAGTTTTGTACCAGTGTACAGCAAGGGGCAGCACCGTTACAGAACCTACGGTATTTGCCGGCCATTTTAACCGGGGCCTGGTGGTTAAAATAAAATCTAATTTTTACTCCCAATATAAAAAGCACCGGCAGCCATGGCAAGGTCTCTTAAAAGGTCTCCCATGGATTGCCATTTGATCAGATCCTCTGATGCATGAATCATACCGGGAAGATGCACCAGCAGTGCAAAAATAAGCAGTAGCGTGCCTAATAATAAACCTGCCAGCCTAACCTGTTTGTTAATGATAAAAGAGATGGCAGCAAGAATAAGCGCCACTCCAGTCAGGTAGACCCAAAACAAGGCACCCGGAATAAAGGACGGTATTGCATTAGACATTTTTGCGGCATTAGCAAAATGCCCGGAAGCAAAAACCAATAAAACCAAAGCATATAAAACAAGGGAAATTCTGGCAATTTGGTTGTTGTTCATGTTGTTAAGATTTGTTTGTTAAAATAGTACATAAAATTGATTTTTCAATATTTGGTAGTGGAAACTACTGTACCTGAATTGGATGAGGAAGGGCTTTCCTATATTTTGAAATATGCCAGTGCTGCTGCAATTACCTTATATATTACCCATCAGAATGCTAAAATTACCATGGAATTAAAAGATGAGGGTATTGGTTTTGAACCGGAGGACATTAAGCTGAAAATTTATCATGGGCTACTAGCCATCCGTGAAAGGGCCTATGCACTGAAAGGTGAATTTACAATTGATACTGCAATTGGAAGAGAAACCTGTTTAATGGTTAGTATTCCAATATAATATCAAATCATTTATAGTTTATAGGGAAAAGGAACTCATTTTTAATTTATGGATATTCTAACTGTTAACTTATGATAATACTCATACAAATGATGGAGATAATGCTGTAACTTTTATTCTTATTATTAAATTTATTTCAAATAATTTAGTAAAAATAAATTCAGTATATCATGATTTCTTCCCAGAAAAATGAAAGAATCACCTGGAAGATTGTGCTCATTTTGGCGCTTGGACTTTTATTAACAAGTATTATTTCAATTTATATTTACCGCCAGACTGAATTTGAAACAAAACAGGAATTTAATTTGGTGTGTAATGACATTAAAGCAAAAATTCCATCCCGTTTACATGCACATGCGCAGTTATTAAGAAGTTGTGCTGCATTTTTCACTTCTTCAAAAACTATTGACAGGAAGGAATGGAAAACATTTTTTGAAGCATCGAAGATTGAAAAAAATATGCCCGGTATTCAGGGTGTTGGTTTTTCGCTAATTATTCTTAAAAATAATTTAAAGCAACATATTAAATATATCCGAAAACAGGGTTTTAAAGATTATACAGTTAAGCCTGCAGGTGAAAGATCATTTTATACCAGTATTATTTATCTGGAACCATTCACAGGGCGCAATCTTCGTGCTTTTGGTTACGACATGTATTCGGAGCCCACCAGAAGAAAAGCAATGGAACTGTCGAGGGATTATGATATGGCGACACTTACTGGAAAAGTAACTTTAGTTCAGGAAAATAAGGAAGATGTACAGGCAGGTACATTAATGTATGTTCCTGTTTATCAAAATGGAATGCCGTTTAATACTGTTGAACAACGGAGGTCTGCTATTATTGGTTGGGTATACAGCCCATACCGCATGAATGATTTAATGAATGGTATATTGGGTAGTAGGGAATTAACACAATCCGGAAAAATTAATTTGCAGATTTTTGATGATAGTATTTCTGCGGCAACATTATTATATGAAAGTAAAAACAAAATTTCAACTGCAAGTACAGATAAATTTTTACAAAACCTTTCACTGCCGGTAGAATTTAATGGAAAGAAATGGATTTTATCCTTTACTTCAAATGATAAAAATTATTTAGTAGTTTATGGGAAGGCAATTTTAGTTTTAGTTGGTGGAATTCTGATAAATATTTTATTGTTTCTGTTATATAAATCATTAATTAATACCCGGCAAAAAGCTCAGATTTTAGCCCAAAAATTAACTGTAGACTTAAAAGATACAGAGTCTAAATTAGGTGCCATTTTTGATAATTCATTTGATGCAATTGCTGTTCATGTTAATGGGGTTTGGGACTCCTGTAATTCCGCAGCATTGCGCCTTTTTCAGGTTGACACTAAAGAGGAAGTGATTGGAAAATCGATTTTGACTGTAATAGACCCAGCAGAACATGAACGTATCAGAGCCTTTGTTGTTAACCGGATGGATGGAAAGCCTGCACCATCTTTATATACAACAAGAGGTATCAAAAAGGATGGAACCATTTTTGAAATGGAAGTTTCGTTATCTACTTTCATACATAACGATATTAAACATTTTCTTGTAATATTGAGAGACATTTCTTTTCAGAAGAAGGCAAAAGACATCCTTGCTGCATCTGCACTTCGCTATCAAACTTTATTAAAAACTGCAAGTGACGGAATTCATATAATTGATTATAAAGGACAAATAATGGAAGTCAGTGATACATTCTGTAATATGCTGGGATATACCAGAGAAGAGTTATTGCAGATAAATATATCTGAATTGGATGTGCTAAAGCAAAAGGATGAACTTAAAAATACTATTGCAGAACTGATAAAACATCCTGCAGTATTTGAAACCAAACACCGCTGCAAGGATGGAACTGTTATAGATACGGAGATTAATGCTATAGGAGTAGAGTTAGAAGGAATTAACTATTTGTATGCAGCATCCCGTAATATTACTGAGCGAAAAAGCACGGAGGAAAGAATAAGACAGAGTGAGCGGAAATACCGGCTGTTATTTGAGAACATGAATGAGGGTTTTGCATACCAGAAGATTTTGTTAAATGAAGAGGGGAATCCAATTAACTTTTTGACAATTGATGTAAATAGTGCGTATGAAAAGAATAATGGGTTGAAATATCAGGATGTAGTAGGAAAAACAATACTTGAAATATTACCGGGTGCTTCAACTAGCGAAATTGAAAAGTATGGAAAAGTAGCACTTACTGGTGAACCTGTAAAATTTGAATACTATTCAAAAACATTCAATAAATATTTTCATGTAAATGCTTTTTGCCCTCAGCATGGATATTTTGCAACCATCTTTGAAGATATCACTGAAAAGAAACTTGCAGAGGATAAAATAGTTAAATTGAATAGTGAATTAAGAGAATTTGCCATTCATTTACAGACCATAAGGGAAGAAGAACGCGCTGATATTGCAAAAGAAATACATGATGAATTTTCTCAAAATCTGGTTGCATTGACTATGAATGCCTCATTTCTTAAGGGTAAATTACAAAAGGAGGAACATGAAAAAATATTGGATGAGCAAATAGAAATAGCAAATGGATTGATTGTTGCGAGCAGGTCATTATTTAATTCATTGCATCCAATCATGTTGGAAGAACTTGGATTAGAAGCAGCCATTAAATGGTATGCTTCAACAAAATTAAAATTAACTGATATAAAGTTTGAAATGCAAACTTATAAAAAAGTTGAAAATGAACAGAAGTATAAGGAAATTAAGCTTGCATTTTTCAGGATATTCCAGGAAGTGTTAACCAATATAATTAGGTATGCAAAAGCTACAATAGTTTCAGTTGAGTTGACAAAGACAAATGAAATTATTTCAATGAAAATAAGTGATAATGGGGTTGGGTTTGATATTAAAAGTGTTGATACATTGCAACATCATGGTATTGTGGGGTTACGTGAGAGAGCGCATGCTATTAACGGAGAATTTTTTATTGATTCTGTTATAGGAACAGGAACAAATGTAAAAATTATTGTTCCTGTAGGTTTAGTGAGTAATGAGTAATCGCACTTTTTCCCTTTGCCTGATTCACTTTTACTGAAATATTTCCTCCCATTTCTTCAATATATTTTTTAGATAACCGGATCCCTATACACTCCCTTTTTTATTATTGGTACAATTGGTAAACAGGGTTTGTCTGAACGCTGTAAGTTTTGTATTTTATGGATTCATGTCAATACCTGTCTTCTGAAAAACCAACATTATCTCCCAATTTCCTGAATACCTGCAATTAAGTAGCAAATTATAAAGACTTCAATTACAGTTCCTTTACCAGGTATGGAACTGATTGAAAATTGACCGCCTGCAGAAAATACTCTTTCACGCATTCCCAGAATTCCATGGTGTAAAGTATTATCTACTGCTGAAATATCAAATCCACATCCATCATCTTCAATTTTTAACTGGATATTATTCTGCGTTTTATTCAAGGTTACAGAAACGTTTTTGGCATTGGCATAACGAATGATATTTGTAAGCCCTTCCTGAATCAACCTGTACAGGATTAGGCTTACATGTTGCTCAATAATTACCTCATTTTCGATATTGGAACTGAAACTGATATGAATGTCATTATTTTTTCTGAATGTACTGATCAGCCATTCCAAAGCGCCACTTAATCCCAAATCTTCCAGTAAAGCCGGTTGTAGCGATGAATAGATTCTTCTGAAAGATTTAATGGTAAGTGTAATTTCTTCCAGTAATTCATTTGCTTTGGTTACAATCAATTCTTTATCCGAATGTATATTTTGTTTAATCCAGGAAATACCAAATTTTAAAGAAGTTAATCCCTGGCCAAGTTCATCATGTATTTCACGGGCTATAATTTTTCTTTCATCTTCCCGAACTGAAATAAGGTGGAATGCCAATTGACGTAATTCTATAGAGGTTTGGAATAATTTCTCCTCGCTTTCCTTTATTTTTTCTGCAGCCTGTTTACGACTAATTGCCAGGCCAATGATTTCACATAAGCTTTCAAAAAACCGGATACTATCCGGAGTAAAAGAATCTTTTTTCCTGTTATTTAACTGGAGTGTACCCACTATTGAAGCACCAACCCGGATTGGAATGATAGCAATAGAAAAGTATCCTTCAATGATGCAACGGTTTCTGGGATGGTACACCAAGGCCTCCTCCTTCATTTCTTTGATAGCTGATGGTGAATTATTGGTATAGAAGCTACCTGCTTTTGTAATAAATGGAGTTTCGATATTTACCTGACCTTCAATGACCATTCCGCATAAACATTCCAGACATTGATCACCTTTTGAGCTTTTACGGTGTAGCCCTTTTGCTGTATGTTCAATCAATGAATTTTCTGAATTTAAATGACTTTCAGTAAACCCAATTTGATAGAAATAAGGATAATCATCCCCTTTTTTTAATCGGATACCCACTGCATTAAATCCTGTTTCTGATTGAATCAGTTGAATCAGGCTATTGCAAATCTCTGTCAAATCGTCTGTGGTGTTCATCAGGTTCAGGATATTATAGGAAAGCTTAAACCTGTTTTCGGAAAGTTTTTGTTTTGTAATGTCCTGAATGGTGCCAATCATGGAAACCGTATTCCCTTTTTCATCCTTTTGTGTTTTACCTAAACCCTTCACCCATCTTGTTTCTCCGTCAGATGGGCGGAGTATCCGGTATTCCTTGTTAAAAGAATGATTCCCTTTAAGCACAAAGTCCATTAAATAAGATTCCATCATTTCCCTGTCATCAGGATGAATAATATAAATCCATCCCGGTACTGTTTTTTTATAATTAACTGTAATGCCAAAAATAGTATCCAGTAGATCTGAGGATTGCCAGGTATTGTTAATAAAATCTGCAGAATAAGAACCAATTTTACCTGCACGCTGTGATTCTTTAAAAAACCATTCACTTTCCCTGAGTAGTTCTTCACTTTTCTGCCTTGCTTTAATTTCAACTTTCAGCTTTTCTACCAATTTCAGGGTTGCCTGGTGTTGTTGTGTAAGTTCTCTGTTTTTTTCTGCTACCATTGTTTCCAGCAATGTATTCCTGTTTCTTTTTTCTATATTTTGTTTTTTTATTTTTATCATGGCCCTGAGCTGGGCAGTAATTTCCAATTCATCCAGTGGTTTTGACAGGAATCCTTCAGCCCCACAGTCCAATGCTTTGATCTTGTTCATCCTGTCGCCCATGGCAGTTAAAAATATAACAGGTATATCAGATAATTTTTCATCGGTTTTCACTAACGTCTTGTTATAAAGTAAAGAGATTCAATTGATTAGTATCCTGTTCTTTGACATATTGCGGATTAGAATTGGAAAATAATTCAAGTAAAGGTGTTTTACACAGTAGTGAGATACTAAGTATTTGAAGTATTTCATATTGTGTTTGTTTTAGTTTTAATGTATGTTTTATAATAGCCACCATTAAAAAAGTGATCATTGCAATATAGACTTGTGTTTTTACTGCATTGATGCTATAGCCCCAAAAGGTTTTTACTTTCAGATGCTGTTTAATCCATTTAAAAAATAACTCGATGGACCATCTGTACTTATAAAGCCCAGCAATTTCAAGAGCACTTACTTCAAAATTGTTTGTAATAAATACAAATTCCGTTTGGATATCGCTATCATAATATTTTATGCGACGAATATTATCAGGATGAGATAAGAATACTTTTTTATTTTTTAGCCTGACTGTTTGATCGCATTTTAAGCCAGAACATTTATCAACAGCTCGAGAAGATATTCTAATGAATTTAAAATTATCCTTTGCCCTGGTTACATAAAAAGCATTCGCTTGATGAATATTATGTAACCGTTTAAAATCTATGTAACCCTTATCCATTATGTAATAGCTGCCTGCTTCAATTGGAAAAACATCTAGTGCATTTACGTCATGAACTGCTCCGCTGGTTACATAAATGAAGGTGGGTATATTGGTTTTCACATCAAGCATTGTATGTAATTTAACAGCAGCTTTATGTTCCCTGAATTTGCCCCACCAAAACACATTTAGGCAAAGATCAATCACCGTAGCATCGATTGCATAAACTGGTTCTTTTATAGATAAATCAAATGACTCAAAAGGTATTGCAAGTTTCTGAGCATGTTTCACTAGAATCATGGCAAAAGATTCATAAATACGAAAATCCCTTTTTTCATTGGCCTTAGCAAGATTTGCTTTAGAAGTACCTTTCCCCATTCCAAGATGGTATGATTTATTTTGCTGTGATTGAAGACAAGTGATTAGATCACTTAAGCTTTCACGATTCGATAACTGACCAAATATCATATAGAGCAATTGATGCCAACATGTAAATGTTTGTATTTTATAGTTGCCTTGAAATTTAGCTACACAACGAATAAAATCATTATGCGGTAAAAATTCAGTTAATTGAGCAAAAATATATTTGCCTTGATTCATAATGATTTGATTTATAAGTAATTATAAATCAAAAAACTGAAATCAATTCAAATCGTTTGAATTTTAAAACCGCTAGAACCCTTATCCAGCAATATTTTCAAAGAACTTTACTATAAAACAACAAGACGGTAGTGATCGGTTTTCAA
>Ga0364874_10321_pt1 | contig 27227 bp, 30 predicted proteins | sample ExccelAu500001D4_2_FD_206922 | JGI IMG/M metagenome (GOLD analysis project Ga0364874, IMG submission 206922) | Enriched cells from Trout Bog Lake Hypolimnion, Wisconsin, USA - BchlTB.Aug07.5000.01.D4 | ecosystem: Environmental > Aquatic > Freshwater > Lake > Hypolimnion/Profundal zone | place... | reverse complement strand
AAATGCCTCCACCGCCGAGTCTGATGATCGTAGACAGATGCGCCGGCATTACAGACAGGACAAGACACTTGGCTTGAGCGGCTATATTCGACTTTGATCGTCACTGTCTTCTGCTTCAAATCGAGATCTACAGAAGTCACTGACCACGGAGGGGTAATCCCCAGGATGCTTGCTTAAAGCTCTTTATCGTTCATGCTGACCAGTATAGCATACTATTTCCCCACACAAAAGCCGGAAGCGCCCATTTCTTTAATTATGGAATATGCCGGACAAAAGCCTTCGAATAAATCTTTTTATCAAAAGTTAGACGGGAAGTCGATAAAGAATCCGGGGGCTTCCAGTGTTCCGAGATTTCTCAGTAGCCGGGCTCCCTCGAAATGACGATTTAAAAACCAATTCAATCGTGCACGGTGATAGAGCAGTTTACGACTGGATGAAAAGCTTTCCCTCTGTTTCGGCTTCGCTCAACCAGCGGAAAAGACCGCTCCCCGAGCGAAGCCGAGGGGGCGGGATCCACGCATCCGGACATAAACTGCGTTAGCCCGTTGTCATGATAATGTACTTTTCTTTTCGGACACCGCTTCAGCCGCAGAAGGACATACGATGGAATATACATTATAACAGCAATTCATGCACAACGGCAGCACCAGCACGCTTATATCCAGCGGAAACTGCGGCATCAGGGCCGGAGGATACATCATGGCGGGATGTGCGGTCTCAGATGTTAAACGCCGGGCGCTACGGAAAGGACACAGTGAAGGATGAACGATTGAGAGCGGACAACATGGCAATACAGCATACTTTTCCGCAGCAGGGACTGTAATTTCCGGAAAATACACTCTTCTGCGGGAGAATATTTTTCCGTTTCTTCTGTAGAAAAAAGCATGCGAGTGTGATCGGGAAACATCTCCGGGAAACGGGTTGAACCTGGAATTAACCATAGATCCCCCATAATGAGTTTAAGAATTGAACCGGCGTTTTTGAGCAGCTAAAGCATTGGCGACACGTACACAGCTACCCGTTTTTTATTTTGTTCCGGTAACTTTTCAAATAATATCGACAATTATTTTTAATACTTAAATTTTTTACGAAAAATCCACCATTCCTGTCGCCATCTTCACCATCGTCCAGAGATAGCCTATGGGAGACACCTTCTTTCTCTGTTTCGTAGTCACCGGTATCGGCACAAAGGTGAAGTACGAGTTCCAGTTTCCGACGACAAATCCGGTTTTTCCGGCCATTGCTCCGTGCACGGCATTCTGTGCGAGCATAATGCAATAGACTGCATCCTCCGCTGAAGCGGGAACGCTGCGAATCATATAGCTCGGATCGATATATTTGACGGTTGCAGGAAACTTCTGTTCCTTGAAATACCTGACGATCTCATCTCTCAGATAGATCCCGATATCGCCGAACTTTACATTGCCCGATGCATCTTTTCCGAATGAATCGGCAAAGAAATGCTGACCGGCTCCTTCAGCGACAAGGATAACGGCATGTTTCTTCCGTTTGAGACGTTCATGAAGATGGGGAAGAAACCCGTTCTCCCCGTGCAACGCAAAAGGAACCTCCGGAATAAATACATAGTTAACATCGCTTGATGCGAGCGTCACATGGCTGGCAATAAAACCTGAATCCCGTCCCATCACCTTGACAAGGCCGATACCGTTCATCGCCCCTTTCGCCTCAGCATGTGCAGACTCTACCGACATTGTTCCGACACTTACAGCGGTAGAAAAACCGAAGGTCTTCTGAATAAAGAGCAGATCATTATCAATGGTCTTTGGGATTCCCACGACAGACAGAGGGATACCGCGTTTCTTTGCCTCGAGATGAATATCATAGGATCCGCGAAGCGTACCGTCGCCGCCGACAGTGAAAAGAATCGAAATCCCTTTCGAAACGAGGAAATCAACCATCACCGATGTATCCTGATTTCCCCGTGAAGATCCGAGAATCGTTCCTCCCTTTTCATGAAGGTCTTCAACAAAATCGGTTGTCAGCTCCAGAAGCTCATGACCGAAGGCCGGATTGAGTCCTTCATAGCCGTAACGCACGCCATACACTGTTTTAACGCCGTACTGATAATGGAGCGTATTGAAAAGATGCTGAATGACATTGTTGAGACCGGGGCAGAGTCCTCCGCAGGTAACAATCGCAGCTTTTGTAACCGCAGGGTCGAAGAAAATCTTTTTTCGCGGGCCGGCATTTTCAAAACAGGGAATAGATCCTGTTTCTTTGAGGTATTCCATGAGATGATCATATTCAACATCGGCAATGACTTTCTCATTATCATCGATAAAGTCAGGAATCTGCAGCGGCGAATCAAAAAGGCATTCACCGAGAGTCGCAACGGCAGTATCAGCAAATCGTTCCATAATGCCTCCTGAGCATATGCCATAGTTTCATATAGCCCTTCGTTTTTCAATTTTTTTTGCTTTTCAAAAAGATCCTGTCAAAGGATGCTTTTCAACGACAAGGAGACTATATGAAATACTGGAATACAACGCTCAAGGCTATGACAGAATATATCCCCGGAGAACAGCCGGATAATCTCGATGAGTTCATAAAACTCAATACAAATGAAAATCCCTTTCCGCCATCCCAGAAGGTTCTTGAGGCAATCCGGACCGAAACAGGTGAACAGCTCCGCCGGTATCCGAACCCGACAACAATGAACGTAAGGGAGGCTTTTGCAGAGCTTGAGAAGATGACGCCGGACAATGTTTTTGTAGCCAACGGATCGGATGAGATCTTCACCCTCCTCTTCCGCGGCTTCATCGACAAGGATCAGACCGCAGCCTTTGCATACCCTTCATATTCGCTCTACTATACGATGGCCGAAGCAAATGGAATACCCTATGAAAAAATTGATCTCGATGCAGATTTCAATGTCCGCTTCGACCAGTTTCTCAAAAAAAAGTACGCGATGGTCATTCTCTGCAATCCGAACAACCCGACAGGCCGCGGCATTCCGGTTGACGAGATAGAAGCCTTTCTCAAGAAATTCAAAGGCCTCTGTGTCGTGGATGAAGCCTATGTCGATTTCTACGGCGAAACGGCTCTTCCTCTTGTAAAGCAGTATGATAATCTCATCGTCACCCGCAGCTTCTCAAAATCATACTCCCTGGCAGGTCTGCGTATCGGCCTGGCGCTCGCACAGAAAAATATCATCGACGGGTTTTTAAAGCTCAAAGATTCGTATAATGTCGACCGACTCGCCGCCGCAGGGGCTCTTGCCGCGCTTCACGACAGAAAGAATTTCAACTATTCCACAGGAATGGTCCGCAACAATAAAGAGTACCTTGAGGAAAGGCTCTCCTGTCTCGGGTTTGATATTGTTCCCTCTAAAGCTAATTTCATCTTTGTACGTCACAGCAAAGCAACGGCGGAGGAACTCTACCGGAAGCTCAAAGAGAAAAAAATACTTGTCCGTCACTTCTCAGGAAAAGTCCAGGATCAGTATATCCGGATAACAGTGGGAACGATGATGGAAGTGAAGGAGCTCGCATTCAGACTTGAAGAAATACTGGAAGACAGCAGTAAATGATTCATTCTCCGGCTCAATGGCTCCGGGATCTGTCTGTTCGGACCGAACATCATCCGCCCGGGAGAGAAAGCTGTTTTCAGAATAAAAGAGCCGGGAATGGGGTATAATTGCCTTTCTTTCCTGGCTGACATGATACAGAATCTTCACAAGGGGACAGAACGATATATTTACAATGCAAGGCGGATAATCCTCCCATCTGTATTTGTTACCGTACTTTTCGCAACGAGTCCGCTGAGAGTAAGCGAAGCACTGTAAAAAAGAGACATGTCCTCCTTGGGAATCCACACATTGATCAGCTCTTTCACATTCCCTCTCTGCCAGATAAGACCTATCACAACACCTTTGACTTCGTTTTCAGCGATAACAGCAGAGCAGGAATTGAGCACATCCATAACATCTTTAAGATACTTCCCCATCATTATACGGCCGTTTTTTTCATATCCTTCAGAAACGAGCACATCTGCATCAGATGTGCGGATATCCACGCCGAGAAAAAGTTTATCCTTGCGGTTCTCCTTCTTATCAAAATAGAAACCGATGCTCTTCTCACCAACAGAGAGTTTCTTCTCTACGATCAGAATTTTTGCAACACCGTAAAGATAATCGGTATATTTCTTATGGTAGATTGAACCATTAGTGGTATAGCTTTCGATGGAGACAAGATAAGGAGTGTAATCAGCTGCTGCACCGGCATAGGTTAGAACATCATAATGTCCGCCTCCGTTCTGCGCGCTTGCACAGGAGAAAAAAGAGGCACAAAGAACAATTACAGTAAAAAGCTTTTTCATGTCATCCCCCTCAGCTTGAAATATCCCCTGATCGTTAATTCTGTCAACAACCTTCATGGACAGCCGGCAGTTCAGTATCCCCTTACTTCAGCCGGTTTCAACCGCAAACTGCTCAATTCAGCTGCAAAAAAACGGCTCGTTTAAAAGCCGTTTTATATTGATCAGGAATTGACTGTACAGACGGCAATCAGACATTATACATGAAATATGCAAGGTTCTTGAAAATGAAAAGGTCAAGGGTTTCCCTTGAGTCATCATAAATACTGCTGAACATAAGCCCGATGCCGAATTCATTTTCTGAAAGAACATCACAGCGGAGCACCATGGCAATTGCTTCAATAGTTGAAAGAGCGGGATCGACTGCAGACATATCAATAACAACTTTGATTATGCTTGATAACTCAAAGCTTCTGGGAGAACGGAAAAAAAGTCCGCCCTTGCTGATATTTATGAGTGTTCCGAAGAAATTCAGACCATCGTCATCTTCTCCGCCGGATTCGATAAGCGTATCAACAACCTGAACGGGAAGCTCAATGTCGACCCGGTGAAAGCGGCGTTTGATGTCGCTTGGAGCAAAACGTTTCTCTATCCACGCTTCGAAACTGGTTTCAAACCATCGCCGCATGGATTCTTCCATTGATCTGGGAAACCCGCCGAGAACCTGTTTTTCATGAAAACGGTTGACCTCGTCCTTGATTTCGCCTGAAAGCTGTTCATATTTTATTGCGACATTCATAGATAATCCCAATGAGTCAGTTTCCATAATACTCTGTTTTTACTTGAAAAAAAGCAATAATTTTATTTCTTTTCCACGATACTGAACGTATCGGGTATTCCCGGGAGAAAAACTGATGAAACGATTTCCGGCTCCGGCCTTTTTAATACTATTCCTGTCTGCGCCTCTTTTCTCTCAGCAGACAGCCGTCCCGGTACCGGCTCTATGAGATCATGGAGCGGGAAGCCGTATAATTTTTTCGGCGACTACCTTTCAGAAAAGTACGGGTGTAAAGTTCTCAAACTGCCGGTAAATGCAGGTCTCGGCTGCCCGAACAGGGACGGTAATATCGCGACAGGGGGATGCATCTTCTGTTCTGAAGAAGGGTCAGCGTCCCCCACCGCAATGAGTTCTGATGACCTGCTTCAGCAGATGCAGACTGCGGCATCATCCTTTGCGCGGACATTTGCGAAAACGCTGTATATCGCATACTTTCAGGCCTTCACCAATACCTATGCGCCGGCTGAAAAGCTGAAAACTCTTTTCGATACCGCCCTCGCCTTTCCCGGCATCGCAGGTCTTATGATCGGAACACGTCCTGACTGTCTTCCGGATGAGGTGCTCGACCTTATTGCGTCATACAGAAAAGACGACTTTGAACTCTGGCTGGAAATAGGAGTTCAGACCATTCATGACAGAAGCCTTTCATTTTTGAAGCGGGGTCATACGTATAAACAATCAAGGACGGCAATTCTGGCAGCGGCGGAGAGAGGAATACCGGTATGTGCACATATCATGCTCGGCATTCCCGGGGAAAGCTGGCAGGATATGATCGACACTGCAGTCGAGATATCATCCCTGCCGGTTGCGGGAGTCAAGATTCATCATCTTCACATTATAAAAGGAACGGAGCTGGAAAAGATATATACGAATGATCCATTCGAAATGCCGTCGATGAAAGAGTTTATCTCTGTTCTCTGCGACTTTATCGAACGGCTCCGCTCCGATATCATCATCCACCGGATTGTCGGAGACAGGGAGGAATCAAGCCTTATTGCGCCTAAGTGGGGAATGCTCAAGGGCACTGTTCAGTCTGCGATAAACGGGGAGTTCGCCCGCAGAGGGACCTGGCAGGGATTCCTCACCTGATATATGCGGTTTTCATGGCCTCTACAATATCATTCCGGCGGGCAGAGAAGCGGTCCTTCCTTCCGCCTGATTCCACAATAAAAAGAGAATTCCCATTTCTTGAGAGAAACACGGCATACGCATAGCTCTCGCCGTTGAAGATAACTTCATATTCACTGTAACGGGCATCACCGGCGGAACCGGTCATTGATATTTTGGAAACAGAGGTGTACCCTTTTGAAAGAAGAGAACGGGAGACTTCGCTCTCCCATGTAGAGAGATCACTGTTGCGATCGGAACCCTTGTCTTTGACAATTCTTCCCGTAAGATAGATTCCGTCTGCAGAGACAGCTTTATAATTCTTCTCTTTATCAAAAAGTGCAAACCCTTCCGGAGTTTTCATTGAAACGCCGGCGCAGGATATGAGAAACGAGAATGCAAAAGCCGCTGTAATGATAAGGCGTTTCATGGATCAGTTCTCCTGCACAAGATTATCGATTCCGAGCGCATTGACAAACGGCCACCGGCTGTAAACCTTTTCCTGCCCGAACTGCGGACCGGAAAGATAGATAGTGAACTGCGCGAATTTCTTCTGTCTTTCAAGAGTGCGGAGAGAACTTTTGAGACGATCTGTTTCTGCGATAGCCTTTTCTATCTCCTGTTCTGCGGTAAGCGTTCCGCCCAGATCAGATTCCTCAGTCAGCGCATAAAGGCGGGAAAGATATTCCTTCTTCACGTTGATCTGAGAGCGGATGACCGCAGACTGTTCTCCGACATCAGAAGCGGACGTACTTTCATCGGTCACATAGCCGGAAGAGCGGATTGACTCGATGCAGGATTCAGCCCCGGAAGCCGGGACACGGAATTCAACCCGTGACGGACTGTAAAAGATCACGACACCCTTACGGGCGCGAGCCAGCGAAACCAGCGCATTCATTCCCTCATCTGCATCGGGAACCGTGATAGTAAACGAATATACCTTTGCATCATCGGATCGCTCTTCTGCAAAGAGAACAGGCGAATAGAAGCTGGTACCGAAAAACAGGCAGCAGAGAATAACACGATATGCAAATTTAGAATATATCATTATTTCCACCTCACTGATTTCATAAACTGCTCAAACTGCGGATAGTTGGTCTTGTAGTTTTCTTCTCCAGTGAAAACAGCTTCTGCGACAAACAGTTCATCATCGCGGACAGCGAAGGCAACGGCATAGAATGTCTCGCCGGTTGTCCGGAATGAGCGGACTGCGAAGCGCACGCCCTTCCCTTCAACGGTCAGTGCCGTGAGCTGGGTATACCGCCGGTTGACAGCGTCGTCATCAAAAGCCTTTATCCAGAACTGCTGATCAGCACGCGGATAGTTCTCTGCAATACCCAGCCTCAATGCCGCGGCATCGCCCGGAGCCGCATAGAGAAATGATCCGCCGTCTGAGAATTCCTTCTCAAGTATGAAATATCCCCCGGGCGGGTCAGCCTCAAAAGAGGCTGCCTTACTGATGGAACGCACAGACGGAGAAAGAGCCGCAATCCACTGAAATGGCGACGGCAGATAGCGGGAGACGGTATCACCTCTTTCAGCGGCAAGATGAATTCTCACCGTTGAAAGATCAGCTTTACCTTTGAGATATTCCATTCGCGCTTTCACAGATGCGATTGTCGAATTGATCCGGTCTATTTCACGAAGAATCGATATTCTGCCGCTGACGCGTATCTCTTTTTTCAGAAGGGCATTCAGTCTATCCTTCACCTTCTCCGCAGACTCAAGCCTCGAGGAAAGATCCCTGTACTCATCGCTTACGTTTGAAGCAGAAACAGTCTTGGCAGTGACCGTTCCAAGCTGAGGAACCGATGACAGGAAAAGATCAAACTTTGCAGCGGGAACACGAACCGTCACATCAGCTGCCGAATAGCCGCTGACACTGGAGACAGATTCAACATATGCATCAAATTTCTTTACGAAGGATTCTATTGCACGGATGGAATCGCTCACACTTCGAACTGACACAGAGCAGTCGGATTCATAGATTACAACCGACTCATCACCGATGGGTGAGTCAGCAGACTCCGGACTTCCGGGTTCTGAAGCAGGGGCCTCTTTACTATTTGACATCCTGTCATATTCTTCACGTATAGCCGACGGAGCAGCCGGCGTCCTGGATTTCTTTGCTGCATAATTGTAACCCTCAGATCTGTCATACGGGCTATCATCTTTCACCTGCCCGCCGGTACTGCTTCTGCTGCAGGCGGCAGACAGCATCGATACAAAACATACAGTCAGCATCAGAGAACTCAGATATCGGAAAAGCATACGCTGTTTTCTGGTACTCATAAGGCTTTCATCCTTTTTCCAACAATCTGCAGCAAAGCATACAGCGCAACGATGCAAACATGGGAAAACAAAAAAAGCAAGTTCAATTAGCAGAAAGCAGATCAAGGTCTTTGGCCATGGAACGGTAGCAGTCCGCTTTTGCTTCCAGCGGCAGAGGATAGGCCCTCGACGATGACGGCATACGGTAAAGGCGGAGCTGACGCTCTATGCCTGTGAGAGGATCGGCATAGATGAATCCGGCAGATGATCCGACCGGGGGAGCAGCGGGGCTTCTGCCTTTCATATACGGCCGGAGCTGCTCAGTCACCGTATCAAGAGCCTTCTGCCCGGTGACAGCAACCGCCCTGCACTGCGGAATACAGCGAAGCAGCAGAGGAATATCTGACGGAGTGACCACTTCAAGAAATTTGTCCGAAGCATCATTATTGAGCCGCCGGACCGCAGAAGCCGTATCATACAGAGCAATCCCCTTTGCCTCAAGAAAGGGAACAAGCAGATCTTTCCTGAACGACCTGGCTGCCTCATCAATAAAATGATTCTTATCACTGAAAAATATAATCCCGAAGATGCGCCACATATCATTCTGCATATTCGGATAATAGAACTCCATGCTCCACCGTTTCTTCGGCGGGGGGAAACTCCCCAGCATCAGCAGACGCGAGCCGGAGGGGAGAAAGGGAGAGAGCGGATGCTGTTCGACAGGATTGACGGCAGCCTCAATCAATAGCTTTTCTGACATCAGAGTCGACACTGCTGCATATGACAACAAATCATGCCATAAGCCGGATCTTCAGTTTTCAATTCCGACAAAGCTATTGTTGTATCATGCGATATCTTAACGATCCGGTTTTGTACAAAATCAGTCATTATTCACCTTTAATTCAGAGATAAATGCCGCCAATGGGCTGTCAATTACGATTAACCATCCTGATGCTTCCGATGCATTAACGGTCGAAATAGGACTATTCGGTCATCGAAGCACTGCAGATAATGAGAAATCAGAGGACAACTGTCGGGGATTTCTTCCTGTGGTCGACAGGATCTTTTCATTCAATCGTGAATTGCATAACGGCTATACTATGTGATATATCCGGCAGAAGAAATAATCAGTACAAAGTCGAAGACAGGAGCAGACTACTTCTTACTCAGATCCAGAAGATGATGTCCGAAAACATTTTTGTTTTTAAGGCTGATAACAATAATCAGGTACACGCTTTTATTCACGGTAGGAATCAGAATCTGTTCGTATGTTTTATGGGAATCAACATATACCTTTTCAATCAGCTTATTGTCTTTAACGTGTTTGCTTATATTGTATTTTTCTGTATTAAGTTCATCGATATATGCCCATACATCATCTGTAGCAGTAAAGTTCTTGGTGATATCGGTCATTTTTTCAGAAAATGTAGATTCGAACTCTTTCTTAGTAAGTTCTTTCATGTGCGACCTCATATAGAGCAGTCTTGAATTATTGTCTTCTCACAGAACCCGGATGCTGTTTAATACTCATGCGCGATGTACATAAAAGACCTGAAAATACCATACCATGAGATTGCCGTTTTTCGCAATAACAATTCGATAATCACGGTTTCCGGAGAGCCGGCGGATACAGAAAAGATCATCATAAAGACGGCCTTTAACAAGGCTCAGTCTAAATCTGGGTCATGAGGTACGGCACTGTGCAAAACATATTATATTCATGTATGTATTTTATGTGCATTTTAGCCACCAAAACAGACCTTATCTTGAACATAATTGATGCATGTGTCTACTATGTCTAAGGTGTGTATTTAATTCAAGTGTAATTTTAGGTGTAAGTTCAGTTTATCAAAAACCCTCAATTTCAAGAAAATATCTTGCCAAAACCTATGTTGTCCGACAACTTAACCAAATGATTAAGCTAAACAGTTAATTTATTCTGTTTATTTTTTAGCTAAATCAGGAGCCGAAAATGTTGCCCCGTACAGCCTCTCACAAAACCGCTTTGATCATTAATATTGATAAAGATATTTCTTTTGAAAAACTACCCTCCCTTGATATCATTTTTGGAGACATAAGAGCTAATAGTCATAATGTTTTAGCTTTTGATATGAGTGAAGTTGATTATGTTAATTTTGAAACGTTAGCTTTTTTTTTAGAAGCATCTTTTAGATGCAAAGTTGCTGATATTGAAATGATTGTTTTTGGTGTTTCCCATGATATTATGGCAATTATGAAAGTCTCGACTATAGATAAGATGTTAACTGTTTTTCCAAAAGATGAAGTTGAAACTAATGATAAAAGCTAATACATAACCAGCACTATTATCATCAGGGAACTTCTAAGCAAAATTCAGGGTCAAACTATTATATATAGTTTTGGAGCCGGAAATGCTACCCTGTACAACCTCATATGAAACAGCTTTAATCATTAAGGTTAAGAAAGGTATCTCATTTGATAGAATACCTTCACTTGAAAAAATATTTCGAGACATAAAAGCCAATAACAATAAAGTTTTAGCTTTTGATATGAGTGAAGTTGATTACATTGATTTTTCAGGATTAGCTTTTCTTTTAGAAGCTTCTTTTAAATGCCGAGTTGATGATATTGGAATGATTGTTTTCGGGGTTTCTCAGGATATTATGTCAGGGATAAGACTTTCAACTATAGATAAAATGTTAACTATTTTTCCAAAAGATGACTTTGAAAAAACCTATAAAACTAACTCTTAACAAGTTCCAGTTTTGGCTTTGTCTTGTATGATTTGATGACTATAGAATAAATCTGCTGCAGGATGTTCTGGCTGTTCAGGCTGGGATTTTGCCATCAAAATAAACAGAGATTCCCTCTTTTATTCATATTTAAATTGACAGCGTATCTTGGTTTGATTGAAGATTACGTCAAAAAAGAATCTTTATGATACCATGTCTCAAGATCGCCATATAGAATGAGTTTTAAACACATCGGAGCAAACCATGGACAACCTTTCTTCAATCTCAACTAATATGAAAAAAAGCATTGTGTGGGCAAGCGCCATAGCAGTTTTATTTTTAATATTTTATGTAGCGGTGTTTATTAGTCATAATGGTTTTCATATACCGCGAGCGAATAGTGACATATGGGGGCAATTTGGGAGTTATATTGGTGGGGTAATAACACCTGTTTTCACTTTCTTCAGCTTACTATACCTTATCAGAACAGTTGATTTACAAAAGACGAGTATATCTCTTGCCCAAGATGACGCAAAGGCAGCAAAAGAAGAAGCTAAAGAAGCCAGGCAACTGGCAAAAGATCAGCTTAGCCTTTTTCGGCTTCAAAGATTTGAAACAACTTTTTTTAACATGATAAATCAGATTCCGGAAATTATGAAATCTTATCAGAATATTCAAGTAGAAGGTAACAATAGTTTTAATATTTCCATTGACCAGCTTCAAAGGGATTTAAGAAATAAGGCTGTAAGAATTTATGATGATAAAAAGAATAAAGAATTAATTGATGAATATTTCAATCAAAATCTCGACCGATATACGAACTTTTGTCACCATATAGGAACTATCAGAAAATTCATAGATGAAGAATATTTACAAAGTTCAGACGATGCTAAATTGAAATATGATTTGATATTAGACGGTTTCCTATCAAACAATCAAAAGGTATTTTTAGGGTTTTGTTATTATGTAGGAAAATTTGATTATTTCAAAAGTCAAATACATAGATATTCAGCATGCGTTTCATCTGAGTTTTGATAACATCGACTGTCCCCTCGGCGCTCACGACATTGTGATATCGTTACACAACGTAAAGGGCATCCTTTCTGGGGATGCCCCTTGTAGTTCATGGATTTCTTTGATTTCGTCATTTTAGGTACTCCAGTATGTCTCTCAAATCTCCTCTTAGTCTCCGTGCATCTCCAACATGACCCCAGTGATTATTTTGGTTGTGGGGATCGTGTAGGTGTTTCTTAATCTCCGCCAGCATATCGATGATCTCGTTATTAGTATCCACCATGATCATCTCTATCTCTTGTTTGTTTGCTGTCGTCATGTCCTTTCCTCCTGCTATATTGTCTGGAAAATCTTTCCATCGAGCGTCTCTATCGAGCCAGCACCTTCGATCTTCTTTGCGTTCTCTACATGCTGGTCAAAGGTCATCCTTTCCTGAACCAGAATGGTTTCTCCGTTCTTAAAGGTGAGTTTCGCTTCTGTTGTCGTCTTTGTAAGTCTCATGTCCTTTCCTCTCGTTTATGATTATACTATACGGATGTTACCCATAAATAGCAAGCTAATTATACCCATTTTATTTTAATTTATTACTAAAATATTTATATTAGTACTTGCATAATTATCTAAATTAGTTAACTTAGACCCATAAATGAATGGAGGACTGGATATGGAAGCAAACGAGCTGCTGGATGAAACGCTTAGTGAAAACCGCCTAATGGGAGCCATTCTTGCTCATATCGGCGAAACCTGCGAGGCTTGCGGAGTTGACTATGAAGCAGAATTGAAAAGGATCTTTCTTACTTATAAAATCGCTCTCCGTCACAATCCTGAAGGTTCTGTTGAACAGAAGCTGAACTATATCCGTGATCTTGGAAATATTCGTCAGTTCGCGGCTATCGTGGGATTATGGGAAATGGGTATGAAAAAGGGAGCATAAAAGCTCCCCATTTACCTGTTGACTAAGAAAGATATTTATATTAACATCTTTCTTGGTTTGTTATATATAAAAATCAATACTAAAAGGTGTGCCCCATGAAAAAAATAATAGTGCTATTAATCTTTGCAACTCTGATGTGTTGTGAAAGTGCGTCAAAATCATCAAATACAACGGATACGACAACAACGACCGTGACAACTCCTACTACACCTGCAACCGTGACAACTCGCACCATCACCGCTGGTGTTGTGCCCACTGCACTGTCAGGTTTTAGTTATCAACAAAACACATCATCGTCATCATCGAGTATTGCAAAATCAAGCACCAGAAAAAAAGATGAAGCTGTAGCCCTGGGTGATTTTACTTATACGACAATAGTAACGCCAACCATCGCGGAAGGAGTCACGGCAGATACATCCGCTGGTGTAAAGTGGTTAACTTTCGCTGGTGGAATCGTAAATGAATACGCAGCATATGCACCAACTATGTATTTTTTAGAACGTCTTTCATTTTCTTCATTAACAATATCAGAGGCATACAACATACTCGTTAATCCCCTGACCCGTGACAATCGGGCAAGGGACGAAATGTGGCAAGTTGTATTTGACAAAGGCACAATATGGGATATAACCAGTGTCGATGATATAACAACAGCTGACTTAGCACGTATAAACACACAAGCAAGTTACATGCTGGGGCTATATAGGGATGATTACGGTTATACAGATTTAGGCACTACCGAATTGCCATCAGCTGATAATCCCACCGCTACCGTCACACTAAGTAACATGGCTAACTGTAATTTTAATGGAGTATCAATGGGTGTAACTGCACCCAATGTGTATACAACAACACTACATCTCAATATTTTAGGTGTTATTAGATTTACGGATGGGCAAGTTGTAATGACTCGTATAAATAAAGATTATACCGTATCAACAACTATCTACGGTATAACAAGCACATCAGCTGTTACAGCATCCTTTTCTGTTGACTCGTCAGTATACCAGTAACAAAAACAAAACCCCTTGACACATTTTCATCGTGCATCAAGGGGTTTGTTCTTATAACCACCGCAGGATCTTCATCACTCCCACAGCTATCAGCCCAACTATTCCGACTATGAGAAGCACCCAGAACACTTTCGCCTGAGTAGCTAATGTCTGATTTTTATCAGCTATAGCTTTTTCCTCTGTTGCTACTTTTGTCTCTGTAATAATTTCAGCCTTTGCCTCTGTCAGTGCAGATTTGATAAATACTTTCTCTGGCTTAGTTATAGGTGCATCTGAATCTAAAATCTTACTGTCGAGGATTGAATCAGTTTGCATCGTCCCCTGAGTCTGTACGGAGGCACAAGAAGCTAAGAGACATAACAGTAAAATGAAATTTTATCTTAGGTACATTGTTATTCCCTCTATTCTGAATCGCATCAGCAAAGGTGTATCCCATTTTCGACCGTCCCCCACCTGCAATAAGACAAGGGTAACTTGTCCATCCTGACTTGTTAATGAGGCATGAAGTGTTTTTAGACAGCGATCCATATCGCTACTATAGCCGCTGAAACAAAAGATTAACCGAGTTATTTGAATGTAATCAATCGGCATATAGTCCCAGCAGTTCTACGATGATCCATATGCAAGCAAAGCCTATCTTCACAATTCCTTTTTGATATTCATCACGCACTATTGACTGCATCTAAAGGCGAATATAAAGCGATGATTCATGAGAAGCTATTGGCAATAAAAGAGCTTAAAAAGATAAAGATGTTGCAGTTTGATACTAAAGAAAGCGCCTAAGCATCGGCAGGCCGCTTTTTTGTTCAACAGATGAAATGATAAAGGCTACTTAATGGTGGTATTCTATACTATAATTAAAGTTTGACAGTCGCTGCCATAGTCAATTTCATTCATCAATAAAACACATTATAGCGGTTCACGATTTAATTAATACCATAACCGCATGATTTGAACCATCCAGCAGCATCTGATGCTGTGATAGACATAAATGCTTTTTTGATAGTGATAGCCAGTTGTCGTCCAGTACGAGCCTTCATCTTACGAAGCATGGCTTTGATCTTTGACCACATATTCTCAATCGGATTTAAGTCTGTACTGTATGGCGGAAGATATTTCAGAGTTGCGCCAGTCTTTTCAATTTCGTCTCTGATACCAGGGTCTTTATGCGAGCTTAAGTTATCGAGAATCACGATATCCGTCGAACGCAGCGTGGGACATAGAATCTTTGTAATATACGCTTTGAATACTTCAATCGTTGTTGCCCCTTGGATGGTCATACTTTCAGTTGAACCATCATGCCGAATAGCGGATAGTATTGTAGTTATATTCCAATGACCGCCAGGAGTTAGCTCCTTTAGCCGTTCACAACCAATCAGTCGTCCATATAATCGAGTCATATTCCCTTGAACGCCACTTTCGTCAATGAATACGAGGTTGTCCGGATCAAGTGAGGTCATTTCTTCTCGCCATTCATCCCGTTTGGCTTTAACATCCGGTCTTTCCTGTTCGCTGGCAAAGAGCGATTTTTTTTAATCGATAGCCGATCTTCTCCAATGTACTTGATACCGCCATGATGCTTGCATCTTTTTTCGTATACTCAAGGATTTCCTGCAATGTCGCATCCATATGTGTTTCGAGATACTTCTTTATCTTTTCAATATCTTTCTCATTGAATTTCGGTTTTCTTCCGGCAGAGGGGGCTTTTCGTTCAATGCTTCCGGTTTCTTCTACATGCCGGTGAAAAGAATTAAGCCCTGAGCGACTGATCTGATAGTGGCGAAGTATTTCCACCTGGCTCATTTCACCTTGCTGTACCGCATCTAATATTCGTTTACGTAAATCATTGGACCATGCCATTGTGCGCCTCCAATTGAGGCGGCAAGCATCCAGAGAAGCTTGAAAATTAATACTCTTTTTTGTGTTACGTTCTATTATTTATGTGAGTTGCTATAAAAACCATTTTTGATAATCTTTAGTAAGTCTCGGAATAGTCATTATCTGATTGATTTATTTATGCCTTTCGACATACGTTCCTATCAAGTAAATGATTTTTGCACTTCAAATAATATGCGGACGATTCACACTCTTCTGCATTTAAAATTCATCATCAACTTTTTCTTGCATTATGAATTTGTTCGATTAAATCCAAATTCAATAAATCAGTATTCAGAGAATACCTGTCTTCTTTTTCTTTAGACGTGTGAAAAATATCGGCTATGAACTGATTATATTGACAGCAGTAAATGTAATTGGAGAAAAATTGAGATCGTAGTTCTTGATATATATATTCTGTAATATTTATGTTGCTGACTAATTTGTTGATGCCGACACATAAATAAGTAAGGTGTTCATGTATTTGACTAAAAAATCGATCTTCTTTCTCAATTGACGGTGCAGACATAAGCAGAGAAAATTCGTAATCAAACATACTCCTTTTGATGTTAAAAGAATCTATTGCAACGTCAAATTCAAAGGTGCAGATTTTGTCTGAATGTTCATTCCGTTCTGGTTGAGCATTTATTTCATGACATTTTGATATGAGCATATTAATTCTTTTAAATACATGTAATGTGTCTTTGATTTTTTCCAGTGAAGAATTTATTAATATTTTTTTAATGTTTTCATAATTTTTTGAAGTATTTAAAAAGCTGTCTGTCTCTTTTTTATCTATGTCTAGAAAAGAAATTTTTTTAGAAGTAAAGTTTTCTTTAACTAATTTGATATTTTCTAGGTATTCCCATATTATTAGAGATAATACTGCAATGATATCGTAGATTTTCGAGATTTGAATATCTGGTATTTTATGCGACTTAATAATGATTTTGCTGATGTAAATGATTGAAATAATTCTAATTTTGCAAAAAATCAATTGATTAACTTTTTCTAGTTTCAATATGTCTTCGGGATAATCGATAGTTTTAGTTGACCAATTCTTCTCTCGAACCGCATAAATATGTTTAAAAGATTCTTCTAATTGCTGCAAGCACTCGGTAATTGTATCTTCATTCTCTTCGAAGTGTTCAAGTTTTAAAATAATATTTCTTAAATGAAATTCAGATCGGGAAAGCTCAATATTGTATTCACTTAGAAAAGTATTAATATTAAATTCTTTCATGACATCTTCCTTATGCCTGCTCGAATTATGATATTATAGAGTTCCAATTTATTCGCCTCATAGGTAAGAATTATTCTTTTTAGACAAAGCGATATTGAATATTTGTGAAATAGCATAAGGGTTAATGAGTGCAAATTCAAAAAAGTGTATTTTTTTCCATGTTTTTTTTGCAATCTATGCCATAATCTGATTCTCTACCTCTGTAGAGGATAAGTCGTTCAAAGGTGTAAAAAGTATATATCCCCACTTCCCCTCTTTGAGCGGAAATGGGGACGATTTCAAATTAATCAAATTCCTGCTTTCAGCCGTGCCTCAGTCATTTTCGCAGACGCCTCAGTAGACTTTCTTATCGAAGTAAGCTCAACTTTTGTATTGTACTGCTCAACTTTCCCTCCCAGCGTAAAAAGGTCGATGAAAGCACCTATACCGAAAAGTCCGCCAGTCAATATCCAAAGAATTCCTGTACCGAATTTTCTTAAATAGAAACGATGAAAACCAAGCCAGCCGAAGAAGCTGATTAGCCAGAGGAGATACGCAATGCCTTTTGATTTCATGGAAAACTCCTGATAGTTAAATTGAAAAACTAAGATTAAAGAACATCATTTCTGATGAAGAAGCTATACTTGCGGGGTACACCTTTACAGATTCGCTTCCACAACCCCTTTCTCCGGAAAATAAATCCAACCCCCTTTCACCTTCCCTGCATCAAAAGAGCTGTCTTTTACCAGAACGATATCAGAGAAATAAACAGGATCCTTCGGCAGCTTCCCCATCAGTTTGACAAACGCCTTGATATCTTTGGGAAATGTTTCTCCATGCAGAACACATTGAATCTGAAGCTGCGCCGTCATTGTTCTGGCTTTGTTTTTCGCAATGACCTTTCGTTTTTTAAGAGTCTTGTCGTTCAATTGATCAAAAGCATCTTCCAGTTTAGAATACTCGCTTTTTGTGTTATTCAGTTCCGCTTCTTTCGCCGTAACTGCTTTTTTAGTTTCAGGGTCAACCTTTCCGCATCCGGAACATAAGAGCACTGCCGGTACAGCAATACAGCAGATCATTAAAGAAAATCGTATCAGTCGGTTCATTGAGCTGCTCCTTTAGGTACAATTCTGAACAATCCCTTCTCTGCATCAAAGATCATCTGCCCGTCAATCGGTTCAGGGAAGAGATCAAAATCAACACCCTTCCTCTTGAAGAAATCTATAATCTCCCTGTCCATTTGCGGCTTTACTCCAGCCTGTGAGGCATACAACCCTGCAAGCCGAGTGTACAGTGCGGCGACTGCAGCATTCGACTGTTCAATATCTTTATCCATCAGCGGAATATATGCTTCGAGATCTTCAGTTCTGGATTTTACCTCGCACATTTTTATTCCGATCTCCTGAATCTTTCCGTCAAGATCAGCTAGCCTGTTGTCGGCTCTCACTGAAGCGCTGAAGTAACGGTCTTTCATTGAAACCGAACTTTCAGCCTTCAGTGAAATATTCCCGTCGCCGTAGAAAATCTTCGACATTGGATATTCAAAACGTATCCTGTTATCCGAGATCTTTTTTCCGTTGGTTGAAACAATCACTCCCGGCATCTCGATATCGACAACCATCGCATGATTGGCCATCATTGCAGGAAGAAATCCGCCGGTCTCAGAATCATCTGGGGCTTTTTCTCTGTTGATAACCATTGAAAAGAGATAAGATGTATTTCTAATGCCGTTCTTTTTGTCCACAGTAACCGTCTGTTTCAACCCGTTTGAAGATGAAAGCATATCGATAGTACCATACTTTTCACCTGTAACATGATAGGTTCCGTTGCTGTACCAGTTCTTGACATTCCGGAAACCGTCATTCGACAGATTCTTCACAATATCCGGAGCAAAGAGATATCCAACATTATACTCGCCGTAATTGGGAAACTCGTAATCAATTTTCGCCAGCGTATTCCCGTTCGGGTATATCTTGTATGAAACAAAAAAGTCAAAACACCCTGAAAATAAAATAGGAAACGCAGCTGCACACACAATCATCACCCTTTTCCATCCTGCCATTGCATTCTCCTTGTTGATCTCTCGAAGATGATTATCATTAATCATCTTCGAGTTCATAGCCCCGGAGGGTTCACCTCTTGATTTTTTAATCTGCATTATTTCAAAGTTGCACCGGGTAGGGATACGTTCAGGGCGGAGGATATGCTACTATTACTATGTCGAACAGTTTAATAGATGGGATAGAAATGGAGAATACAATGGAATCAAAAGCACTGACATTCAATCCGAAACACACCCTCGGCATCGTCCGGCGATATCTGCATGTTTTGGCACTTCTGCAGAACAAAACAGATCCGGCAGAATGGAACTCCAATACCCTGGCCGACATGATAAGTCTCGAAACCGATGAGCCTCTCAGCGACAAAGTCATCCGGGGCGATATCTCTAAATATATCGAGGGGGATCTCGGCTTTGCTGTTGCTACAAAAAAGGGTGCAAAGAACAGTCGACTATCTACAGAGATCGACGAAGAAACACTTCTCACTCTTCTTATGACCTATGCCGATTTTGTCATAACCGACTCAGCAAGGGAACGGGCATTGCGGTCCTTTATTTCAGAAAAGAAGGAAACCTGTCTCTGGCTTTTAGCGAGAATTCATTTCGCAACCGTGGAAAAGAAAAAGATCCGCATCGATTATATCAACACCTCTAAAGAAAGAATCTCTGTTGTTATAAATCCATATCATTTGGTGTTGCGTGAAAACAAAATCTATCTGGTTGGATGGTTTGAACCGGAAAACTGCCACAGACAGTTCATCCTCTCTCAGATTCATCATCTCGAAGTTCTCGATGCGCGGTTCAGCGAAACGATACCTCCGGTTAAAGCTATCTATGAGTATTCCAACAGTGCGTTTATCTGGAAAGGAGATCCTGTTCGAATGATAATCCAGTATAAAGCAGAACAGTCCCTGAGGATTAAAGCAGAATTTTCACATCTCAACCCGGTCTATAATGAACGAGGGGAATGGAACGAGATGACCTTTCTAGTTTGGGATTATGAATCAGTCTGCCGTCAGCTATTCTATTATGGTTCAGATGTTGTCATAGTTTCTCCGGAAGAAGTCCGAGCTTGGATGGTTGAACATCTTCGGTCGTCTCTTTCCGGCTATAACAGAGAAAAGTAAAGATATGTGATAACGAAGATAGATAAAATCGAACAATGGATTATCACTAGCTAGGTTTTCTATGACTCTCCGCGTATTGTCATACTTTGTTAAATTGGTTGGTAGGTAAATTTATGAAACAAAGTTCATATGGTCGTTTTACTTTAAATTCGCAGAATAAGGGAATTTTCTCAGTGAATTTTCATACTTAAAGTGTTGATTTAATTGATAAAAAAGAAAACATTGAAAAAATCAGCTGTTAAATCAACCCTACAATTACTCACAAAAGGAATATTCTTTATGTCATGAACTGGAATTTAGATGAAGCTGATTTTTATCGAGAGAAGGATTGATTTATGATAGTGTTTTGATCAGTACATATAATAAATTGATTTAAAGGGGAGGCGATTTTAAGTCATAATTTGAGCACTTTATAGATGAGAAGTTTCTTTTCGTATTATTTTTTACAAATCTCTGAATCTTTTCAATAACAATTATCAAGGATTTAATTATGCAAAAAATTTTTATTTTAGCTCTATTACTTTTCCCTGCAATTCTATACTCTCAGCAATTATCAAAATACAAAGGTCCCGCCGAAACTCTCGGTATTCATTCTGGGGATATTGTGGAATATCAATATTATGAGAATACTGAAGGTGAGAGGATTTTTCAAGGGTCTTTTCAGATAAACAATTCTGATATGAGTATTACAGGACAATACTTAAATGATAAAAAAAATGGAACATGGAAAGAAACGGGAATCGATTGTGGATTTAGCGTTTACTCAAATATTTTAGAATCTATTGAATATAAAGATGGAAAACTAAATGGTGTTTGCACCGCGCAAGGAGTCGCAGTGAACGATAAAAAAACAATGACACTTTCCGTATCTGCTACCTATAGAAACAATATTCCAATTGGAGAATTTAAATATTATATCACAGATGGATATGGAAATGGAAATACTAATGCCACATTTAATTTTGATGAAAATGGTTTGTTTGATGGGGTATGCATTTTACAGGGCTCCAGGAATAATAAAAGCGACAAGTTTGAAAGGAAATGTGTATATAAACATGGAATTCTTCAGTCTAAAATAACTAGAAATTTAACCAACGGTGAGATAATTGAAAAATTTAATTCATCCACCAATGAATTTATACAAAACAATACAGACGCAATACAATATGTTTTTGATAAGAGAACGCAGTATTTGGATTACTTTTTTGAATGCACTCTATCTAAAATTTCAAGAGGTGATGATACTTTATTGCCGAAAATAAATTCTTTCACTGATAACTCGTGTGATATTGACGTACCCGTAGGGTCACCAAAAGGTGTGTTTTCTGTACCAACTGGTTTTCATGGATTATCTGTGAATAAAATTAAATTCGTTAATGCAGAAGATTGGGATAAATCCTCTAATATCACAATACCGTCAGGGGTTAAAATTATAGATATGAATCAATTTCGCAGTAGCGACAGATTAGTTTCTTTACGGATTGCAAGTTCTGTTGGGGAAATAGGAAATCGGGCTTTTCAAAATTGTAAAAATTTATCGCAAGTATTTATGGAAGCAGAAATTCCTCCTGCCATAGGACAAAGTGTTTTTCCTGATCGTGAAGGTAAAATAATAATACATGTTAAAAATACAATCGCTGTTGCGGCCTATACTGATGCTGGATGGGATAAATATGGGAAAATTGTTACACCGTAATTTATTCTAAATCGCTAACAATAAAAAAATATAAGGAAGGGGTGTTTTATTGCTCGCCCCTTCATAGTTAGTGGAATTATGTTTATAAGATTCCAATGTAAGAGATACTGAGTGTTTGTGAGTATTATTTGTAGTTTAATCATAATCTGAGCACAAGCAGTCGCATCCGACAACGCACTGTGATGATTTAGTTCGATGTTGAATGTCGGCAGAGGTTGTCAAGGGAGTTGTGTTCCAGTTCAAGTATTTCCTGTGCAAGTTGTAGCGTACACTGATATTTTTTTCCTAGATGTTATTATGCCGTAGTGTTCACAGTAAGTATTTAAAACATCGTTGTCGAAATATTCCCGAATGTGAATTCATACGTTTGGTTAATTAAAACATATTTTATTGAATATGAGGAGGATTGGCAAGGTGGACTCTCTTGAGGGCAGAAGGCATTAGTTCATAATGCAACATAAGCAAGTTGACTTCCAATGAAAAGAAAAGAATCAAATTGAGAACAATTCTTGACACCACCTCCATATTAAAGTATTTATGATTTAACTTTGTATCCTCTTTATTGGGGGAGGCCCAATTGCTAGGTTAGGAAAACAGGCACAGCGTGCATAGAAATTACTATTAATGCTGAAAGGAGATTTTAGATGAAAGCATGGTCAGTTAATTCAAATAGTAGCAACAGCGATCATTGTTTTAAGTATATGGTGCGTCATAACAAGGTTTCTGCGTATTTCGATAAAAATACCGGAATTGATTTAATTGAAAAAGGTGATCTAGTATTGCTTTATCATAATGAAAATCGTATTATAGCTGTTGGTTTTGTTGTAAAATCTTTTGAGCCTCATGAATATCAAAAAAAGATGGGTACTATGGATGAGCATTGGGCGGATGTGAATTGGATTTGGAAAGCTGAATTCGAAAAGGTTGATGATCAATATAACCCGATAGATCCTATTGATAGAAATGATATAGGAATAATAATGACGTTAGGAACTGTTATAAATGTAACGGATCAGCTCAAATACAAAGAACTATTTGAAGAAATTGGTAAAAGACAAATATATATTTAGTCATTGTCACTTTAATTCTCCTCCGTGTGTGACGCCCGATAAAACAACAGCTGAAGGGCGTTGTTAAACGAAGTCGAACCGCAAAGCGTGCGAAGCAAAGTGTCAAGTTACCCGCCGCTTGCGGCGGGGATTTCCGTTTTTAAATACAATGATTTAAAAGTAAACAAACAAGATAATTTACTTTAAGGGAAAGGTTAAAAGTGGAGATCAAAGAAATAATAGAATTAGGTAAAAAACTTCATAGTATACCCCCGTTGAATTTTATGAATATTTTCTTGCGTACAAAAAAAGTTCGAAGTGAACTTTCTCATTCAAACATATTGGCATATTTATTAGATCATACAGAAGCTCATCAGGCTGGTAGTAAATATTCTGACCTATTTATAGAAATAGTTAATAAACGATTAAAACCGGATAAACAGTTACCATTGCAGAGCTGGGAAGTTTATCGTGAATCCCAGAACATTGATATTCTAATGATCAACAAAACAAATAATATTGCCATCATCATAGAAAATAAAGTAGATGCAATCGATCAAGAAAAACAGTTAGAAAGATATTATCGTGCTATTCATACCGATGCAAATTATAATGTTCAGCTTATATATTTAACACTTCTTGGTGACTCTCCAAGTGCTGAGAGTTTGGGCGCATTATCGTTGAGCCAAGTACTTTGCATTTCATATATAGGTGAGATTAAAACATGGATAGAAATGTGCATGGATACTTATAAGGGAAATGAAGAAAGTTATTTTGGGTTGAAACATTATTTGGAGAGTATCATTGTCATGACAGAAAATGAAAAAATACAAAAGGAAATCCGGGATATTGTTTTTGAAAAGAAAGGAATCGATTTTGATATTCACAGGTCTATAGAAAAAGCAGGCATGAGGTATTGTCACTATATGTTTTTTGAAAAGCTTAAAGCTGAATTTAAAAAACATAAAATTTGTTTTGAAGAAACATCAAACGGTTTACTTAACGATATTATAAATCAAGATGAATATGGGTTGTTTCTACCGCTTGTAAATAATAAAATGAAATTCGGTATATCATTTGAAAATGATGACTCTAAGTCAGATTTGTATTTAGGTGTATTTAATACATCGGATCAAAGATCAGCCAAAGAAAAGGATAAATATTTTATTGAACTATTTAATAAAAGTAAGAAGTATAAAAAATGGGAATGGATAAAAACCGAATGGTGGTATCTCGTTGTTTACTCGCAAGATGTTGAAAACTTAGATTCTTATAAAAATATAAAAGATGGAACCATTAAACATTGGGAACAATGGGCGACAGAAGCAGCTCCGGTTTTCATGCAAGAATATAATGAATTAAAAGAATATCTGACATTATGAGGCGATTAGTGCGCAATATATGTGAGCAAGCTCATCGCTTGCTTACATATATATGCTAACTTGTAAAACTCTGAACTCGACCTTTGACTCAACTTTGATCAAATTTATGGTAGTTGCTCCTGTTTAATATTTTGTTAGTCTAAAATACTGCCAGAGTAGCCACTGTGAATTTCAATTAATTTGGGGACAATTTCGATATTTTCGGGGTTAATTAAATAGGAGAACTACTATGAGCAAAGATTTCATAAAGTCCCAGATTGCAGGCAAAAGAAGTGAACTCGAGAGGGTTCGTGGCCAGATAGCAAGGGAAAGAGATGCAAAAAGAGTTAAGATGGATCAATACTCTCGTGCAATAGCGAGTGCTGCAACGCCGTCTCAAAAGTCATATAATAGAGAACGCAAAATTGCGGCTGCTGAAATTTGCGACCGACAGATTGAGCAATTGAAGAAACAAGTTGAAAGAATTACTGGAGATATTGCTCGATTAAGAGAATCAATGCAGCGGGCATGAATTTAATGGTTTCATTTCATGCACTAATTTAACGTCTCCGCAAGCGGCGGGGAATTTGACCCAAGTAATTAAAGAGACTCAAAATTTATATGTAAAATTCTGAACTTCATCTGACACTCATCAATTATGCTCCGACTGTCTGACAGTTGTAGTTCAGAAGTTTTCTTTTACACGCGATAAAGAATCCTTAAAAGTCTCCATCGGTCTTTTCCTATCGCAATACTTTTCGCTATGTGATTTTTCTGAGTTATACTGCTGAATCCATGTATCAAGATCTACTCGCAGCTCTTCGACCCTGTTGTTCCTACATACATCGTATCCCGTGATCCGAGATACTCTGCATGCTCGGAGACGATCTCTCCATGCGCCTCTTTTCCTCTTGTTCTTTTTCGATCGCTGAAAGCTGAGATTCCGTGAGGATCTATCCATCTGGGGCGTAACCGTCAAATTCCTCGCATATAATCATCCGGTGTGAGATAACACGGTAACAGCGCCCGTAATGATTTTGGATCATCCTCCACTTCAGGAAGCCGGCTGAAAAGAAATTTCAAGTACGCATACGGCTCGAGATTGTTCGCCTTGGCGCTTTCCACAAGGCTGTACATCGCAGCGCTCGCATGAACGCCCCTCGGAGTGTTTGAAAACAGGCAATTCTTGCGACCGACGAAAAATGGACGGATCGCATTCTCGCGGCATTATTATCGGGCGCAAGAAAAGCTTCGTCAAGATAGCGAAGCAGTTTCGACCATTCGTTCAACGCATAGCTAACCGCTTTTCCGGTGGAGCTTTTGGGAAGGATCTCTCTATTTGTTTTCATCAGCCACGCATGAAATTCATTCAGAATCGGAACAGCCGCGCCTTTTCTCTGGCGGACAAATTCATCATCGGAAAGTTCCTTCCCGCTCAGCGAACTTTCAATTTCATATATCCTGCGTATGTATAAAAGAGCCTTGTGCGCACGGCTGTCCTTTTTATTCACTTTCGCTGCATCAAAAAAAGTGCCTGCGCAAATGAGCAAAGCATCCGACATGAATAAGTCCTGTTGCCGGTGCGTCCCCGAGTTTTATCTATAACAGTAGAAATCTACCGAAGGCTTTAGCCAAGGCACGAACGATGAGAGTCATAGAATCTACAACAGTAGAAATTTACCTAAGGCTTTAGCCCCGCGATATATTGTTCTCCACTTTAACATCTACAACAGTAGAAATTTACCTAAGGCTTTAGCCGAGTGCCCGTGCCACTATGCGCAGTATCTACAACAGTAGAAATTTACCTAAGGCTTTAGCCGTTTTTTGTCAGAATGGAAATTATTTATCTACAACAGTAGAAATTTACCTAAGGCTTTAGCCAGGCAGAGCGCCTTGAGTATGTAATGAATCTACAACAGTAGAAATTTACCTAAGGCTTTAGCCGGTTTGGTATATGCGCACCGAGAGCATCTACAACAGTAGAAATTTACCTAAGGCTTTAGCCCGGTGTATAAATATGGTATCGTTCCGATCTACAACAGTAGAAATTTACCTAAGGCTTTAGCCCAATCCACGCAGCGCGGGATAACTCAAATCTACAACAGTAGAAATTTACCTAAGGCTTTAGCCGAAAATCGCCGGACGTTGTGGCGTAATATCTACAACAGTAGAAATTTACCTAAGGCTTTAGCCGCTGCGGCTGCACTCCCAGCGACGCTTATCTACAACAGTAGAAATTTACCTAAGGCTTTAGCCAGGCTGTCGTAAAACGGCTGACAGGTATCTACAACAGTAGAAATTTACCTAAGGCTTTAGCCTCTTGAATACGCCCCCGGACAACTTACATCTACAACAGTAGAAATTTACCTAAGGCTTTAGCCATTACGACGATGACAATTATGACTATAGATCTACAACAGTAGAAATTTACCTAAGGCTTTAGCCACAAATTTACAGACACCCCGTTATAGATCTACAACAGTAGAAATTTACCTAAGGCTTTAGCCGCAGGGATTCAGAACACAGGACAGCTATCTACAACAGTAGAAATTTACCTAAGGCTTTAGCCCTTGTTGTTGTGTTTGCGGTCATATAATCTACAACAGTAGAAATTTACCTAAGGCTTTAGCCGTCTGTCAGATTTATTTGAGCCTTTAATCTACAACAGTAGAAAT
>Ga0364874_10320_pt1 | contig 27331 bp, 17 predicted proteins | sample ExccelAu500001D4_2_FD_206922 | JGI IMG/M metagenome (GOLD analysis project Ga0364874, IMG submission 206922) | Enriched cells from Trout Bog Lake Hypolimnion, Wisconsin, USA - BchlTB.Aug07.5000.01.D4 | ecosystem: Environmental > Aquatic > Freshwater > Lake > Hypolimnion/Profundal zone | place... | reverse complement strand
AGCCCTCAGCACGAACACCAATTTTGTTTTGGAACATAAAATATTTACGGATAAATAATGTTCCGGTAAAGTTGCTGGAGTTTACGTTTGTAGGGTAGCTGTCATTGGTTGTGGCAATACTTTCGGTTGTATTGGTTGTACTTGATGTTGAATACGATAATGATGCGCCAATGTCTAAATTATTCGCAATAAAATAGCTGTAGGTTGGCCCGATATTAAAACTGTTAATACTGGTGGTCAGGGTTGATGTTGAATTATTGCCAGGGTTAATTGTATAATCATTTGAATTGCTGGAACTAAATCCAAGATTCAGACCAAGTGTTTTGGAGCCTTTTTCGGTTTGGGCGTTTGAAACCTGGAAAGCGAACACTATCGCTGTAATTAAGATCAAAACTTTTTTCATGTTTTTTATTGTTTGGGTATGTTGGATGAAAGGAGAATTATTGAAGGCTCTTTTTATTCAGTGCAATAATATTATTGTCGGCAAATAAAAAATGTACCTCATGGTTCGCAAGTTAGGTTTTAATGGATTCAATATTGCTTATATGTTAATAAAAACTTTGCTTGTTAATAAAGTTCATGTGAATACTATTACCGGCATTATGACAATTGACTATAATGAACACAGGCGACAAATCAAGGCAGGAAAGCCTCAAATCTTTTGCATGAAAGCTTTGAATTAAATTGCCAGGCAGATGATTTGTTTAGATTTTAAACGGGTATTCTTATTATAAATGTTGTTCCTTTTCCTTCTTCACTGCGAACGTCAATTTTGCCACTAAGGGACTCCACTTGTGTTTTTACCATGTGCAGGCCTAATCCTCTGCCTTCTTTAAGGAAATTAAACTTTTTATATAAACCAAAAAGATGGGTCCCTATTTTATCTAAATTTAATCCTATGCCGTTGTCGGTAATCGTGATCATCAAATCTGCTTCAATTTTTTTTGCCGTTATGGCAATCACTGGAAGGGTATCTTCCTTGCTATATTTAATTGCGTTGCTGATAAGGTTATAAAAGATGCTTTGGACATAGCTTTTAATAGATTTAAAAAAGTTTGCGTTTTCATCAATGTCAATAAGAAATTTTGTTCCTGATTCCCGGATCTGATCCTCCAGATTGTTTTCTACGGACTTTATAATATCACGCAAATTTACTTTCTCAATTTTTTCATTAATGGGACTGCGTGCGGACAAAACCTGGGTAAGGTCTTTTATCACTTCGTCAAGGGTTAAAGCTGATTTTGAGATATAGTTAATTAAAGCCTTTGCATTCATGTCCAGCATTTCAGTCTCTTCTGACAATAATTTGGTCAGGCTGATCATGTTTGCCACCGGGGCTCTGAGATTATGCGAAACGATATAATTAAACTGCATCAGTTCATTGTATTTATGGGTTAGTTCGCTGTTCAACTGCTCCTGTTCCTGTTCAAGTTTTTTACGTTTTGTAATTACACTTCTGATTGAAAGATACTGAATTATACGGCCTTCATTGTTAAAAATAGGTGAAATAGTAGTATCCACCCAATAGTAAGAGCCATCTTTTGCCTTGTTTTTTATTTCACCATGCCATATTTTACCCGTTTTTATGGTATGCCACAAATCCATAAAAAAATCCGCATTATGAAACCCGCTGTTAATAATACGATGGTTGCTCCCTATCAGTTCCTCCTTGCTAAACTTTGATATTTCACAAAATTTTTCATTTGCATAAATGATCCGGCCATGTGTATCGGTTATTGAAACTATGGAGGCGGTATCAATGGCCCTTTGGTATGCACTAAGGGAATTAATGGCTAAACTTTCATTTTTTTCGCAATCGATATCGTAAACATATCCCTCAATATAATCAAGGTCATTGGTTTTAGTGTAAATGCCGCGGGCAATTTCGTTAACCCATTTTATATTGCCATCGGCGCAAATAATCCTGTATTCTTCGGCCAGTTCAAATTTTTCACCGGGTTTTACCTTATATTTTTGTAACAAACGAGCTCGGTCGTCAATGTGAATTAAATCCCGGAAATTTATTTTTGAGTTCAATGAAATTTCCTGCTGCGAATAGCCCGTAATCCGTAAGCACCCTTCGCTTACAAAAGTGATCGTGTTAGGTTCACCATTACTGCAAATATAAAACATCCCCGGAGCCTTATTTATTAAGGTTGTCGAAACAGGCGATTTTGCGAAGGCTGACATTAGGTAAAAGGTTAATTATCAGTAAAGTTATATATTATATTGAGTTTTTCTAATAATAAATGTTATAACATTAATACACTCAAAATAGCACCGGAAATCTGAGCAGCATTAAATTTCAAAAACAGAAAGTTAAAATCCGATTAAATGTGCTAAAGCTCAGTATTCCTTATTCGGTACCAGGTATTCCGGTATGTTTCAATCCCCCTCATAGATGACGCCAGAGCTGGTAGTTTCCTTCAATTCAATTCTCTTTAAAGCCGGTAGTGATGGTTTTATTTGTTTCCACAGCCACATGGAAAGGACTTCGGTTGTCGGGTTTTCCAGCCCTTTAATATTATTTAATAGTTTATGATCAATAGTGCCGATGACAGGGTTAACCACTTTTTTTAGATCTGTAAAATCCAAAACCCATCCCTCTTCCTTCAATACTTCTCCTTCAGCAAAAATGGTAAGATGATAAGTATGGCCATGCAATTCTTTGCACTTATGGCCGACAGGAACATTCGGCAGAAAATGTGCCGAGTCGAACGAAAACTGTTTATATATGATCATAATAAAAATGCAAAGAATAGAAAAAATGAGCGTTTAAAATGTGACGGCTATCACTTATTGGTTAAGGACGGAATTTATATTAACCCTTTGCCAAATATAGACAAAACCAGTTCCCCCAAAAAGGCCGCTCTTTCGGAGCAGCCTCTTGATATTGTATCGGTGCCTGCTTTATTTTACAGGGACTTATCGTCACAAAAACAAATAAACCTACTTGCCACTTGCCTTTGCCACCGCAGCTTTCGCCATTACTTCTTCAATATAGGCACGGGCCTGCCCCCTGGTTTTGATGGTTTTGAATCTCTCTAAAATTGCCGCTTTTTCAACTTCGGTGCCGGAAGAAAGTTGACGGTCAGTTTTTAACATAATATGCAAAAAGCCAGCGAGGTTTCCCCTTTCAGGTACGGGTTTTGCGTCAATAACTGCCTGATTTACTGCAGTCGGTGCAGGCCTTGTTACCTTCATGGCCTCTGCCGGACTGCTCAACGTTGTGGGACAATCTGTTCTGGCGGTGGTGAGCGATAATAGATGATTTAAGCTGTTGGCATTTGCATCCCTTTGCGTTAAGCTGTTAATATTAAAGAGAGTTTCGACTGTTTTCAATACTGATGAATGATCATAAACTGTATGATCTACGGTGCCTTGCGGAATCAGCGGCGAAACAACGATTGCCGGCACGCGAACACCATACTGCTCAAAGTTAAACCCATACTGATTAAGTGAACTTGAGTTGCTGCCATCGTTGGGTGCGGGCGCGCTTCCCGGAGCAACCGAATCGTAAAAACCGCCATGCTCATCATAAGTAATTATCAGGAGGCTCGACTCCCATAAAGGCGAATTCCTGATTGCCTGGTACACGCCATTTATCAAGCCTTCGCCACCAAATACATCGTCCATCGGATGTTCCGAAGAGCCCCCTTCATAGCTGCCATTGGTAGCATTACCGTAATTAGGTTCAATAAAAGTGTATTTGTGTGGATAAGGGTTTTGCAGATCTGCAGCAAAGCCTGATAACGAATGTACATTCCAGAGGTTTATACCTTTAATGGATGAAACCAGTGAGATAGCGCCTGCTATCGACCCGTTTCCCGGATCATCGCTATAGATATTATGGTCGTCATTGTAAATGCGCCAGGGGATGCCGGCTTTATTCAAAGCATCAAAAATAGAACCGTTTGGATAAGTAAAGCCATCCACGGTTTCCCATTCAATCATTTCAGCGGTACTTGGACTATGGTCGAGGCCATTGGACGAAGCGCCATGAATAAAGAAACGGTTGGGCCATGTTGGGCCGGGTAGGGAAGAAAACCAATGATCGCAAATTGCGAATTCAGTAGCTAACTGGTACATTACCGGCAGCTGACTTTGCGTGTTATAACAGAGCATTACATCGCCAATTTCTCCGGCTGCCGGTACAGGGCCCTCGGTGGTAGTGGTTGCGTAGTTGGCAGCAAAGCCCGAATTATTGATGGCAGGGTAGGGGCCACCCGAAGGATAAGTTGCGCCGGGGCCGGCAAGTTGTTCCACTACGTCTAAAAACTCATGTCCGGGATCCGTTGGCATACTTAAAGGCGCATTATCTCCAACGTTATAATTTGTTCCGTTATAAGTGTTGAAACTTGCCGTTGTGGCAGCAGTAATACCGGGAATACCCGATAGGGCAAACATATTATCAAATGAGTGGTTTTCGAGCATAACCACAAACACATTGGTAATGTTAACTGCTGCAGTTTGTTGAGTTGCCATGGGATTTTTGGTTTAGGATCAATAATTTAATGGTTTAGAAAATAAATTTAGAAATAAAAAGTCCGAAAATCAAAAATTTCTTCTCACAATAATTAAATATTAATTTATATAACAACAATAATTAGACTGTTGCATTTTAAGCCCGGGCATTGATAATTTCCTTTCAGCATAGTCGAATATGCCCTCAAAGGCTTCACAGGGCATTTATTGAAATTATTTATTGATTTTTGAAAAGTCCCTGCACCTTATTAAAACAGTTTTTTGAGGTATTATAGTAAAGTACAGCGGTTTAACAGGTATGAGATTTTTCATCTTTTTTTTAACGTTCGGCAAATGCTGCTTTTATCACACATTTGTTTTGCGTTTTTTGTCAGTATATTTGCAACCAATATTTCTGTTTTAATTTATGATCAAACTTTTTGTGGGAGGATTTCCCATAGATATCACGGAACTTGAACTTGTAATGATGTTCGGCCTGCATGGCGATGTGAGCACCATTAAGATAGTCCGCGATAAGAAGACCCGCAAGTGCAAAGGGTATGCCTTTTTAGAGATGAAAGACAAGGAGGGGGCCGAACGCGCTGTTGAGGCCCTGGATGGAACGGCGATTGGCGACAGGATGCTGAGCGTTAAAATGACAGAAGACACACCAACTCCGGTTAAAAAGCCTTTTAATAAATTTTCCGGTAATTTCGCGCCCAAACCATCTTACCAAAAAGTTGGAAGGCCCGGCGAGGAAATAAAAAAGAAAAGGCCAAGAAAACAGTTTTGAGTTCCGGGCTTTATAAAAGCCTTTATTTTCAGGGTGTATCAAATTAACGGGAGTTTCGGGATAATAATTGGGTCTCAATGCATTATGCTCACGATGGGTATCAGTTTTTCTTACATCGAACTCATGTTGATATGGTGAGGCTTAAATAATGTAACGGTCTTAAATTTGTAATTCATGACAAAGCTTTTAATCCTTGCTTTATTGATGACATTTCCGGTGGCGCCACGGCAATATCATGTTCAAAAAATATGGGTATTTTCTAAAAAACAATATGCCGGTAATATTCCACGTCTTCCGGGTGGAAAACAGGGCCCGGGTTTTACAAATACTTTGTCCTGTTTTCTTGAGATTAGTAAAAACCACGCAACACCTCTCTGGCAAACAGTCTGTTTTAACGGCATAAAGTATGCTGTTAAGGTTTCAACAGTTAACCAGGATTCGATACTCGTAGGTACGGTTAATGGCTCCAACGTTCCGGCTCTGGTTAAACCAGGTGCTGATTGTGAACTGCTCCAGCTAACCCTTACCGCTGACGGGACCTGCGAAAACGGCAAGCCCGGAGAATTTGTAATAGAAGGTATGCTGAACAAAAAGCACGTACATATCAAAACAACGGAGCCTGTAATCGAACTCGCGCCAGCGCTGATGCCATAAAAAAGATTGACACAGCGCTCTGTCAGGCTTCGTTAATTTTTAGCAAAAGAAATTGCTTTTTTTGTAAACCCATCATTTTATTAAGTGGGGCTTCGTCTTTCCAGCGCTGCCGCAAGCGTCCCCGCTTGTGGCCCGCATGCTAAGTAGCCAACTATTTAAGTAGCGCCGGTAGTCTGCCTAAAGCAAAGGAAGTTTAATCAACAATAACTTTAACTAATCCATTTATCCCGCAATAATCCCTTGCGCTGCTGTATAAATATTCATAATCATTTTCAACAAAACCTGCTTCTACCGGGTTATTATGTGTGTAATCAATTTTTTGTTGTATCACAGCAAGGCTCCATAGCTCTATTGGATTATTATGCTGCTGCCAGAATTGATTTTTTGAGTTATTTGAATTTGCAGCCCCGGCCTTTTTGAATGAGTTTAATAACCATTCCCGCCGGCTTTCCTGCATATTACCTGTTATCAGCGCTATTAGTTTTCTTGAGGTATAAGATTTAAAACCACCTATCAGTTCTTCCGGCTTTTCAACGGTCGACCTGAAAACCAAATGAATATGACTTGGCATTATGCACCATGCATAAATCTCCATACCTTTTTCTTCAACACAATGGTTTAAACTTTCAACTATGCAATCAAAATACAGCCGTCTTACAAATACATCTACCCAAAAAACTGTTGCAAAGCTTACAAAATATAAACCCTCCGGATTATGAAATTTATAATTACGGCTCATGCTTTAAAAGTACAAAATTTGTTTTGTTTTTAGCATCACGCTGTATAGCATGTGGGTTACTTAGCATGCGGGCCACAAGCGGGGACGCTTGCGGCAGCGGGGGAAAATAGCAATAGGCAAGCAGCGAAGGGTATAAAAAATTTCATATTGTAGTGGGATTTCAGGATAAGATATGGTCACTTTAATTAACGATAAAGTTAATTTTTTTTTTGATTAAACAACTATTTTTCACGCTCGTGACTTTGACCTGTGCCTAACCAATCAGGCACGTTTCCGACATGCTTTGAGTTTACTTTGCATGCGGGGCACGAGCCTCTGCCCGCTTGCCCCGCCCGTCATATTCCCGCCTGATTGAGTGATTATTAAAATAAAAGTCCCATTACACCTGAGTAAATTAAATATAGTCCTCCTAATATCATTACAACGGACCCACAATAGAGATTAAAGTTGTAAATATTGAAATTCCCCTTTTCCTTTTGAGTTTCTTTCAAAGTATAAGCAAACATAATAACACCCAAGCCCACAAGCACAACACCAGCCAAGAATTTTTCAAGTGGTTCATCAAAATTCATATCTATTTCTTTTCAGTTTTGCTAAATCGCTCTCTACCCAAATGCAATCACAAACTAATTTTCCCCATTCCGGCCTTGGCCAATTGCTCGTTCAGTTGTTTCAAACTATCGCCTGTAAGCGCATTGAATTTTGAATTTAGTGAGTTAAAAGAGTTTGCGGCCTCGTTAACCGCAGTGCTGGCCTGCATGGTTACCGGCATATCGCTTTCCTGTATTAAATTCATAAGGGCCAGCAGCCTGGCTTGCAAGCTTTTTAAGCTTTCAGCTCTTCTGTCCTTGTTGCCATTTTCCAATTTTGATGCTTCGGTTGCCATGTTTTTTAACGCAGTCGCCAAATCCCCGCTGGCGCCCGATGATAATTTATCTGCCTGGGTTTGTAAACTATGCAGTTTATCTGCTTCAGCTGCTGCCTTTTGATATTCCTGGTAACATTTGTCCGAAAGATCATATTGTTTTTGCAGTTCGGCTACAGGTGTTTTTACACGAGGATCCATTTTAATAGTTATAGTTTGGGTATAAGATTTGCCATCAACCGTTAGCTTAATCGTATAGGTGCCGGGCATCACCCATGGCGATGTTGGATTAGGCGCAGTTTGACCGTAAATGGCCGCAATGGCATAATTGGGTTGTAATCCTAATGGTTGGGTATGCATATCCCAAATAAAACGGTGTGCGCCTTTTGCTGCCGAAAGGATCTGCTGCGGCCTTATCCAGTATAAAGGAATATTTACCGGCGGAACCTCATAAGGCTGATCGTCGCTTTTGTAAACCCGGACAAGTTTACCCGCTGCGTCCGTTACCTCCAGGCTGATGACCGATTTGGCATCATCTTTTAAATAATAATCTATAATTGCCCCATCCGGCGGATTTTGCCCGGCAGGTTCTTCCTGTGGTAATGGGGTATCGGTATTCATATTCCATCTTACCCGGTAGGCGAGGCCTGTTTCAAATAATGCCGTTTCTTTGCTGTCTTTAAGTTTAACTAAATTCCTTAATGCAGTTATATCATCAAGGATCCAGAAAGAACGTCCGTGGGTACCCACTAAAAGGTCATTATCCTTTATCACCAAATCACGGATGGAGGTTGCAGGCATATTAAGTTTTAATGGCTGCCATAATTCGCCATCGTTAAATGAAACATAAACAGCCCTTTCCGTACCGGCAAACAACAAACCTTTACAACGCGGATCTTCCCTCACCGCGTTTACAGGGTCGGCAGGTAAGCCATTCACAATCTTTACCCAGGTTTTACCACCGTCATGCGTTTTGTAGATATACGGGTTCATATCATCCAGCCTGATCTTATTTATGGCAGCATAAGCCGTTTCATCATCAAAATGACCTGCATCAATTAATGAAACTTTGTTCCACGAAGTAATTTCAGAAGGGGTTATATTTTTCCAGTTTTTGCCGCCATCTTTCGTAATTTGAATCAATCCATCATCGGTACCGGCCCAAATTGTATTTATATTTTTATTGGATGGCGCTACCGTATAAATTACCCCGCGCTGCGGCATTTGTTTTAATTTATCAGTACGGTAAATCCCAACGCTTTCCGGGATATCCCAGGTAGTCCTTGTTAAATCAGGGCTTATAACATCCCATGAGTTGCCGCCGTTTGTAGTTTTAAACAACACATTCCCGGCATAAAACAGGCTCCTGTTATCAACAGTTGAAAATATAACCGGCGCTGTCCGCAGAAAACGATAGTCGCCACGTCGGCCGATCTGCGGTGATACATTTTGAACCTGCCCGGTGCGTTTGTCGAATTTGCTGAGCTTGCCCCCGTAAATTATATTCGGGTCAAGCGGATCTGGTGCAATATAGCCGTACTCTTCTGCACCCACCGGGTGCCATTCCCTGAAAGTGATCTGTCCATCGTTTCCTCTGCTGGCTATACCTACTGAACCGCTTTCCTGCTGCCCGCCATAAACATTATAAGGGAATGCATTATCTGCAATTACATGATAAAATTGTGCCGTTGGCTGATTATACCATGAACTCCAGGTTTGGCCGCCGTTTACAGTTATTTCGGCTCCCTGGTCGCTAACCAATAAAATAATTTCGGTATGTTCCGGGTTAATCCATAAACGGTGATAATCATCGCCACCCGGTGCGCCGCGGATAGCCTTCCAGCTTTTTCCGGCATCTGTTGATTTCCAGGTAACCACGTTGGCAATATAAACTATATCGGCATTTTTCGGGTCAACCTTACATTCAGCAAAATCGTCGCCACGGTCCCACAAGCGACTGTCGGTACTTTGTGCCTGCCATGATTCACCGCCGTCATCCGACCGGTATAAACCACCGCCTTTTGTTGCATCAACACAGGCATAAAGGCGTTTTGAGTTGCTTGCAGAAACACAAAAACCAATGCGCCCCAAGCCATCGGCAATTGTTGGTAAGCCGTTTGTCAAATGCACCCATGTTGTCCCGCCATCGGTTGATTTGAACAGACCACTGCCGGGACCGTCCCATTGACCGTTTTCCCATGGGCCCTGTCTGCCTGCCCACATATCGGCGTAAATAGTATTTGAATTTTCAGGATCAATAGTTACCTGTATGGCCCCTGTGTTTTCGTCCGTATATAATACTTTCTCCCAGGTTTTGCCGCCATCTGTTGTACGATACACCCCCCTTTCAGGATTTGGCCCGTAGGGATGCCCCAGTGCAGCGACAAAAACCTTGTTTTCATTATTCGGGTCAACCGCAAGGCCGCCGATCTGTTGCGCATCTTTTAAGCCAGTATTTACCCAGGTTTTGCCTGCATCTACAGATTTATAAACACCATCGCCCACTGAAAGATCGGGTCGTTGAATTCCCTCGCCACTTCCGGCATAAACAACATTCGGATTGGATGGCGCAACTGCTACATCGCCAATTGAACCTGTAGGCTGTTCATCAAATACAGGCTGCCAGGTACGGCCAAAGTCGATAGTTTTCCAAACGCCGCCATTATTTACCCCTATATAAAATACATTGGGTTGCTGTACAACGCCTGTTGCGCCCACCGTACGGCCACCCCGATGCGGACCGATCATCCGCCATTGCAGCATATTGTAAACAGATGGATCAATTGTTTGGGCGCTGAGGTTAAATGAAAAAGGAAATAAAAACAGCAACGCAATAAGGTACGAAAAGCCTTTAGGAGTAAATTTAAAGCTCATAATTAGTAATTAAATAAAGGGTCAGTTTTAAAATTAATGATAAAAGTAGCCAAAACTTATTTGATTATTTATGGTCAGGGCTAAAATCAAGTGGAATTAGCAATTTAAAACTCACATTTCTGCCCATATTAAATACCCCGACCCGGCCTGTGGTGTAATTTACGGGATAGTATTTAAAGCGGCTCATATAATCCATATAGGTTGTATTGAAGAGGTTATTGCAAATGATATAAACTTTGCAAACAGTCTTCCCCCTGGAAATAATATCGCTCCCTGCACCAATATTAACGAGTGTATAACCCTTGGTTGCTTCTTTACTGGCTTCATATTCGTGAGGTGTTAGCGCCGTATTTAGCCCGTTGTAAATTGCATATTGCCGGTAAATATCTTCCTGCTCAAAACAACTCAATACACCTGCTTTCAGGTAGGCATTTTTTATGGTGCGCCCCAATAAATTAACCGGGAACTTCAGGTCGGCTGTAATTCGGGCCGGTGGTACAAAGGGCAGGTATTTGGTTGAATCGGGAACATGTTGCAAACCACCTGTTACATAACTAAATGTGGAATTCAGCTGCACCCAGCTTATTGCCGACGGATGAACATAAAAAGAAATTTCGCCCCCGTACAATTGGGCCTGCCCTTGCGAATATTTGTAAACAGGTGCTGCACCCAGTCCTGCTGCATTCAGGGAGTTGTTAATGGAATCGGCACCCATAGCGTTTTTCAGCCCCCGCGCATAAATAAAATCATGGATACTGTTGTTAAATAAATCAATTTCAAAATCAAGATCCTTTGCATTTACACCGAAGGCAATGTCTTCTTCGAGGCTGGTTTCCGGTTTTAGGGTAGGGTCGCCTATTTCATACACTACTGTTCCATCATGTACGCCATTGGCTGCACATTCCGCTACGTTTGGGGCCCGCCAGCCTTGTGCTATGTTTGCTTTAATGAACACGCTTTTTGTAAGATCGTAAGTACCCCCAAAACTAAAGGACATACCATTGAAATGAGAGGTGAAACCCTGGAACTCGTGAAAACCGTTTGGCGCGTTCGGTACTACGGGGGCCTGGGTTGTTGAATCAACCCAATGATCGATGCCATTAAAAGTTCGTTCATCATACCTGATACCGCCGCTTAAATTAAGTTTTCCTATTCTTTCATTTGCTATAGCAAAAGCGCCGATCTCAAAAAAGTTATAATTGGGTATCAGCATCAAAGTACCCAGGCTTTGCGATGATTGGTAAACGCCATTTACGCCGCCCGAAAAGTTAAATCCCCCCATTTGGGCTGAAACATACCGCAGATCATAGGTGGCAGCATTTGACGAATAATAAATATCAGATGTATTCGGGATCGTAGGGTCGTTATTTTCCTGGCGCTGGTTTTTTTGGTACGAGAAAATTGCTTTGATGCGTCCGTCGCCCAGTGCAATACTATTGTCCCAAACAAATTTGGTATGTCTTATCCTTTGGTTGATCACAAAAGGCGTGTAGGATGTTTGCTCCTGGTGGGTTGGTATTTCATAGGTCGGCGCGCCGCCGTTAAGATCGGGATAGGCTACCTGCCTTTCCATCACTCCGGATAGCGAATCCCTTGTTCCGTCGACAATACCTGTTTGCATTTCAAAATAACTGGCATGTACCTGGCTGTATCCCCATTTGCGGTGCAGTCCGACGGTGGCATCGGCATTAAAATTGCTGAATTGCGAATTCAGAACGTAGCCGTCAACCGGGTCCTGGTAAGCATGCGCCATCGTATGGTCGATCCGTGCGCTCCAGGCAAGGCCGTTTTTTGTACCTGCCAGGTGGAACATATTATTTATAAGCCCATTATTGGTTTGATAATTGAAAAGAATATCGCCCTTTATTTGCCCTTCAGGAAGCGGCTGTTCGGGGATAAGATTTATTACCCCCGCAATTGCATCAGAGCCATAGGCAAGGGAGGCTGGCCCTTTTAAAATTTCATATTTGTTTACTGCTTCTGCGTCTGCTTCAATACCAAATTCATCAAACCAGGCCTGGTCAACTTGTTCAACGCCGTCGTTTACAGTTAGTACGCGGTTGTAACCTAAGCCCCGTATTACCGGTTTTGAAATGCTCTGCCCGTCTGTCATTGCCGAAACACCCGGTGCTTTAGCAATGGCGTCTATCACATTTGTTGATGAACTTTGCAGCAATTCGGCAAAACTCATTGTTGTGATGGAAACCGGCGCTTTTTGCTTATCCGTGGCCGCTGTAACTCCGGTAACAATTACTTCTTTCAACACGGTGGGAGCAGGGTCCAGTTCATAATTTTTAACGGTTTTCCCTTTTATAACAATTTTTTCAATCCTGGTGGTATAGCCTGTAATACCTACTTCAACCAGGTAATACCCCCTGGGGATATTTTTTATTTGATAGTGACCAAGTGAATCTGAACTGGCGGACATATTAAGATCAGGAATGTTAATGAGAACCCCTGCAAGTCCCGAATGATTTTTCCCGTCCGTTATTTTCCCGGCCAATGAAACCTGGGCTTCGGCAAAAAAATGAGTCATCAGGCACAAGGAAAATAGTAAAATGTGTTTCGCGGCAACACGTATTTGTTTCATTTCTTAATTCTTTAAAATATTGTATCGAACAATGAAAATACAGGTAAGCCCAATTGAAAAAACGGGACTTCCAGCTTAAATAATAATTATTGAAAATTTGAATTGATAAAGAAATCAGGAAAACAAATGATCCGGTGGCGGGGCGAATATATCTTCTAATGGGGACTTATAGAAGCTGGCAATATCTACCCACTTTGAAGCGGGCTGCAGATAATTGCAGCGATCAATATTTTGATTTTGATCTTCGACAGCAAAATATTTTGCATCGTACAATTTTAGGGTTTTGCCGGGTAAAGATCTTTCTCCGGCATTATTCTTTTCCAGGTCCGAAAGCCTGTGGATATCGCGGTCTTCGTCCTTATCCGCAAACGTATAGTACAATATTTTACCGTTTCGTACCACTGTTTTAACAATATCGTACATTTTACCATCGGCAAAGAGCTCAGTTTTATTAACCAACCGGATGCCTTTACTTCCCGATGAAATCAGAATAAGCTGTTTATCTCCGCGTGCATAATCTTCATCAGCAAATGCTTCAGCCTTTATTTTACAGAGTTGAATTTCAACCAGGTAAAAGAAAGACAACCCGAACGAGTTAAATCCGAGTAAAAAAATTAAAAATATAGTGACAGCTCTTTTGATGACGGTAAATATATTGATATTATTCAAAAGCAAAAATGATGAAATTTGAGATCAACCAGGTCTGTCGGAATCGAAAAAATATTTGTTTTTAATACAATAATATTTTTAAATTTATAAAAATCTTTTTTGGCCTTATCGTTAAAAATACCCCTGTTGACCTAATACGTCAGTTTTTATTAATTAATACGACTTTTTGTTAATTGGAAATACAATTACGCTGATATCATTAACCATCAAAAAACAAACTCGCTATTCTATGAAAACATTTTACTTAAAGATATTTGGTAAAATTTCGATGATTTTACTTTTTATCGCATTTTTTCAAAATGTAAATGCATATAACAGGACCGGCCCGGTAAAAAATCCTGTTTTAATTAGCGGTAATTTCAATATTCAGGATACTACCAGGCAAGCTGCCAAGAGTACTGCTAAAGACAAAGACGAACCTGAGGATGGGGTAGATGATGATATTAAGGCACGGAATCACCAGGAATTTCAGAGGACAAAAGACCCCAAAATAAACCGGGTACCCAAAGAACGCCTGCTGGTTGCAAAACAAATTAAGGATCAGATGATCCGCGAAAAAAACCAGGTTAAGCCTGTTGGCAATTTGGGCATTAGTCCGGTAAATTCTGGAACAATAAGCAGTTTGCAATGGACAGAACGTGGCCCCAATAATGTTGGCGGCCGTACCAGGGCTTTGATATTTGACATGAATGACGTTGCGAACGGCTATAAAAAAGTATTTGCAGGCGGCGTAGGTGGTGGGATCTGGTACACCAATGATATTACGGCAACTCCTATAACCTGGAATAAAATAGACGACTTTTTCGACAATATAGCCATTAGCTGTATAGTACAGGATCCGACTAACCCTCAGATACTTTACGCAGGTACAGGCGAAGGATATTATAACGGTGATGCTATACAAGGTTTGGGCGTATGGAAAAGTACCAACGACGGGGCTACCTGGGCCCAGTTGCCCAACTCATCAGGCTTTTTGACAATTAACAGCATTGCGGTAGATAAAAATGGCAGCGTTTATATCGCCGGGCAGAATTATGGTGTGGAACAATCTACAGATGGCGGAACTACCTGGAACCAGGTACTGTCGACATCGAGCGGGGCCGACCTTGGGGTGGCTACCAATGGCGACGTTTATGCAGCACTTGGGGTATTCAGCCAGGGTCAGATATTTATATCGGATTTTACTGTGAATGGTGCAAGCACCGGTAACGCAGGCAAATGGACAAATATTACACCTGAAACCACAGGAGTAATTACACCAACGACCACCAGTTGGTACCGGATTCAGTTGGCTTGCGCACCGAACAATGCAAATATTGTTTATGCATTTTTCGAGGGATCCGGTACATATTCGCTCAGCTCGGTTCAGCAATACAACAAAGCGACAAATAAATGGACGGTCAAAGTAGTTCCGCCGGGTACGTCCTTCGGTAACGGGCAGGCATGGTATTCGATCGCCGCAGCCGTTGACCCAAATAATGCTGGTACGCTTTATGCGGGAAGCCTGGATGCCGTAAGGTCACTTGATAGCGGAAAGACTTGGACGCCTATGACCGAATGGACAGGTGGTGAGATAACCGGTATGGGTGCTGCACAATATGTACACGCAGACCACCACGCTTATACATTTGCGCCCGGCTCATCAAGCAGGCTGATGATGGGCACCGATGGCGGCGTATTCTACACTGCTAATGCAAACGCTACCCCCGGTTTGCCAACATTCATCATGCAGGATCACGGCTATAATGTTACCCAGTATTATTCGTCGGCAATCCACCCTACCAAAACCAATTACTTTTTAGCTGGCGCCCAGGATAATGGCACCCAACAATTCACTACAGCGGGTATGAATGCTGCCAATACGGTTACCGGTGGTGACGGGGCCGACTGTTTTATAGACCAAAAAAACGGAAACATCCAGATCACGTCGTACGTTCGTAATAACCATTGGGTGTCCACAGATGGGGGTGTAACATTCAACCAGCAATTCTTTAATAACAATGGCCAGTTTATAAATCCCTCCGATTATGATCCGGTAACTGAAGATTTATATTCAGGGGATTTCGGGGGGGATTTTTTCCGTTGGAACAGCGTAGCTTCAGGGGGAGCGCCCGTTACCGCCGATGTTAGTGTTTCTGCTTTTGGCGGCGCTAATATCACATCGGTAACCGTTTCTCCGCTAACAGCCAACCGGGTTTATTTTGGACTGGACAACGGTACTGTTGTAAGAGTGGATAATGCAAATACAGGAACGAGCCTCGCAGGAGTTGTGTTGAACCCCAATGCTTCGGCCGGGGGATCAGTTTCATGCATCAATGTCGATCCGGGAAACGAAGCTCATCTTTTGGTTTCCTACTTTAATTATGGTGTTGTGAGCATTTTCGAAACCAAAAATGCCACAGCCGCGACACCGGTTTGGACTTCTGTAGAGGGTAATTTACCTGATATGCCTGTCCGTTGGGCTATGTTTTACCCTGGGGACCCAACCAAGGCTATTATAGCGACAGAATTAGGGGTGTGGACAACTGATCTGCTTAATGGAGGTTCAACAACCTGGTCCCCATCAAATACGGGATTGGCAAATGTTGAAGTTGATATGCTAACCTACCGGGCCTCTGACCGCACCATAGCTGCGGCTACCCATGGGCGCGGTTTATTTACATCTATCCTCCCTGCTCCGGCTCCCCCAAATCTGTTAACCAACCTTACCATAAGCAGCGGTACATTAACACCTGCCTTTGTGGTGGCCACATCAAATTATACGGCTTCGGTGGCCAACTCAGTTGCGTCAATGACCGTAACCCCAACAGGTGTCGCCGGATCAACAATAAAAGTTAATGGAGTAGCGGTAACCTCGGGAACGGCATCAGGCAGCATTGCTTTGGCTGTTGGCGCCAATACCATCACTACCTTAGTGACAGCGCAGGATGGGATTACCACCCGTACCTATACCATAATAGTGACCCGTGCGCCATCCGGCAATGCCCTGTTGAGCGGCATTAAACTAACGCCTGCTTCAACATTAACCAATACAGGTACCGTGGGCAGCACCACAACCTACACCACATCGGTAAGTAATGCGGTCGCCTCGGTAACCGTAACGGCAACCACCATTGATCCAACCGCTACTATAAAAGTTAATGGTGTAGCGGTAAACTCAGGAACGGCATCGGCGAGTATTGCTTTGGTGGGAGGCCCCAATACTATCAATACGGTAGTCACCGCCCAGGATGGGATAACCACCAGAACCTATACCATCATAGTAACAAGAGCGAAATCAACCAATGCCGCCCTTGCAAATCTTAGTATCAGCGCCGGTACATTAAGCCCGGCATTTGCAACAGGGACTTATAGTTATACAGCATCGGTCAGCAATTCCACCGCATCGGTAACCGTAACGCCAACCACCAGTGACGGTACAGCCACGGTAACGGTAAACGGAACTGCAGTAAGCTCTGGAACGGCATCAGGCAGCATTGCTTTAGTGGCGGGTTCTAATACGATCACAACGATAGTGACCGCCCAGGATGGCGTCACTACCAAAACTTATACCATAACGGTAACCCGCGCGCCATCAACCAATGCTTTGCTCAGTGGCATTAAACTAACGCCTGCTTCAACATTAACCAATACAGGTACCGTGGGCAGCACCACAACCTACACCACATCGGTAAGTAATGCGGTCGCCTCGGTAACCGTAACGGCAACCACCATTGATCCAACCGCTACCATAAAAGTTAATGGCGTAGTGGTAAGCTCTGGAATGGCATCGGCGAGTATTGCTTTGGTGGGAGGCTCCAATACTATCAATACGGTAGTCACCGCCCAGGATGGGATAACCACCAGAACCTATGCGATCATAGTAACAAGAGCGAAATCAACCAATGCCGCTCTTGCAAATCTTAGTATCAGTGCCGGTATGCTAAGCCCGGTTTTTGCAACGGGGACAAATAGCTATACGGCATCGGTGGGCAATGCCACTGCATCGGTTACCGTAACGCCAACCACCAGTGACGGCACGGCCACAGTAACGGTAAACGGTACAGCGGTAAGCTCAGGAACAGCATCCGGCGGTATTGCTTTGGTTGTTGGCGCTAATACGATCACAACGATAGTGACCGCTCAGGACGGCGTTACCACAAAAACCTATACCATAACGGTCACCAGGGCACCATCAACCAATGCCGATCTTGCAAATCTTACCACCAGTGCCGGTACGCTAAGCCCGGTTTTTGCAACGGGGACAAACAGCTATACGGCATCGGTGAGCAATGCTACGGCCTCGATAACCGTAACACCAACCACCAGTGACGGCACGGCCACAGTAACGGTAAACGGTACAGCGGTAAGCTCAGGAACAGCATCCGGCGGTATTGCTTTGGTTGTTGGCGCTAATACGATCACAACGATAGTGACCGCTCAGGACGGCGTTACCACAAAAACCTATACCATAACGGTCACCAGGGCACCATCAACCAATGCCGCTCTTGCAAATCTTACTATCAGTGCCGGTACGCTAAGCCCGGTTTTTGCAACGGGAACAAATAGCTATACGGCATCTGTGGGCAATGCTACGGCCTCGATAACCGTAACACCAACCACCAGCGACCCCACAGCCACGGTAACGATAAACGGAACTGCAGTAAGCTCTGGAATGGCATCAGGCAGCATTGCTTTAGTGGCGGGTTCTAATACGATCACGACTATAGTTACCGCCCAGGACGGAATAACAACGGATACCTATACCATAACTGTGTCCCGCGCGCCCTCTACCAATGCCCTGCTGAGCAGTATCAAGCTGACGCCTGCTTCAACATTAACCAATACAGGTACCGTGGGCAGCACCACAACCTACACCACATCGGTCAGTAATGCGGTCGCCTCGGTAACCGTAACGGCAACCACCATTGATCCAACCGCTACCATAAAAGTTAATGGCGTAGCGGTAAGCTCTGGAATGGCATCGGGCAGTATTGCTTTGGTGGCAGGCCCCAATACGATCACAACGGTAGTCACCGCCCAGGATGGGATAACCACCAGAACCTATACGATCATAGTAACAAGAGCGAAATCAACCAATGCCGCTCTTGCAAAACTTAGTATCAGTGCAGGTATGCTAAGCCCGGTTTTTGCAACGGGGACAAATAGCTATACGGCATCGGTGGGCAATGCCACTGCATCGGTTACCGTAACACCAACCACCAGTGACGGCACGGCCACAGTAACGGTAAACGGTACAGCGGTAAGCTCAGGAACAGCATCCGGCGGTATTGCCTTGGTTGTTGGCGCTAATACGATCACAACGATAGTGACCGCCCAGGATGGCGTTACTACCAAAACTTATACCATAACGGTAACCCGCGCGCCATCAACCAATGCTTTGCTCAGCGGCATTAAACTAACGCCTGCTTCAACGTTAACCAATACGGGTACAGTGGGCAGCACCACAACCTACACCACATCGGTCAGCAATGCCACCATGTCGGTAACCGTAACTGCAACCACCATTGATCCTACGGCAACCATAAAAGTTAATGGCGTAGCGGTAAGCTCGGGAATGGCATCAGGTAGCATTGCTTTGGCTGTTGGCTCTAACACCATCAATACCGTTGTTACCGCCCAGGATGGCATTACAACCAGAACCTACTCGATCATCGTAACCAAAGCCGGGCCGGTGGCCAGCCTTGCCGGTGTTATCTCCGTTGAACAACCTTCAACCAATATAGCGATTGAAAATGATGGCATTTTGGTTCATCAGGGCCTTTCACCAAACGGAGACGGGATCAACGACTTTTTAAAGATCGACGGCATAACGGCGTATCCGGATAATAAACTGACCATTATTGACCGTAATGGTATGCTGATATTCGAAGCAAAAGGCTATGATAATTATTCAAAAGTTTTTGACGGGCATTCCAGCAAGACGGGTGCAATGCAAAATCCCGGCACGTATTTTTATTCGCTGGATTACGTAGCAGGCGGACTAAACAAACATTTAACCGGTTATATTGTGATCAGATACTAAACTTTTAAAAGGAATAGTTTTTTCATTTTTCAATAAGTACCGGGGTTGTGGTAAAGCCGCAGCCCCGGTTTTTTATGGGTTAGCATTGTGTGATTTTGATTTGCATCGGCCCCAACCGGAAGATCGTTTATTAATTCCCTCCAATTTCAGCAAGCTTTTTTATAGGTTTGCTGCAATGGAACACCCTTTGGATAACCCGGCCTGGAATGCACTGATTTCGGGCAACGAACATCTTTCTTTTGGTAACGAACTAATCAGGTATTTTGATAAGGACGTTTCGCCCTTCGCAGCATTGAAGGAAAATACTACAGATAATTTCAACTTACTTTATGAATTGCGTCCGCATAACAGCCCGGTACTGTTTGTTTCAACGGTAGAAATAGAAATTCCAGCGCCCTGGAAGGTAGTACGGGTAATCAAAGGCAGGCAAATGGTATATAATGGTTTGGATGTGGCGGAGGAGGACCTGCCTGCCGAATTAGTTCCTTTAACAGATGAAGATGTGCCCCAAATGCTGGAGCTTACCAAATTGGCAAATCCAGGTCCGTTTGAAAGCCGGACGATAGCCTTCGGACATTATTATGGCATTTTTGGCGGAGATAAACTGGTTGCTATGGCCGGACAGCGTTTACATGCTTTTAATTATGCTGAGATCAGTGCAGTTTGTACCCACCCCGAGTACCTTGGGAAGGGCTATGCAAGGCAGCTGTTGCTGCACCAGGTAAAACGCATCAAAGCGATGGCGTGTACCCCGTTTTTACATGTGCGGGATGATAATGAGCGGGCGATCAAAGTTTACGAACGCGTTGGTTTTTTTACAAGGACCAATGTTTATTTTAATGTGATCGTAAAAGGCTGATCAATCCGCAAAATCAAATTTCAAAAAATCACAAAAGCTTGCAGGGCTTGTTTTATTTGCGGATTTTTAGGTAAGATTTTATTAACCCCAAAACATGGTTAATAAAACAATAAATCCTGTAAAGGCCTGCAAATGGAAAAGGGAAACGAAACAGTATTGGTATCGGAAAGCAGTTACGCTCAGCCGGGTTACTGGCTTACCCGATACATGATCCTTCGCCTGCTGGGGCTAATTTATGCTGTAGCTTTTCTCGTTGCAATAAACCAGATCATTCCTCTGATAGGGGCTAATGGGCTCCTTCCAATCGGGCTATATCTAAAAGAAGTGAGCGCAGCGCTTGGCTCAGCCGGAGCCGGGTTTGTGCGGTTGCCATCGGTGTTTTGGCTCTGGCATTCTGATACTGCGCTTTTAACAGTTGCCTGGATAGGGCTGGTGCTTTCCTTAGTGGTGGTTGCGGGTTATGCCAATGTACCATTGCTTACTGTGCTCTGGTTTTTGTATATGTCGTTTAACCATGTCGGGCAGGATTGGTACGGCTATGGCTGGGAGATCCAGCTCACTGAAACCGGCTTCCTCGCGATCTTTCTCTGTCCGCTGCTGGATTTGCGGCCATTTCCAAAACACCCGCCTCCTTTGCCCGTAATTATTTTATTCCGATGGCTCAGCTTCCGGATAATGCTTGGCTCTGGCCTGATCAAGATCCGCGGGGATGACGTTTGGCGCAATGGCACCGCGCTTTTTTACCATTTCGAAACACAACCCATCCCTGGTCCGTTGAGCCGCTTGCTTCATTTTCTGCCACAAATAATGCTTAAAATGGGCGTCTGGTTCAACTGGCTGGCCGAGCTGGTGGCGCCATGGTTCGTTTTCTGGCCGCGCATCGGGCGGCATATTGCCGGAGTGATCATCGTGCTGTTCCAGATCAACATTATCATCAGTGGCAACCTTTCGTTTTTAAACTGGCTCACTATTATCCCGGCGCTGGCTTGTTTTGATGATGGTTTCTGGGCCCGGCTGCTTCCCCGTAGGCTTGTTCGTAAGGCTGCAGCCGCTGCCGAAGATGCCGAAGTATCCAAACCAATGTTGAATACCGCCTGGGTGGTGGCAGTCGTAATTGCATTGCTCAGCATCCAGCCGGTGGTGAATATGCTGTCGCCGGGGCAGGTGATGAATACCTCCTTTGACCCGCTTGACCTGGTAAATACCTACGGCGCATTCGGCAGCGTAGGAAAGGACCGCTTCAATGTTGTATTTGAAGGAACAACGGATGATACCACCGGCGGCAAAGCCAATTGGAAACCCTATATCTACAAGGGCCTGCCGGTGCTGCTGAACCAGCCGCCGCTGCAAATAGCACCCTACCAGTTACGTTTAGACTGGCAAATGTGGTTCGCAGCCATGTCAACCGCAGATCAATACCCCTGGACCTATAATCTTGTATGGAAACTCCTGCATAACGACTCTGGTGCGGTAAGCTTGTTTGCCGGGAACCCATTCCCGAACCGGCCGCCGCGATATATGCGGGCCGTAATATACCGCTATGCATTTGCAAAGCCCGGCAACCCGCATGGACTTTACTGGACCAGGGAGCGGCTTGGAGATTGGATGCCGGTGCTATCGGCTAATGATGAAAGGTTGATTAAGTTTTTGCGGAGTGAGGGGTGGATAAGGTGAAGGGATATTCAAAAGTAAAATTGATGTGACCTGTTCGCTTTGAACTTTATTATACCTAATTTGTATCACCAATTTTAAATTAAGCAGCCATGAAAAAAGACCTTTCCCTTGATGGTACTAATGTGCCCGCCTCCAACGATGAAAAGCGACAAGCCGCTACTGCACGCAAAATGCAAATAGACCGGCGGAAATTTGTGAAAATGTCCGCAGTGAGTGCTTTGGCTTTCAGTATTGTGCCCCGGCATGTGCTTGGCGGAACAGGTTTTACCGCACCAAGCGATAAACTGACGCTCGCTTATGTAGGCTGCGGCACACAGGGCTTTAGGGAATTATTGCCCATGCTGGCTGTTCCGGGTGTGCAGGTAGTTGCCGTGTGCGACCCTAATCAATACGCGATAGGGTACAGGGATTGGTCGAAAACGGGGTTGAGGGATGAGATCAGGGCTGCTATAGGGAAAGCCGACTGGAATCCGGGCGGCGATAATACTATCCCCGGCGGAAGGGACAACGGAATTGATATTGTAAATACTTTTTATAGCAATAAAAGGGGCGGAGATAACTTTAAAGGCTGTAACGCCTATGCGGATTACCGTGAACTGCTTGAAAAGGAAAAAGACGTTGACGCGGTTAAAATAATGACACCCGATCACCTGCATGGCCTTTTTGCCATAGCTGCGCTGAAAAGAAATAAACACGTACTGATGCACAAGCCGCTTTCCAATCGGCTGCTGGAAGGCAAAGCGGTGATTGATGCGGCCCGGCAGACCAAGGCTGTAACGCACCTGGTGCCATGGGACTCCAACGGATCAATGGACCAGGTAATGGCATGGATAAATTCGGGTAAGATAGGCAAACTGAAAGAAGTACATAACTGGACCAATCGCCCGGTATGGCCGCAGTTTCCAACCCTGCCAACTGAAAATGTGCCCGTTCCTGACGGGCTCAACTGGAACCTGTGGCTGGGGCCCGAAGCAGACCGTCCGTATTCGCCGGAGTACACCAATATGTTTTTCAGAGGATGGTATGATTTTGGGGGAGGCTCCATGGCCGATATGGGCCACTATAGCCTGTGGTCGGTTTTCAATGCGCTGGAACTCACCTCGCCAACCATTATTGAACCTAATTTGAGTCATTTTATTGATATGAACGGCGTTACCCCGCATTATGTGCGCAATGATTTCTCTTTCCCGATGGCCAGTTCGGTAAGGTTTAAATACCCTGCCAATGGCGACAGGCCGGCTGTTGACCTTTGCTGGTATGACGGCGGCATAAGGCCCTCGCTACCTGAAGAACTGATTGCCAATAACGAAGAACTGCCCGCCGAAGGTATGATGTTTGTGGGAGAAAAGGGTAAAATATTGGCCGGGTTTAATATCCAAAACCCACGCCTGTTTTCCCGTCACAAAAAACCGGTAGCCGCCACTACCCAGGCTATTGAATCGTACGCGCATGATAATATGGTAACCGCCTTAACGCTGTTTGCTGATTCGTGCAAAAGCGGCCAGCAATATCCTGGCAGTTTCCTGGAAGCCGAAGGGCTTACCGAAGCAGTTAATTTATACGCCGCCAGTTTACGCTCCGGTCACTTATTAAAATATGATGCCGCCAGCCGGCAGATCACCAATTTGCCTGATGCAAATAAATATTTGGCCAGGCAGTATAGGGCGGGGTGGGAGCCGGGGATGATTTGAGGGGATTGGGTTGATTGGGCAAAAGTTTAAACCAAATATTGCTGATTGTAACGTTTTATATTTAAGCGCTGTCGGAAGTCTATGACTTCGGATACGATATGTTGGTAGTCTGTGACTACATTACAAAATAAATGTTAAATAGAGATTAAAGATACGGCCGCTTAGCAAATGATTTTGGCTCAAAAAGCACAAGGTTTTTAAAAACAAGGATTTGATTGCTTTTTTACACCCTGTAGTCGCAGACTACAGACATAGTCATCCGAAGTCACAGACTTCGGACAGCGGGGGTTTAGTAAATAAATAAAAAAGCCTGCTATTGGTATAACAGGCCGGCAAGATACAAACAAGACACAAATAATAAAAAAATGTTTAAATGTAGCCGATTAACCCTCTCAGCCAAAAGTGGCAAAGAGGGTAAAAAGAAGACACTGCTCTTACGCCAGCACCAACCCTTCCATTAACGCCTTATCATAAACTTCTTCATTAAACTTATAATAAGCCGGTGACCGGTGCGCGCCAATGCTCCTTTTTTCATCCAGCTTAACAATAAGCCCCAATGAAATTAATTTATTGGGGAAATTAGAGGCATTGAGCTGTTTACCCGACATCACCTCATAAAAACGTTTGATCTCTTTTAAAGTGAATTTCTGCTGCAAAAAGTTTTTACCTATCGGGAAGTGATATAAATGCATTCGCATCGCAAACAGGGCATCGCGGACGATCTCATCATGGTCAAAGCCTAAAGAGGGCAAATCATCCACCGTAAACCAGGCGCATTCGCTTGAGAGAAAATCAGCATTGGGGATGGTATTCACAATATCGGTGATGGCATAATACCCTACCGACACCGTTTCGCCGGTAAGCCAGCTATCTTCCTCCAGTCGCACCTGCACCAATTCAAAAAGCTTCTCTGGTTCAAACGCCCCGCGTGGATCATTTCGCCCCGGATCGCCGAATGCCTTAAATTGTTTTAGAAACAAATTGTCAATACCAGTCCGTTCCGCTGTAATCCGGGTAGCTGCCTGGTCAAGGCTTTCATCCTTCCGAACGAACCCACCCGGTAAACACCATTTTGTAATGATCTTGTTCTTCACCAGCAATAGCTGTAACTCGCCATCGTGGTAGCCAAAAATTGCGCAATCTATCGTCAGGTTTGGGCGGTATGCCAAATGTCCCTTCTTAAAAAAATGCTGTATTTCTGCTAAGGTTTCCATATATCCTGAAAAAATATTCAAGCCCGTAGCGATTGAAACTGGAATTAGAAAATGACTCCCCTCTCGAGAGGGGGTGCGCCGGGCCGCGTTGTAGCGGGGGGTGTTAGTCAACATGCTCATTAACACACCCCTCCACCCCTCTCAAGAGGGGAACCGCACGGCCCGCACCTTCAATTTCCACCATTCAATCGCAAAACAAATTTTATTTATTAATTTTTAATAAATGTAAGAAAAATTTCACATACCTTTATTTATTAATTTTTAATAAATGAAATGGCGCCAGCACTATGCCCGGTGCTTAAGATGTATATAAACCAATTAAAAAATTATAAATCAATGAGAATTAACAAATTACTTTATTGCATGGCGGGTGCAGGCGCATTGGTAGCCGTGTTTTCCTTTTCGAAAGACCGGATCAGGAATAGTTTGCCGGCTACGGTTATGGCGGAGTCCGGTTTGATCCGTACAAGCGGGGATACCACTTATCGCGACCTCAATAAAAACGGAAAAATGGATGTATATGAAGATGCAAGCCAGCCCATAGAAAAGCGGGTGCAGGATCTTTTAAAGCAAATGACCCTGGAGGAAAAAGCGGGCATGATGTTTTACTCCCCTATCCGCGTAAATGCCGATGGCTCTATTGAAGATAAGCCTGCAAGTGGTTTACTGGCAAGTCTGTCGCCTGTCGGGATAAATGAGATCGACAAGCATCATATCAACCATTTTAACCTGTTTGCAGTGCCCGCACCTGATACTTTGGCTATGTGGTACAATAGCATCCAGCGGTATGAAGAAAAAACGCGGCTGGGTATTCCAATTACCATCGCATCCGACCCAAGGAATCAAAACGGCGCAGGCATTTTTGCGATGTCGGCTAAAACGTTCTCCATGTGGCCCGATCCGCTTGGTTTAGCTGCTATTGGCGATGATAAGCTTACCGCACAGTTTGCCGATATTTCGAGGCAGGAATACCTGGCCGTTGGGATCCGGCAGGGCCTTCACCCACAGGTTGACCTTTCTACGGAGCCACGCTGGCCACGCATAGCAGGCACCTTTGGCGAAGATGCTGCACTATCATCCCGAATGACCATCGCTTATATCAATGGCTACCAGGGTGAAAAACTGGGCTCCAACAGCGTTGCCATGATGACCAAGCATTTCCCCGGTGGCGGACCTCAAAAGGATGGCCTTGATCCGCACTTTAATTTTCAGAAAGGTGAGGTTTATCCCGGCAACAATTTTAAATACCATTTGATTCCTTTCGAAGCAGCTTTCAAAGCAGGCACCGCTGCTATTATGCCTTATTATGGTGTGCCGATGGGGCAAAAAAATATCCCTGAAGTTGGCTTTTCCTACAACAAAGCGATCATTACCGAACTTTTGCGCAAAAAATATCATTACGATGGCGTGGTTTGTACCGACTGGGGCCTGGTGACGGATTCAAAGATTGGTACCATCAATTTTGAGGCAAGGGCCTGGGGCGTTCAAAATCTGAACACCGAAGAACGGGTGCAAAAAATTATTGACGCCGGTGTTGACCAACTTGGCGGCGAAAACCTGCCCGATGTAATTGTAAAACTGGTAAAAGACGGGAAAGTGAGCGAAAAACGCATTGATGAGTCTATAGTTAGATTGCTTCGTTTAAAGTTTGAGCTGGGCCTGTTTGATAATCCTTTTGTTGACGAAAAAAAGGCAGCCGCTACCGTTGGCAGTCCTGAGTTTATGGCAGCAGGGCAGGATGCACAGCGCAGGTCACTTACCTTGTTGAAAAACGATGGTCATATCCTCCCATTGGCTCCGAATAAGCTGAAAATTTACATCAAAAATATCAACCCAAAAATTGCAGAATTATATGGCACTATTGTAACCGATCCGAAACAGGCAGATATTGCTATCATCAGGCTACAAACACCGAATTATCCCATTGCAGAAGCTAAAGGTAACTTCATAGCACAGATGTTCCATTGGGGTGACCTGGATTTTAAAGGCAAGCAATTGCAGGACATCCTCGACCTCGAAAAAACTGTACCAACAGTAGTTGACATTTATTTAGACCGCCCGGCCGTAATACCGGAAATCAGCGCAAATGCAAAAGCGCTTTTCGCCAATTTTGGATCGAACGACGCAGCTTTGCTGGATGTGGTTTTTGGTAAATATAAACCGGGCGGCCATTTGCCAATCGAAATGCCATCTTCCATGGAAGCTGTTCGCAACCAAAAA
>Ga0364874_10317_pt1 | contig 27385 bp, 27 predicted proteins | sample ExccelAu500001D4_2_FD_206922 | JGI IMG/M metagenome (GOLD analysis project Ga0364874, IMG submission 206922) | Enriched cells from Trout Bog Lake Hypolimnion, Wisconsin, USA - BchlTB.Aug07.5000.01.D4 | ecosystem: Environmental > Aquatic > Freshwater > Lake > Hypolimnion/Profundal zone | place... | reverse complement strand
TCTTGTTATCGGTTTTCCTGCAAACTATTCGGAGAAAAAGCCCCGGATGCTCTTTGATGCTTTTTCGCATAGAGAACATTATGCCCGGAGTACAGTCGAGAAGGAGATCGGCGAATATGATCTTCGTATGGCAGAGTATTACCATAAACGGGGAGATAAAACATCTGACTGGAGCAGTCAGATTGCAGAAACATATATGTCCGTTTATTATCCGAAGGTCTTTCCCGTAATGAAGGATCAGGGATTTAAAAATGATAAATGATAAAAGATCCGGCAGAGTCTGTCTGGAGGATGATCTCTGCGGTAAGGTTTTATTCTGCAGCGCATGAGCGATGGAGCGGAAAGGCGTCCCTCGCTGTTGTTCGGGAACTTGAGCCTTGGAGCGAGAGCGCGACCCGCGTGTATCAGAGGACTGTTTAACTCGAACAGCGCGGGGCATGCCCGTATTTTATGTTTGACAGACAAGCACCCCGTGAGAGAAATATCTTTCCACTATGAGTGGAATAAACAGAAAAGATCTTCTAGACATTACCTCCCTTTCGGCGGATGAGATTCTTCTCATCTGTGACTCTGCAAAATATTTCAAAGAAGTGTTCACCCGTTCGATCAAAAAAATCCCCGTTCTGCGCGGAAAGTCGGTATGCTGTCTTTTCTTTGAACCGTCGACCCGAACACGGCTCAGTTTCGAACTTGCGGCTAAAAGGCTCTCTGCCGACTTTATCAACGTCACCGTTTCTTCATCAAGCGTCGTCAAGGGTGAATCCCTTATCGACACGATGCGTACGCTCGAAGCGATGAATGCGGACTTCGTCATTATGCGGCACCAGGTTTCCCTTTCGACCGAGTTTCTCGCACGCAATACATCTGCCTCTGTGATAAATGCCGGTGACGGGAACCATGCTCATCCGACTCAGGCTTTGCTCGACAGCTACTCTCTTATCGAAAAGCGCGGCAGTCTGAAGGGAATGCATATCGGCATTGTCGGCGACATCAAGCATTCGCGGGTTGCGCGATCCGATATCGAAGCGTTTCAGAAGCTGGGTGCGAAAGTGACTCTTTGCGGTCCGCCGACTCTTCTTCCCGATGAGTTCAAATCGTACGGCGTGGATATGACCTATGATTTCGACGATCTTCTTCCGAAGCTTGATGCAGTGAACATGCTGCGTATTCAGAAAGAGAGACAGAAAGGATCTCACTTTCCTTCGATACGTGAATACCATGAACGCTTTGCCATGACTGAGAAGCGGCTGAAGAACTGCAGCAAAGATATTATCGTGATGCATCCGGGTCCGATGAACCGCGGCGTTGAGATCGACGACTTTGTTGCTGACAGTCCGAATGCAATTATCAATGAACAGGTGACTAACGGGATCGCTGTGCGTATGGCGGTCTTCTACCTTTTAATGGGCGGCAAGCCGCTTGAATCCCTCGGAAGCGAATAGGTAAACCATGTCGATACTGATTAAAAACGGACGGATGATCGACCCTGCGTCAAAATTTGACGGGAAGCGCGATATACTTATTGAGAACAATATTATTTCTAAAATTGCAGAGAAGATCGATGCGAAAGCTGACACTGTCATCGACGCTGAGGGATCTCTTGTGCTGCCGGGGCTTTGCGATATGCATGTGCATTTCCGCGAGCCGGGCCGTGAAGACCAGGAGACTATTCTCGGAGGTTCTGCCGTTGCTGCAAAGGGCGGATATACTTCTGTATGTCCCATGCCGAATACAATTCCTGCGATCGACAACCAGGCGCTTGTCCGCTTTATCAAACTTGAAGCCGAGAAAGGACCGATCAATGTCTTCCCGATTGCAACAGTGACCAAGGGGCGCAAAGGGGAAGAGATATCTGAAATGGGGGATCTTTTTGATGCCGGAGCAGTCGCTTTCAGCGATGACGGTTCTCCGGTAGCAAATCCTCTTATCATGCGCCGCGCTTTGGATTATGCGAGGATGTTTGATGCGGTGATTCTTGCACACGAAGAGGATCAGGTGCTTGCCGACGGCGGAAGCATGAATGAAGGGATCAACTCAACGCAGCTGGGGATCAAGGGTATTCCCTGCGAGTCGGAAGAGGTGATGATCTCCCGCGATATGATTCTTGCGAAGATGACAGGCGGGCGTATCCACGTTCAGCATACCTCTTCCGGCGGATCTGTAGGGATTGTACGCGATGCGAAGAAGCGCGGCATCAAGGTAACCTGCGAAACCGCCCCTCATTACTTCGCTCTCACTGATGACGCAGTTCAGAAGTCGATGTCTATGGCGAAGATGAATCCTCCTCTGCGCACCGAAAAAGACCGCCGCGAAATTATCGAAGGTTTGCGCGACGGCACTGTTGATGTGATCGCAACCGATCATGCGCCGCACCTTGCATACGAAAAGGAACAGGAAATAGACTATGCCCCATTCGGCATTGTCGGGCTTGAGACTGCTGTGCCTCTTATCATCACGAAGCTTGTCCGTGAGGAAAAGTTTTCGTATATTGATGCATTCGCAAAGGTAACATGCAATCCATGCCGCATTCTTAAAATAGACAGAGGGACGCTTTCCGAGGGGAAATCTGCCGATGTGACGATTGTGAATCCTGATAAGAAAGTTTTCATCTCGCAGGAGTTTCTCCTGTCCAAATGCAAAAACTCGCCGTTCATAGGAAGTGAACTGTACGGGTCGGTTGAGTACACAGTGTGTAATGGAAAGATTGTTTATAAAGGATAAGGGCGGTTTGAAAACTATGTTTTTAAAGCCTATAGTATCAAAAAGACGGCGGATCCGCCGTCTTTTTGTGTATGGCTGATAAGGGACTTGGAAAGAGATATTCTGACTGATTGCCGGTTTTATAACAGTAATTATTTTTCTGAACGTGCAAAGGCTGCAGCCGCATAGTTGGATACCGGGTTTGGCTTCTTCCCCTGACGGCTGATCATATTTTCAATCGCTGCTTTTCCCTGATCTGTCATATCCTCGAACGCGATACCTGTCCGGCATCCGTTGACATTGACAACTCTTGCCTCAAACACATGATTGACGATGTCGCCGATGCGGATTTGAATTTTATCTCTGACAACGAAAGACTGTTTAAGCTTGAGCGCTGCGCCGTGAGCACTGAGATCATATATTTCGCAACGGGTCCAGGTTTCGCGCATAACTATCTCAAAGTTATGTTCAACAACGACCCTGGAAGGATCAACTTCATGTGCTATGAGAAAAGAGAGAATCGAGATACATTCTTCTACTTCAGACTTTTCTCCATTCACAGTTATCACCGCCATCGTCCCTCCATTTTTCTGTTGAGAACTTACTGAATTTCTGTCCTGAATCCTGAACAAATAAATCCGCGCACAAAAAACCGCCGGTACAAACCGACGGCTGAGCTGTCATTAGTTTGACCGTTTTCCTACGCCGGCGTTAACCGGATCAGGTTGTAAGGGTATAATCTCAGCACGCCCTGCAGCGGCACCCCTAACGGAAAAGTTGAAAAATCTGCAACAGGATCTGCCTTCAGAGCTGAACCTGTTAAAGGCAGAATCGTCTGATTAATAATTCTGTCAATTGATTTCTCTGAAGAATACGATTATCCTTTCGCCATTAAAACCTTGACCTCCGTTTTAACTTTCTGATAATGCCAAAATGTACCCGCAAAACAGAATACGGTTTTTCATCAAAGATTGCAGAATGAAACCCTGATGTGCGATTAAAGTTTATCGAAGTAAAAGCTGGAAAACATGAACATTAAAACAAATAGGCGGGGACGATCCCGTCAGAGCGTTAACATTGAAGGGGAATATTATTATGCGAAAACCTGGAGTTTGATACAGCTTCAAAATGGAGACAATCTTGAAATAGTCAAATTCCTCGGAGGGGGCTGATCATGCAGAACGATAATCTTGTTATTGGAGGAACAGCACTGACAAACAGGCTGTTTGTAGGCTCTGGAAAATATTCGAGTGATGATCTTATTCCACAGGTGATTGCGCGGTCCGGAGCGCAGGTGATCACTGTCGCTGTACGCAGAGTAAACCTTGATGCAAAAGAGGGCTGTGTTCTCGACCATATTCCGCAAGGTACGATTCTTATGCCAAACACCTCCGGCGCCCGCAATGCAGACGAAGCTGTCCGCATCGCCCGCCTTGCCCGGGCGTCCGGATGCGGGAACTGGATCAAAATCGAAATTATTCCCGACAGCAGATATCTTCTCCCTGACAACATGGAAACTATCTGTGCTACTGAGATTCTTTCCAAAGAAGGGTTTATTGTTCTGCCCTATATGTGCCCTGACCTTTCCGCTGCGCGGCGCATGAGAGATGCCGGAGCAGCAGCGGTTATGCCGCTTGGAGCTCCTATCGGTTCGAACAGGGGATTGAGAACGAAGGAACTTATCCGGATAATGATCGAAGAGATAGATCTTCCGATTATCGTTGATGCCGGAATCGGCAGACCGAGCGAAGCTGCTGAAGCAATGGAGATGGGTGCTGCTGCGGTGCTCATCAATACTGCCATTGCTGCAGCTGGAGATCCCGCGTTGATGGCAGAAGCTTTTTCTTTAGCAGTCCGCGCGGGACGAATGGCCTTTCTTTCCGGGACGGGTATAGTAAGAGAGACTGCTGAGGCATCATCACCTCTTACCGGATTTCTCGGAGGAATGTAATGAGCTTTTATGATACGATCCATGATGTTCAACCTACGATCAGCACATTCAGCGCAGAAGACATCGTTCTGGCGATAGAAAATGATTTTCCATCCAAAAAGAATCTTGCAGCGCTGCTTTCATCTTCCGCAGAGCCTTATCTGGAGGCAATGGCGCAGAAGGCACATGAGATTACGCTTCGCCACTTCGGGAAAACGATTCAGCTTTTCACCCCTCTTTATCTTGCAAATCACTGTGTGAATCAGTGCATATACTGCGGTTTCAACACTGCAAATAAAATCAACCGCGGTCGGCTTACGCCTGATGAAGCTGAGCGTGAAGCGGCTGCAATAGCTGCAACAGGGCTTCGGCATATTCTTCTTCTGACAGGTGAATCGAAAAAGGAATCCTCTGTTTCATACATCGCCGAATGCATACGCGCGATACGGCATCACTTCGACTCTATTGCAGTTGAGATATATCCTCTCGATGAAGAGGAATATTCTCTGCTTGTTGAAGCCGGGGCTGATGGTCTTACTCTGTATCAGGAGGTCTATGATGAAACCCTTTATGCATCATATCACCTCAGTGGGCCGAAGAGGGATTACAGATACAGACTGGATGCGCCTGAGCGCGCCTGCAGAGCGGGTTTCCGTTCTGTTAACGTTGGAGCGCTTCTCGGACTCGGGCAGTGGAGGGACGAGTCATATTTCACAGCTCTTCATGGCTCATATCTGCAGAAAAAATATCCTTCAACTGTTGTAGGCGTGTCTCTTCCTCGAATGCGTTCGCATGCCGGCAATTACAAGGTGCCGTTTCCTGTGAGCGACAGATCCCTGGTTCAGATCCTTGTATCCCTGAGGCTCTTTCTCGGGAATGCTCCGATAACGATTTCAACACGGGAGAATGCGGAGCTCCGCAATAATCTTATCGGGTTAGGGATAACAAAGATGTCGGCCGGGGTTTCTACCGGTGTCGGCGGACGTGCCGTTAGTGAAAAGAGCGGCGGTCAGTTTGATATCTCTGATGAACGCAGTGTCGATGATGTCAGCGCCATGCTTTACGGGAAAGGGTATCAGCCTGTTTTCAAAGACTGGATGCCGATATGACTGCACTCGATGAAGGGCTTAACCGCTATCTGAGCAGAGAGAATCTTGATAAAATAAGAAATGCGACGGTAGGAATAGCCGGTGCCGGCGGACTCGGTTCCAACTGTGCTGTGTCTCTGGTGCGCTCCGGGTTCAGAACCTTTGTGATAGCAGATTATGATACAGTCGAACCTTCCAATCTCAACAGACAGTTTTACTTTTCACATCAGATCGGCATGATGAAGGTTGATGCATTGAAAGAAAATCTTTTAGCAATCAATCCCGCTCTGCAGATCATTTTTCATCCTGTCCGCGTGACAAAGGAAAATGCGGAAGATCTGTTCAGCCGGTGTGACGCTGTCGTTGAAGCTTTTGACAGGGTGGAAAGCAAACTGATGATCACTGAAGCGATAGTACCCCTGAAGATTTTTTTCGCAGCCGCCTCCGGTATCGCAGGATACGGCTTGAGTGATGAAATTAAAATCAGAAAGATTAATGAGCGATTTTTCTGCGTAGGCGATTTTATACATGAAATAGATCCGAACAACCCGCCTCTTGCTCCCCGTGTGGCTATAGCAGCGGCAAAGCAGGCGGATCTTGTGCTGGAATATATTTTGAAGGGAAAAGTCGGCATCTGATGTGCTCTCATAGAGTTTCTATCTCAGCAGCAGCGTCAGAGAATAATGTACAGAAAATAAGACAGAGAGGAATATATGGCATCCCCTGCACTATCAAGAGCTGAAAAAATAAGGATACTTTCCTCCGGTCTTTACTGTATTACAGCAGAGGAATATTCCAGAGGAAGATCAAATGCCGATGTTGCCGGGCAGATGCTTGATGCAGGTGTGAAGATAATCCAGTACCGGGAAAAAGAAAAAAGCGGTCGTGAGATGTTCATTGAATGCTCAACTCTGAGAGAAATGACAGCAGAAAGAAATGCGCTTTTAATTGTAAACGATCATGCGGATCTTGCCCTTTCTGTTGAAGCTGACGGCGTTCATGTCGGTCAGGACGATATGCCGATTGAAGCTGTACGGAAACTTGCAGGAGATATGATTATCGGTCTTTCAACACATTCACCTCTGCAGGCGATGGATGCGGTCAGACGCGGAGCGGATTATATTGGAGTCGGGCCTATTTACCGAACCTTTACAAAGAAGAATGTCTGCGATCCGGTGGGTCTTGAGTATCTTGATTATGCTGTGCAAAATATTTCCATCCCTTTTGTTGCAATCGGCGGTATAAAAGAACACAATCTCCCTGATGTCTGTTCTCATGGTGCGAAGACGGTGTGTCTTGTCACTGAAATTACGGGAGCAGAGGATATTCGATCAACGATAGAAAGAGTGCAATCAATATTAACAGCAGCAAAAAGCAAATTCTGATGAGGTCATGCAGCAGAGAATCTGCTGCCCTCTAAAAGCTTAACGAAAAGAAAAAATACAGTTTTCACGCTGAGCCGCAAAGGAAAGAGAGAAAGGCATGAGGGAAATAGGATATTCCCCCATGCCAACTTCGTATCCGCGCGAAATGACCATCTTCACATTGTCGTTTTGTCAAAATGGCTACTTGATAATTCCCTTAAAAACTGTAACCCCTTCTGCTACTGCATCTTTCATCTTCGACGGATCCTTTCCGCCCGCCTGAGCAAGATCCTTCCGTCCGCCGCCGCCGCCGCCGACTATAGGTGCAATTTTTTTAATCACAGCTCCGGCGTCTGCGCCCTTGTCGACTGCAGGCCTGGTTGCTGCAACGAGAAGAGAAGCTTTTCCATCACAAGAGGAGGCAAAGATCACAACGCTCGACTGAACCTTGTTTCTGACAGTGTCTGCGAGCACGCGAAGATCATCAGCTGATGCTCCGTCAAAGGTCTGCGCTATGATTTTAATGCCGGCAATCTCCTCAGCCTCTGCAATCATTGTATCAAGGTTGGACGCCAGGTTCGCGCTCTTTGCCTTCTGAATCTCCTTCTGAAGAGATTTGTTTTCTGCAGCAAGGTCTTTTATTCTGGCTACGATATCTTTTTCAGGAGCATTGAATTCAGCTGCAAGAGCAGAGACGATCGACTCGAGCGATGAGTATCTGTCAGCAACGCCCTTCAGCGTCACGCCTTCAATACGTCTCATCCCTGCGCCGGGTGACGATTCCTTGAGAATTTTGAATACACCGATCTTTCCTGTGTTATCAACGTGCGTTCCGCCGCAGAATTCACGGGAGAATTCTCCCATAGAAACAACGCGGACAACCTCTCCGTACTTCTCGCCGAACTCAGCCATAGCTCCTGTTTTGAGAGCTTCTTCAATCTTCATTTCTTTCGCAGAAACAGCGAGGTTCTCCCAGATCTTCGTGTTGACGATCTGTTCAACTCTATCTATCTGCTCGACGCTCATAGCTTCAAAGTGTGAAAAGTCAAAGCGGAGACGGTCTGCGTCAACAAACGATCCTGCCTGCTTAACATGATCGCCGAGCACCTGCCGGAGCGCAGCCTGAAGAAGGTGCGTCGCAGAGTGGTTTCCTTTTATAAGAGAGCGGCGCACAATATCAATGCGCGCAGAAACTGGTTCATTCTTCCTGATCGTACCTTTTTTCACATAACCATGATGAACAAAGGTTTTGCTTGATTTCTTGGTATCTTCAACGACGAAGACTGCTCCATCGCCGAAAACAATTTCGCCCGTGTCTCCCGACTGCCCGCCGGATTCTGCGTAGAAGGCTGTTTTATCCAGTACGACATATCCCTTCATTCCTTCTTTGAGGGCATCGATAACCTGCCTGCCGTCAGAAAGGGCAGCAACCGTCGCTGCGGTTTCCGTTTCTGCATAGCCTGTGAAAACTGTCCCGCTTCCGATCTTTGCAAGTTCAGTCATAGCCGATTCGAATGCATTGTCTGCGCCTTTCCAGCTCTGCTTTCCGCGCTCACGCTGTTTTTCCATCTCAGCGGAAAATTCTTCCATATCGACAGAAAATCCTTTCTCCATCGCCATCTCGGAAGTCATCTCTGCGGGGAATCCATATGTGTCATAAAGCAGGAACGCATCATGTCCGGAAATTTTTCCGGATCCGTTTTTTGACAGCGCTGCAAAGATCTCGTCAAGGCGGTCGATCCCTTTCTCAAGGGTTTCGAGGAAGCGGCGTTCTTCTCCTTCGAGAACATTCTTCACATTTTTTGCAGAAGAAACGATTTCAGGATAATAGGATCCGTAGATAGCGACGACTTCGTCGACCATTCTATACACAAAAGGTTCCTTCATGCCGAGCATTCTGCCGAAACGAAGCGCTCGGCGGAGTATGCGGCGCAGAACATAGCCGCGCCCTTCATTTGAAGGATACGCGCCGTCGGTCATTGCGAAGGTCAGGGACCGGGCATGTTCAACCATAGCGTTGACTGCAGGAATATTATTCCCTTCATATTTCACGTTCAGTTCGCGGCAGACGAAGTCAACCAGCTGTTTGAGTTCATTGGTCTGAAATATCGATTCTACATCCTGCACAATTGTTGCAAGACGCTCAAGCCCCATGCCGGTGTCGATGCCGGTCTGGGGAAGCGGGGTCTGTCTGCCGTCAGTATCCTGAAAATACTGATTGAACACGATGTTCCAGTATTCCATATAGCGTTCGCAGTCGCAGCCCGGCTTGCAGTCAGGTTTGCCGCATCCCAGCTGAGGACCTTTATCAATATAGAGCTCAGAGCATGGACCGCACGCGCCGGAATCTCCTGCCGGTCCCCAGAAGTTATCGGCCTTTCCAAGACGAACGATTCTTTCTGCCGGTACGCCGACAGTCTTATTCCAGATATTGAAAGCTTCATCGTCGTTTTCAAAAACTGAAACCCATATCCTGTCTTTGGGCAGCCTCAGCACAACGGTGGAATATTCCCACGCATATTCAATAGCTTCTTTTTTGAAATAGTCGCCGAATGAAAAGTTGCCGAGCATTTCAAAGAAAGTGCAGTGACGTTTAGTGCGCCCGACATTTTCAAGGTCACTCGTGCGAAGGCACTTCTGAATCGATGTAGCGCGCGTATATTCCAGCGGGATCGTGCCTGCGAACATCGGCTTGAACTGAACCATGCCGGCAGTGGTGAAAAGAAGGGTAGGGTCATCTTTCGGAACAAGCGAACTGGAGTGGATATGGCGATGCTGTTTGCTTTTGAAGAATTCAATATAGGAATCGCGAAGGTCTTTAACAAGTAACATGATAAACCTCTTAGAAGTGGTGCCGGAACCGGCCTGCGCGCACCTTAAGAGGCAAGGAATTTATGACAAGAAAAAAATGCAGGCGTCCCTGCTAAACCCTCTTTTCATAAATATCGCTTTTAAATACAACTTCACATCTGATGCCTGTGCCGCTTTTAAAAACAAGCTGACCTCTCATCTGCTGTTCTGCAATACTGTGGATAAGTTTCAGCCCGAGTGATTCCTGATTCCTGAAATCGAAACCCTCTGCAACGCCGACTCCGTCATCCTTATAAATGAAAATGTTTAACCCGTCATCCCCGCGCTTGAGTGAAATCGAAATCGTTCCTTTTCTGTCGTCAGGAAATGCGTGCTTGAGTGAATTTGTCATCAGTTCGTTGATAATAAGACCAAAGGGTATTGCAGTATCGAGAAGATAGCATTGTTCATCGATATCCATCGTCAGAGAAATTCTGCTGCTTGATGAAGAAAATCCGCGGTAGATCAGAGCCGTGAGCGTATTGAGATATTCTCTGATATCGATATGAGATAGATCTTTTGTCGTATAGAGCATCTGATGTACAAGTGATATTGCCTGGATGCGATCCTCTGTCGCTTTCACCAGCTGCTGTAGTTCGGAGTTCCCCGCATATTTTGCAGACTGCAGCCGTATCATTCCCATGATAACCTGCATGGTGTTTTTTGTTCGGTGATAGAGTTCTCTCAGCAATATATCTTTTTCTTTGAGCGACTGTCGAACAGCGTCCTCTGCCCGCTTGCGTTCCGTTATCTCCACTGTGAGTCTTTCATTTGTACTGACTAGCTGTTCGTAAGGGTTATGTATTGCTGCTACAAAGATCCCTTTATAAATCAGATAAAAGGCGAAAATTTTATAAATATGCCCAACCATGTTGTATGTATCAAAAGCGCTTTTGTAAAATGTAAAACTGAACTCGCTGAAGATACAGATAATAAAGGCGGAAAGATAATAGGTAATCACTTTGTCTCTGGTTTTTATCATCTGCTGCCCGTATACTGCCGTGGCTAAAACGAGCATAACGATGATGACATACTCAGAATTTTTTTTGAATGGAGTGAGTCCTGTTCCTTCTATAAATGTTGCCGGCACTTTGTCAGGGAAAAAAGTTATCCCGGCAAAAATGACAAATGTTACTGCAATAGCTAAAGCCAGCAAAGGTGCTTTTTTTATCCATCTCACCTGCTTCCGGGAATACAGGAATCCGCTGAACAAAAGCATCGATGATTCAATCATCCTGGCTGCAATCCAGAACTGCGAAGCTTTCATAGTGGTATTCGGAGAAATGAAGTCAGGCATTCCTGAATATCCGAGAGCGTGCATAAAGTCAAGAAGCCCGACAGTCAGAAAGGATGTCCCTAAAAATAAAGAATGGCAATTTCTGCTTTTATCAAATGAATACCACCCTAAACCGAATATTGAAAGGGATACCATGATGCTGAAAAACTCGGCAATATTATGAAAAACAAGGTACGAAAATATATCTATTTTAAAGTAGAAAAGTGAAGGAAGTCCCCCAATCAATAGAAAAGGAATGGAAGAGATCAGAGAAACACTGATTATCAGCAATAATGGATGTTTGAACTTTACCGGATATATTAGCATCGTAAAACCCCTCCGGTATTAAAAATATAGTTATTTATCTTCGGAATATCAGTTTCATAGGTAGTGTGTACTATTATCAGAGATGAGTATACATTCTTCCTCAAAAAAGTCCAGATGAGGAATACTGTTTTTTGAAAGGATGGGCAGTATTATCTCTTCCGGTCAGAACTTTCACTGAATATGCTCAGAGCGAATTTCTTTTCCTCTCCGAGAAAAAGTCTGATTTCAGAGGAGATCCCTTTGATATCGTTTTTCTGCAGGAAGGCTCTAATATTTTTGAGGTGTGTAAGCGGACTGGAAAGATCCTTCTCCCTTGCAGAAAGACTCCGGTATTCAATACGGCGTTTTGTGGGGAGCAGATCGAGGGCTGTCTTTATCAGGATTGCACTGCCGGCAAGTTCGAGAGCTTTCATAATGAGGCTGAACATTGCATCATAGAGATCTTCAACACCGCCGCTTTTTTCAACCGGAATCAGTGTTTTTTCAAGACCGGCGATCGCAGCACCGTCCTGTTTTTCATAAAGCCTTCGTGCTGCAATGACATAAATTTCAGCCAGCAGATCGTAGAGAGCATCCACTTCGTCCGGTGTAATTTTTGTTACATAGGTTCCGTGGCGGGGAAGAGTTTCGACTAGCCCTTCCCTTTCGAGAATTCGTAAAGCTTCTCTGAGGGAGCTTTGACTTACCCCCAGGTCTTTGGAGACTTTTGCTTCAAGAATTCTCTCACCTTCTTTCAATTCATTTCGTATGATCTTGCCTCCGATGAGGGTGGATATCTCGGCTGAAAGGCTTTTTTCCCCCACTTGCTGGGCGACAAAGACTGTTTTTCTATCAGAGCTCTGCATTATGGTTCCTTTCTTCCAGTTGATCAAAAAACTTGACATTGTGTCAAATAATAATATATTATCGATAATCGATAATATTGGAGAAAGCAATGAATCTGCATGAAACAGTGACCAGTCAGCACACTTTCTTTCTGACAGGGAAAACTAAAGAGATTTCTTTCAGAATCGAGCAGCTCAAAAAGCTCAGGGACGGCATAAAGAAAAACGAGGAGCTGCTGTTTTCCGCTCTCGAGAAGGATCTCGGTAAATCACGATTTGAATCGTATACCACTGAAATCGGATTCACCTACAGTGAAATAAAGCACATGATCCGGAAGCTCAAGTCATGGAGCCGCCCGAGAAAAGTGAAGAGAGGCCTTATCAATCTTGATGCCGGAAGTGAAATTCATTATGAACCTTACGGAGTGGCTTTGATTATGGCGCCCTGGAACTATCCATTCCAGCTTGTAATGGCGCCTCTTGCAAGTGTTCTCGCGGCAGGGAATTGTGCTCTCATCAAGCCTGCAGATTATTCAAAAAACACATCCGAGGTCATTAAAAAGATCATCGGGGAGGTTTTTGATCCATCATATGTGTGTGCGGTTCTCGGCGACCGCACTGTCAATCAGGCTGTTCTTGACGAGCGTTTCGACATCATCTGTTTCACCGGCAGTCCGTCGCTCGGCAGAATCGTTATGGAGAAGGCAGCCCGGAATCTCACACCGGTTGTGCTTGAGCTGGGAGGAAAAAGTCCCTGTATTGTTGATGAAGATGCATCGATAGAACTTGCTGCGCGAAGACTTGTTTTCGGCAAGTTTGTCAATGCCGGCCAGACCTGCATTGCTCCTGACTATCTGATGGTGCATGAAAAGGTGAAGGTGAAGTTTCTGGAACAGGTCCGAATGCAGCTGAAAAAACTCTATGGTGAAGATCCGCATACCAGTCCGGATTTCGGTCGCATTATAAATGCCCGCCAGTATGAGCGGTTGAAAACTATTATTGATTCCGGAACTGTTATTGAAGGCGGGCAGCATGATGATGCTGACCGTTATATTGCTCCCACAATTCTTGATAACGTCAAAGCTGATGACCTTGTAATGAAAGATGAAATCTTCGGCCCTATTCTGCCTGTTATGACCTTTTCAGATGTTCGGGAAACAGTCTCCTTCATTTCTTCACGGGAGAAGCCGCTAGCTCTCTACTACTTTACAGAAAGCAGGGCAAAGCAGAATATGATGCTGCGGAATACGGCGGCCGGCGGTGTCTGCATCAACGATACGATTATGCATATAACTAATTCCTTCCTACCGTTCGGAGGCGTCGGCAACAGCGGCATGGGTTCCTATCACGGCCATTACGGGTTTGAAACATTTTCACATGCAAAGCCTGTGATGAGAAAAACCACATTGTTTGATATCCCCCTGCGTTATGCGCCATATAAGAACAGCCTGATCCGTCTTGCCAGATGGATTTATGAATAGCAGGGAGCGCGGGATTTTATCTGATTCTCTGCTTGCTGTTATGGAGTATTTTATTTTTAGGGCTTAATCCACTATTTTTTCTGTGTATTAATCTTGACAGCCGGAGGGCACCCGATACTTTTTAAAAAGTGTGCATCGGGAGTGGGTTATGAATGACAGGATACAGTATTTTCAGGAGTCCGGGGCTCTTCTTATAGAGATTCTTCTGGAGAAACTGGATCTGTTCGAAACTCCGTATGTCCTTTCAGATGTGGAAAATGCGCTGAAGCGGAATCCCTCTTCTGCTGTCATAGTAGATCTTAAATCCGTCATTACAATTGATTCCTCAGGCATCGGTTTTCTCATTGCTGTGAGAAACAGCCTGCTGAAACAGAATATTCCTCTCCTTGTAGTCTGTGCAAGTGACACCGTTCTTCAGATCTTCCACCTTACGAAAGTCCAGCAGCTGATTCCTGTTTTTTTGAGCAAAGAAGAAGCTTTTGCATCCCTTGTGAAATAGAAGAGTACCATGGAAAATTATTTTTACTCAGCCGAATCAAAAGAAGTCCCGGGCGAACAGGGTTGTTATACTCTGCGTTCCTGGAAAAAAGGGGAGATTCTGGAACGGATTTCCCTGGATGATGTTCTTCATAATATAATGCATATAGATGATTTTATGATTCTTGCTGATCATCCGTCGTCAAAATACGGATACAGGTTTTCGGGAGATCTTGTCCACTTTTCTCCTGAGATCCGTCTTATCACCGACTATATCAATCATTCACAGAATCCGAATGTTCTTATCTATATGGGCTGCACCATTGCAATGAGAGATATTTCCCCTGATGAAGAGATTCTCGCAGACTATCGCTTCCTTATGCATGAACAGTTTGAGATGGACTGCGGATCCTATGCAGTGAGAGGCCTTTCCTCAAAAGAAGCAGATGCTGAATTTCTTAGAGTCTGTTCTGAACTGAAAGAGAAATCCGGCATCAGCTGATGCCGGCAGTCAGATCATCTTCCCGGGGTTGAGCAGACCTTCCGGGTCAAATGCTTTTTTGATCTGCTTCATGAGTGAAAGCTCTGCGCTGCTGAAGGCCAGATCCATATAATTCTTTCTCACTGATCCTATTCCGTGCTCTCCGCTTATCGTGCCGCCGTGTGAAATCGCACAGGCATAGATCTCTTTTTTAAGATCAGGCAGAAGTTTAAGCCATTCTTCATAGGGAATATCATATTTGAGCACATCGATATGGACATTCCCGTCGCCGGCATGACCGAAGATCACAGATTTGAGCCCTCTTCTATTGAGCAGCTGTTTGACCGAAGAGACAAAAGCTGGAATTTCTGCGCGTGGAACAACGCAGTCCTCTGCAAGAAATATCGGTGACTCCTTTTCAATAGCCGGCCTGATCCCTCTTCTTGCTGACCAGAGTGTTGCTTTCATTTCTTCATTTCGTGCGGTTATAATTCCGGGCGAAAGAGGGTTGAGAGCCTGGATCAGCGCCCTCCGTTTTCTTCGGATTTCTCCCTTCGACTCACCGTCGATCTGGATCAGAAGATGTGCCTTGGCAGAAGACATCGGTATCTCGATCTCTGCATTGCGGGCTACAAAACGTATCGCATCCTCTTCCATGAATTCAATTGTTGCAGGGATAATGCGTGCAGCCGAGATCAGGTAGACTGCTTCGGCTGCGCTGTCGAGGGAATCGAAAGACGCGAGGATGTCGCAGCTTTCCTTCGGTGCCGGCACCAGGCGGAGAATTATTTCGGTTATTACCGCAAGTGTTCCCTCAGAGCCGGTCAGAAGACCGGTGAGATTATAACCGGTAGCATTTTTAACATACTTTCCGCCCGAGCGCATAACTGTCCCGTCGACTGTGACGAATTCAAGCCCAAGAATATAGTCCTTTGTTGTCCCATACTTCACAGCTCTCGGACCGCCGGAGGACTCGGCTACATTGCCGCCTATTGTGCAGTCGTGAAGCGATGCCGGATCAGGAGGATAGAAGAGGCCCGCTGACATGGATTTTTTTTGGACATTCTCTGTGGTAACTCCGGGCTGAACGGTAATTGTTGAGTTTTTTTCATCAAGATCGAGAATGTTGTTCATCCTCTCGAGAGAAAGAATGGCTCCACCGGATGTCGCCACTGCACCGCCTGTTACACCGGTTCCGGCTCCCCTGGGTATGACAGGGATTCTGAATGCATGGCATATCCTGAGGGCTTTCGAAACTTCCTCAGTCGTTCTGGGCAGGAGGACAATATCCGGCGCGGCTCTGAAATCCGATGTCTTGTCGGTGCAGTATCTTGTGTCGATCGATGTTCCGCAGAACACAGTATCGGTGCCAAGATCCTCAATGAGTCGTTTTAGAGCCGATTCTGGTAAAGAAAATGCCATTGTTTGCTTCCAGTGAAAATTAATATTGCTTTCGCAGTTTTGAAACAGGCGTCAGCAGCCGATACATAGATATAGGTGTCCCTTCCTTTTTCAATGACTTATTCTGCCCGGATCGAAAGTTCTGCAGCGGCAATTTTTCCTTGACGGGCGGGGTTTTTGAAAGGATTTTAAAGCAATAAAAGTCGCCGCGTCTGTCAAAGAGACAGAAATGCGGTTTAAATATAGATTTGCAATTCGGGAATGATGCAGTTCAGTATTATAGCAAGACATGGATCAGGGGAAAGCGTAATGACATGGTCGATTCAGGGAGCAACGCTCCTCACGCCTGAAAAGGTCGTCGAAAAGGGCAATGTACTGATTTCAGGGGATGAGATCTCAGAGGTTTCATCCCGTTCTGTTAAATCGGAGTTTCAGCTCGATGCGTCCGGCTGTGTGCTCAGTCCCGGTATTATAAACGCTCATGATCACCTTCTCGGAAATTACTGGCCCAAGGTAGGAAACGGCCCCTATGAAAACTGGCTTCCCTGGGACAATGACCTTAAGAGCGCTGATGTCTATCGGGAGCGTCAGCAGGTCGAAAATCGGGATCTCTATCTGCTTGCTGCGTATAAAAACCTTATTTCCGGTGTTACAACAGTTTCAGATCTGATGCCTCATTTTGTAACCGATATGTATGCTGACATTCTTCCTACGAAGGTTATCACCGAGTATGCTCTTGCCCACTCGGTAGCGTCATTTGCTCTCAACTGGGGGGACGGCATTACCGTTGAGCATCAGAAGGCTGTTGACGGAGATCTGCCTTTTGTCACTCATTGCTCGGAGGGCTTTGACGAAGAGACAAGACGAGATGTCAGAACACTGGAACGCCTGGGCGCTCTTGATGAGTATTCTGTCCTTGTTCACGGACTTTCATTCTCAAAGGATGATATCGACCTGATCAAAAAGAAAGATGCCCATGTCGTATGGTGTCCCGACTCAAATCTTTTTATGTATAACAAAACAACTGATATAAAATACCTCCTTGAAAAAGGAGTAAATGTTTCGCTGGGAACAGACTCCCCGATGTCCGGCGGCCTCAATATTCTCTTTGAAATGAAAGTGGCCAAAAAGCATTACAAGAAAGAATACGGCATTGATCTTCCTGACAAGCAATTGGTACGAATGGTCACTTCCAATCCTGCGAAAGCATTCCGCATGAAAAACAGCGGCAGCCTTGAAGCAGGCAAGCGCGCAGATCTTGTCCTTTTCGACGGCAAGGGACGCGATCCCTATGAATCGATCGTATCTGCACAGCTGCGCGATATTAAACTTGTTATCATCGATGGCTCGCCTGTGTACGGTTGCGCCGAGTATGCAGGACTTTTTGACGGGCAGGGTATACGTTATCAGAAGGTGACAATTGACGGTGCCGATAAAGTTATCGTCGGCGATCTCATAGGTCTCATGAAAAGAATCAGCAGGGCAGTGGGATTCAAAAAGGAATTCCCTTTCATGCCCGTTACGTTCGACATATAAGGAGCGACAATGGGAAGTGGCACTATGTCGGGAGTGATCACCCGTTCGTATAAAGCGGGGTCGATCGTGTATTTTGAAGGCGATAAAAGCGAATATATTTATATCCTCAAATCAGGAAGGATCCGTCTTAACTATATTCGTCCTGAAAGCGGAGAAGAGATTAAAGAGGACATAAAGCAGGGGGAATTCTTCGGCGTTAAATCTTCACTCGGGAAATATCCGAGGGAAGAGACTGCTCAGACTCTTTCGGATGCAGTCGTACTTCAGCTGCGTCTTGATGACTTTGAAAGGATTGTTCTCGGGAATGTCCAGGTGGTGAAGAAGATGCTCCGCGTTTTCTCCAATCAGCTGCGCAGAATCGGAAAGGCTCAGAGGGAAGTGCTTGGCGAAACGACAGTAGTCAATCCTCAGGCGGAGCTTTATAAAATCGGGGAATACTATTATAAAAACGGACGTCCGGAACAGGCGCTCTATGCTTTCAAAAAATATCTTGAATACTATCCCAATACTCAATTTTCCGCAACAAGCATGCAGCGGGTAAATGATATTCAGTCCGGTAATTTCTCTTCAGCTTCATTTGACGATATTCCTTCTGCTCTGCCCCCTGCCTCTTCATCTAATGATTTTTCTGTGGCGGACGGGACATCTTTTTCTGCTGGATTCTCCGCTCCGTCAGACGGTCCCGGAGACATGGTCGACTTTGATTTTGATGATGCTCCGGCCGGAGGACACTCCGAACTTACAAGTGAAATGGACAATTTCCTCAGCGGCGATGACGGATTCGCTCCTTCAGCTCCGTCGTTTTCTGAACAGATTTCAGAGGCCAAGGATATGATGTCGGCAGGTGACTTCTCCGGTGCCATGGAAAGGTTCCGTGATCTTATAGACGATGCATCTCCTTCAGACCCAACGGATAGAGAACTGTGGGAGGATGCTCATTTTCAGCTGGGAGCCTGCTACTACGGCATGGGCAAACTCAAAGACGCGATGAATGAACTATCTCTCTTTGTTAAGAATTATCCCCAGTCGCGTTCTGTAAAAAGCGCGTTTGTTTATACCGGATATGTTTTTGAAAAAGCCGGCGCAAAAGATAAGGCCGCCCCCTATTACAAGAAGGCAGCTTCCATGCCTCCGAAAGATGATATGACCGCTTCAGCTATGAACCGACTCAAAGCGCTGGGAATGTAGGGGTAGAATTATGGCAATGATGCTCAATGATCCGAGATTTATAGAACGATTCGGCGTCGATTACGCTCCGGGAGAGGTGATCTTCTGTGAGTTTGAACCGGGCCATGACTTTTACTTTATAAACTCCGGCAAAGTCAAGATCGTAAAGATCATCAACAATAGAGAGAAGACTCTTGATATGATGGGTCCAGGCGATGTTTTCGGCGAGATGGCCATTCTTGAGGAGGAGCCGCGCTCTGCTTCTGTCATTGCAACGGAGGCAACCAAGGTTCTTAAATTCCATCGCGATAACTTTGACACGCTGCTTGCGGGAAATCCGCAGCTTGCATATAAGCTCCTTGTCGTGTTTTCGAAACGTATTTATGATGCTAAACGCCGTCTTATGATTCTTCTCCTCAACGAACCTACCCTCAAAGTGATGGATGTTGCCTGCATGCTGGCGGAACAGGATCCTCATCTTGACCTGTCCGGAACAGTGCACCTCAAGGTCAATGCCCAGGAGATTTCGAACTGGGCCGGGATCTCTGTCGATGATGCGAATAAATCATTGACACATCTGGCCAACCTCGGAAAAATTGAACTCTTCCATGATAAGGTTGTGGTGAAGAACATCCGCGATTTCCAGCGGACCGTGAGTTCCCGCCGGAAACAGATGTTTTCAAAATAGGCTCCCGTAGCTCAGGTGGATAGAGCAGAAGTTTCCTAAACTTTTGGCCGGAGGTTCAAATCCTCTCGGGAGCGCATTGTCAACCCCCATATGGGGGTGTTTTACTTTTAGGGCGTAATTTTCCCTGTAACGATGGAGTTGTGAACGATGGAAGATAAACTTCAGCAGATGGCCGAAAGGTTTGCACAGATCGAGGGGGAACTCTCCGATCCGTCTGTCGTTGGAGATATGAATAAGTACCGTGCTCTCAATAAAGAGCACTCTCAGCTTGCGCCTGTTGTTGTTAAATACCATGAATATGTTCTGCTGAAAAAAGATTTCAATGATTCTGAAGAGCTTCTCAAATCAGAGTCTGATCATGATATGAGAGATATGCTCTCTGAAGAACGCAATTCTCTCCGCGATAAGATCAAGGATATGGAAGAAGAACTTACTGTCATGCTTCTTCCCAAGGATCCCAATTCAGGGAAGGATATCATTATGGAGATCCGCGCCGGAACAGGCGGCGATGAGGCTGCGTTGTTTGTTGCCGATCTTTTTCGCATGTATTCCCGCTATGCCGACAATCACAAGTGGAAGCTTGAGATGATAGAATCCAATCCTACAGGGATTGGCGGCTACAGAGAGGTTATCTTCTCTATTGTCGGAGCTGAGGCGTATGACGATCTCAAGTATGAATCAGGGACGCACCGGGTTCAGCGTATTCCTACAACTGAAGCCAACGGACGTATTCACACATCGGCTGTTACGGTAGCTGTGATGCCCGAAGTGGAAGAGTCAGATGTACAGATAAATCCTGAAGATATAGAAGTCGACGTTTTCCGTTCGTCCGGAGCCGGCGGTCAGCACGTCAATACGACTGACTCTGCTGTACGGCTTACTCACAGACCTACAGGTGTTGTGGTCAGCTGCCAGGATGAGAGATCGCAGATAAAGAACCGTGCCAAGGCTATGCGTATTCTTCTTGCACGAATCTATGAAGCGCAGGACCAGAAGCGCAAGCAGGAAGAGTCACAGTTCCGCAAGTCGCAGGTGGGAAGCGGCGACAGATCCGAGCGTATCCGTACCTACAATTTTCCTCAATCGCGCGTTACTGATCACCGCAGCGGCGTGACTCTTTACTCTCTCGACACTGTTCTCAGCGGAGATCTTGCCGGTCTTATCGATCCTCTCAAGCAGCATGAAGTGGAAGAGCTTCTCAAAGCGACATATAATGCAGCTCCGAAATGACCCTATCCGCGCTTCTCTCCGATCTTGTTGACCGGCTCTCCGGAGCCGGGGTTGAATCTGCACGACTCGATGCTGAATGCATTATCCGTCATGTCTGCTCCTTTCCCCGACATGTTTTTATCGCAGACCCTTTTAGAGAAATTGCAGCATCTGATGCCGCAATCTGCCTAGCCCTCTCTGCGAGAAGAGAGAATAAAGAACCGATTGCCTATATTCTTCAAGAGAAGGAATTCTACGGACTTTCCTTCTATGTTGACCGCCGTGTTCTCATTCCCCGTCCCGATACGGAGCTCCTTGTTGAAACGGCGCTGTCGCTTCTCCCGAAGGGCGGCCGTCTTCTCGATATCTGCACAGGTTCCGGCGCCGTCGCTGCGGCAGTCGCATATGAATGCCCGGACTGCTCCGTGACCGCATCCGATATTTCAGAGGATGCTCTTGCTGTTGCGACTCTGAACGGAGAACGGCTTGTTCCCGGCAGAATAACCTTTGTGCGGAGCGATCTTTTTGCTGCTTTTGCCGGAGAGCAATTCGACTGCATTACGGCCAATCCTCCATATGTGTCTTCAGAGCTTGAAGGAACTCTTCAGCCTGAGCTGTCGTTTGAACCCGGGCTGGCTCTTTACGCAAAAGATAAGGGGCTCGTTATAATAGAAGAAATCATTAAGCAGTTCCCGACCTTCCTTAAAGATGGAGGTGCCCTGGCTATGGAAATAGGTTTTGATCAGGGTGATGCTGTCCGGGCAATGGCGCTGGCTGCAGGAGCAGAATGTTCTGTGATGAAAGATCTTTCCGGAAACGACCGGACGGCAGTTCTCCGCATCTGAGGGCGGAGAGAAGTTATTTTTGCTTGCGGGTTTTACAGCCAGGATATTGATAGTGTCGAAACAGATTTTGGGAATGTTAATGACCAGTAAAAAACAGATCCTTTCATTCCTTAGACAAAATAAAGAGTATCTCTCAACTCATTATCATATTTCGGTACTGGCTCTCTATGGGTTCTATGCCCGCGATGAAGCTACCGAGAATAGCGATATAGATATCATTTATGAAAGGAATGTTTCTGCATCATTCAAGCTGTTTAGTGAAGCAGAAGAATATCTCAGCATCGGTCTGGAAAAGAAAGTTGAGCTTGTTAATATAAAGTATATGAACCCGGTCATTAAGAGGGCTGCGGAAAAGGATTTCATCTATGTTTGACGAAAACCTTCTTTATCTTCTGACAAGGCTGGAAGCCATTGAAAAAATCCATATATACACTCATATGTTCGCTGGAGCTGAAGGAGTCGATTGTCGTAATCTTGAAAAGTCTGCTTTTTGATAAAGCCTTTTTAAAAGAAATTACCGGAACCCGATACTACTGCCATCTGAAATATTTACCTGATCGAATATATCCGGCGTAACAAATAGATATCAGGTGCAACATAAACTGTCGGTCGGACTTTCAGCCGCTTGTACTTTTGGGATGATAGCCGACTGGTTGTTCAAAATATGAATTGCTTTATAGCGGTTCAGGACAAAAAAGAGCGTTTGCTGCACAGAGACGCAAAGGGAGAGAAATTGAATTATTTTCTTTGCAAACCCCGCGCCTCTGCGTGAAATGTTTTTGTATTTCTTAAAATATCTAAAATGCAAAGAGGTTTTTTCTATGAAGAAACTTTATATAGAGGCGGCGGACGGAAGTCTGCCCCTGATTTTCCGGGAGGTGTAAGACGTACAATGATAGAAGTACAAAACCTGACCAAATACTACGGTGACTTCCGTGCGGTGAACGGCATTTCGTTCTCCGTCAATGAGGGAGAGATTACCGGTCTTCTCGGCCCCAACGGCGCGGGAAAGACAACGACAATGCGTATCATCACAGGATACCTTGCCGCGACAGAAGGATCGATACAAGTCGCCGGCCTTGATATTGCAACAGATCCGGTGGCAGTGAAAAAGATGATAGGCTATCTGCCTGAATCTGCTCCGCTGTATCTTGATATGCTGGTGTTTGATTACCTCGCTTATGCTGCAAGCATTCACAGAGTGACTGAACGCAGCCGCATAGCAGAGACTGCCAGATTCTGCGGACTCACTGATGTGATGCACAAGAATATCGGCGAACTCTCAAAAGGATACCGCCAGAGAGTCGGCCTCGCTCACGCGATGATACACGATCCAAAGATTCTCATTCTTGATGAACCCACGACAGGTCTTGATCCCAACCAGATCATAGAAATCCGTAATCTTATCAAAGAGATCGGAAAGAAAAAAACCGTCATCCTTTCAACTCATATTCTTCCCGAAGTTGAAGCTACCTGCGACAGGGTCGTTATCATCAACAATGGGAATATCGTAGCTGACAGCAGAACCTCTGAGCTGAGAAACCTCACTGGCGGACGATTCCGCGTGAAGCTCAGTGTAGAGGGTGCATCTTTCAACGACCTTTCCACTGCGGTGCGCAGCATCAGCGGTGTAGAATCCTTCGAAAAAGCTGAAACAGATGACGGCCTGACTTCAGGGATTGCTGCTGTTTCCCGCGCTGAACTTCGCGGCGATATCTTTAAAACAGTCCGCGACAGAGGATGGACTCTGTATGAAATGGCGACCGCTCAGGACACTCTTGAAAAAGTGTTCCGCGATCTGACAACGGGAGGAGAACATGGAAAATAAATCATTTCTGCGCCGCTGCATAGGCGCTACAGAGAATGCGCGAATCATAATGAAAAAAGAGCTCCGCAGCTATTTTGTAAGCCCGATCGCCTATATCGTGATCAGTTTTTTTCTTCTTGCCACAGGATTTCTTTTCTTCATGACCTTTTTTCTTTACGACAGAGCGGAGCTGAGGAGCTTCTTTCAGATCCTTCCGCTCACATTTGCAATCGTAATGCCGGCTGTCACGATGAAGCTTCTCTCTGAAGAAAAGAACACCGGCTCGTTCGAGATGCTTCTTACCATGCCTGTGTCTGTTGCCGATGTTGTCGCAGGAAAGATTCTTTCTGCAACAGTCTTTTCGGCAGTTATGATTGCCCCGACTCTTTTCTACGCCGTATCTGTCTATATCGTGGGCTCACCGGATATCGGGCCGATCCTCGGCGGATACTTCGGTGCGGTTCTTCTCGGTGCAGCGTATTCTGCTATCGGCGTGTTTGCATCATCCCTCACCAGAAATCAGATTGTTGCTTTCATAATAGCCTTCGCCATCTGTATTCTTCTATGGGTCATAGATATTTTTCTTCCGCTTCTTCCATCCGGTCTTGTCGATCTGTTTGAATATCTCAGCGTCAATGCTCATTTTAGCAGCGTTGCAAAAGGGGTTATTGATTCACGCGACCTGATCTACTTCGGATCGCTGATCGCTCTTGCTGCGATGGGTACGGTCAAATCTATCGAGGAAAGGAGATGATGCAGTGATGAGTGTAATGGAACATATCAAAAAGTTTTTCGGCAGTGCAGGAAAGAATCTTTCCGGACATCTTCAGTCCAGAAACGGAAACCTTCTGCTGACGGTTTTTATTATCATATTGATAAACGTAGTGGGACTTTTCCTTTATTTCAGAATGGATCTAACTCTAAACGATTCTTACTCTCTTTCCTCTGCAAGCAAAGAGGTTGTGAATTCCCTTGAAGAACCTCTCACTGTGAAGGTTTTCTTCTCCAAGGATCTCCCCGCTCCCTACAACAGCGTCTATCGCTATGTTCAGGATCTCATGAGCGAGTATAAGCTCTCCGGAGGACGCAACTTCCGCTATGAGATGGTTGATATGGAAGATGAAAAAAACAAGTCCGTTGCTTCCGGGTACGGCATCAATCAGGTTCAGGTGAATGAAGTTGCAAGCGATCAGATGAAGTCCCGCGCGGTCTTTATGGGTCTTGTCATCATTCACGGGGATATGGTTGAACGTATCGGCGAAATCACTTCGTCTGACGGTCTTGAATTCAAGATAACAGGCGCAATCCGTAAAATGACGGGAAAAAGCGATGCGCTTCTTTCCCTCAAAGATCCGGTATCTGTCACCTTTTATGCTTCTGGCGATCTCAAGGGATTCAAGATCCAGGGCTTTGACACAATTGAAAGTACCGTTAAAACAATCGTTGATAAAGTCAATGTTCAGAACTATCGCAAACTCCGTTATACATTTGTAGATCCTTCGCTCGATAAGTCTGTTCAGACAATAGCAGCCAAGTACGGCATGCAGCGTATTCAGTGGAAGGAGGAAGTCACTCCCGACGGTAAACATCTGCCCGCAGGAGAAGGAATTCTTTCAATCGTGATCGAAAGCAGCGGCCGCTTTCAGGTTGTTCCGCTTCAGATCTCTCAGACTATCTTCGGCCGCTTTGTTATCACTGGAATTGAATCTCTCGATGAAAAGATCAATAACGGTCTCAGCATCCTTCTTTCCAAGCATGCTGTTGTAGGTTATGCGACAGGCCACGGAGAAAAGAGTCTTGAGGACGAAAGAGAAGGCAGTGCTAATCTGAAAAAATATCTTTCGTCAAGTTATGATCTTAAAGAAATTGATCTTACGAAAGAGGAAATTTCTGATTCCATCGGCACTCTTATCATCAATGGACCGAAATCAAAGTTCACAGATGAAGAACTTTATGCTATCGATCAGTTTATTATGAAGGGCGGAAACATACTCTTTATGGTTGACTCATTCAATGAAATGCGAATGCAGGGCGGTTCTCCGTATGCTCAGTCTGCGTTTCTTCCTGTTGATACAGGTCTGGAAAAGTTTTTCTCTTCATGGGGAGTAACTATCGGAAAGGACTATATCCTCGATAAGAAATGCTATATCCAGAGACAGGGGCAGGGCGGCAGCATGCCGATCTACTTTATTCCGATGATAGAGAGAAAAACTCTCAGCCATAGCAATCCGGTAACGAAGACACTCAAGAATATCATCGTCGTAAAGGGATCGTCCATAACACTTAATAATGATCTCATCAAACGTGTGGGTCTTTCTTCCGATACGTTAATCTCTTCATCAAAAGAGAGCTGGAAGATGCAGGGTCAGATCAACCTCATTCCTTTCATGATTCAGCCTCCGGATGAAAAGAGTCTTTCGAGCTATCCGCTTGCCGTTTCACTTACAGGAAAGTTCAGAAGCGTTTTCGCAGGAGAAAAACCTGTATCTTCTGATCCTAAAAAAGCAGCAGAAGCAAAAAAAGATTCTCTGTCCGGGCCCGGGATTAAAGAGAGCGCCAAGGCCGGGCGCGTTGTTATTATCGGAACATCTGAAATGGCCGGCGGACCTGCCATTGATGCCGAAGGAAAATCCCCTGATGCGGCCTTTATAGCGAATGCAATCGACTGGATCGGCGGTGATGACAAAACTCCCGAGATGCGCAGCAAGGGACTCGATTACAATCCGATTGACAGCACGAATGAGTATACCCGTCTTCTTATAAAGATTCTCAATGTCGCGCTTCTGCCTGTATTTGTTGTCATTGCCGGCATCATTGTGTGGCGCAGACGGACCATCCGCCGCAATGCGATCAGGGCCCAATTCACGAAGGAGGCATGATATGAACAGAAAGACCCTTATAAGTCTCGGCGTTATAGCGCTGCTTCTCAGTGCAGTTATTATTCAGCGGACAGTTCATTTTTCAAGCGTCCCTACGGTCAAACCCTGGGACGGTGCTGCAGATGAAATCACCATAAAGAAAGGTGCTGCAGACGAAGTCCGCATTGCCAGAAAAGGTGAAAAGTGGATCGTCGGAGCTGAAGAATTTCCAGCGGAGTCTTCAATTGTCGACGGTATGGAAAGAAAGTTGAAGGAACTCTCATTCTCCGATCTTGTCACCAAAAAAGAATTTTACGAACGGTTTGATCTCTCTGATGACAGAGCAATTCGTGTTACTGTCAGAAAAAAGGGAAAAATTCTCAGAGAACTTCTGATCGGAAAGAAAAGCACTGCAGGTGAAAGCGCTTATGTGAAATTTCCGAATGAAAAGGAAGTCTATCTTGCCGGAGGAAACCTTGCATTTGAATTCGATCGTACAGTCGATGCTCTCAGATCAAAGTCTCTTCTCAGCGCAACGATCGATACTATTGAATCGATCAGCGTAAAATATAAAGGGGACAGTTATACTCTTGCGCATGAGAGTGCACCTGCGCCTGCGGAGAGCAGGGATAAAAAAACTCCCGTACCTTCGCCGGAAATGAAATGGGTTCTCAAAGGATCCCCTGTTGAAGCTGATCAGAATAAGGCGCGTGAGTTCGCTTCTGAATTCGCAAATATAACAGCCCAGAGTTTTATTCCTGAAGCTGATGTGAAGAAAAAAACCGGCACGCCTCAGTGTGAGATTACAGTCAAGGCGGCAGGAAAAGAAACATCCTTGCGCATCTATGCGAAAGAGGGAAAGGACTGCTACATCTGTTATTCCAGCGAAAACCCCTATTATGTTCTGGTTGGAGCATGGAAGGCAGAGAAGCTTCTGAAGCTTCAAAAAGAATTAACGAATACAAAGTAATACAATGGGCTGCCGGATATACGGCGGCCCTTTTTTTCGGGTCTTCGCGCACAGCAGAATATCTCTTTCCGCATGGAGCTTGCATGGAAAATATTTGATTTCCCCA
>Ga0364874_10315_pt1 | contig 27466 bp, 19 predicted proteins | sample ExccelAu500001D4_2_FD_206922 | JGI IMG/M metagenome (GOLD analysis project Ga0364874, IMG submission 206922) | Enriched cells from Trout Bog Lake Hypolimnion, Wisconsin, USA - BchlTB.Aug07.5000.01.D4 | ecosystem: Environmental > Aquatic > Freshwater > Lake > Hypolimnion/Profundal zone | place... | reverse complement strand
AAATTAGTTTAAGCGATAAAAAGTTGAAAAGAATTGTTAGTTTAGAAACTTTATAAAGGCATATTCATTATGGTAAAAACGCCTCAATATGTTTTTCGAGGTACTACAGTAAAATTCGAGGGTTCAATGCATTCTCAAAGCTTGCCAATGACTTCTGTATCCACGCATCCGGTTATTGCATTATGGTTTGCCAAAGAATGTATGCAAGCTTATCCCGAAAAAGCCTGTATTTATATTGCCGAAACAAATGAATTATTGGCTTTTAAAAAAAATGAAAATGTATTGGCTCCTTTAGAACGGGAAATTGCATATGGGCTGAAGCCTGCTGACTTTTATAAACATTCTTTAGGTTATATAAGTGTTCAGGTAATGCAGGAAGCTCTAAGAAAGGAGGGTATTGATTCTTCTGCTATTGCCAGACTTGAAAATCTTTCATTTCTTTGTAGTGAGACTAAAGACATTAGAGCTAAGAAAATTGCAAAAATTGTAACCGAGATAAAGCAATATTTAAAAAATGATTAACTTGAAGTTATGATTACAGAAAATCAACTCAGTTTAAGTTTACAGGGCAAAGTCTCTTTGTCTGTACTCGAAATGTTGAGGATTAATAAAACCTTGCAAAAAGGGCAGATATGGGTATTTGCCGATTTTGCAGTCAGTACCATAAAATTGCCTTTTACTTTCGATACATTATTTGCCGGCAAAGATAAAAGCCTGGTTAAAAATAATAAACTTAAAACCATAAAGCTCGTAAAAGCCATTGACCAATATGGGAATATTTTAAAGGAAATACCGAAAGGGTATAAATCAATATGCAAACTTCAGTTTTCACCAGAAATTACAAAGGAAATAACTGAATTGCCTTTTTTATCAGAATTTGGGTATAATCCCAATGCTGTTACTTTGGCAAAGCATGATGATGTTAAACTTTCATTAGACTATGACATTATAACTAAAAGTTTATACGAGGCCTTGTATGGACAGTTTATAATGGAAGTAAGTAAACCAGGCTATACTGGTAAAGCATTAAAAAAGAATCAATTATCAAAAAAAATATTTTATAGCATTTCACTTTCTAAATTTAACTTGAATGCTGTCAATTCTGACAAAGTACTAAATATGTTTGTACAAATGGGGAAAGTTAAAACAAGCGATAAAGAAATAGAGCTTATTGAGGTATTATGAAAAAAGCTAACTATAGAATAAAAGCAGTATTAGCAGAAAAGAAATCACTTTGGTGGTCATACTTCCATAAACCCATTCACTCTAATACTTGTCAAATTCATTTTTCAGATATTTAGTGTAAATCATTTCTGCTGTTTCAAGGCATCTGGGATCATTCGTTAAAACCAGATCTGCATATACTAATAATGGATGGGTCAATGGAATATTGCTATTTTGGTTTGTCAGTAGTCTGTCCGGGTGCTCCATTTTTCCAAGGACCGTATTCTCATTCCAGAACCTTTCGTATATTTCTACGTTCCCTTGCGCATCAGGGATCAACCTCCAACGATTCATCAAATTTATTTTAGGCTCTTTGGTATAAACTGTGAATAAAGCAGGCCTTAAATAATCGGTATATACTTCAGCAGCAGGCTCGCCGCCCCAAACCGTCCCCTTCTCTCCCATAGCTAAGGTTTGCCAATTTGTTGCTGTATCCGGATTTCCAAAACGGAAGCTGCCTAATTTCAGGGCAGGTTTTAATGTTTCTCCATACCCTGCAATCCATCTATCCAGGAGTGCTTTTCTGTTACAGAGCATCATCTTTTTATTATTCACATTTAAGATAAAACCTGCCTCTTTCAGTCCATCTATTATGTTCTTTATATTCCCCAAAGCAACACCTGTCATATCAGCCATTACCCTATAAGGGAAATTGATTATTTCATCTGTAGTCAGAAAATAGAAAACTGCTTTAAGGCCTGTTTTGGTGAATGCCCTGTTCGTTATTTTTTTTTCCTGCTTTGGCCTGTCCTGCCCGTCTAACCAAATGAGTTGCTGAGGCGTTTTCAGGTAAATATTGCCTGCAGTATCCAAATACCCGATATTGTTTTTTCGAAGTTCTTCTTTCAATGCTGGGAATATATGTTCAGCTACTATCATCAGCGGCCTGTAATTTTTTGCTTTTTCCAGGATTGTTTGCAATTGGTAGTTTCGCAATTCTCTTTTTACTTCTATAAACAGATGGTGTTGCACATTCTCTACATAGAGGTCAATGGTGCCATCAATTTGGGTGCCTTCTTTACCACCCTTTGTGCCAACAGGATTCCAGTTACCGTTTATTGCTGTAATGGTATTCAATCTTTCCAGGGCTTGCGTAACAATGGCATCTACGTTCATAAATAATTGTATTTCACGTTACGTGAACAAGCAAATATATTGAACAACTGATAATTATTCAAATATTGTTCACTATTTTAAATTGTTCACGTAACGTGAACAGATAGATTATTTATTCTTTTTTTAAGTTTTGCGTATTATACCCATCATTATTGAGTGAGGTGATGCCATACAGATTATAACCTGCCGCTGTTCAACATAAAACCCATCACCCTAACGGTTAAAGGTATACCGGTAGACAAGTTTTAAAGGTACAAGGGCAGTTCCATCTCCATAACCCATGCCATAATTACTGGTATTTTTTCCCACCATTTTTACAACTGCAATTTGTGCATTTGCTTGCTGTATAAGCATTTACCTTGTTCCCCATTCCCAAAGGCCAAACTGTATTTTCTTGTCAACCGGATGCCCTGCCTGTTTTAAAGTGAGCATAATTTGACCCCGGTGATGGCTTTCATGCGAAATCAGATAGCCCAGAAAAGCCATAGGATGGGGCTTGAAGTTTTTTATCTTTCCCTGTTCCAATCCTTTTCTCAGAAGCTGGGAAATAGCGATTGCGCTTTTACTCAATTCATCTTTCAATATTTTCTTTGTGATGGCATCCTTTTCTATTTTCAATTGTTCAGTAAACAGGTCCGGATCCGCAACTTTTAACCACATCAGCCTTACATTATGTATATGTGCCAACTGTTCGCCAACTGTTCTTCCTTTGGATGCAGCAATATCTGTCAGCTCCTCTTCTTTGATTGCATCCAGTAAATACAGGTTGATCCGGTTATGGATTTCCCAGGTTTCTATCATTTGATTTGGATCCATTGGAAGCTTTTTATTGTCTTAAAAATACAATATTGATTTTTAAAAAAAGAAGGGGTTTAAAAATAATCAATTCTTTACATGCTAATCCAATCTCTCAAATAACCCTTTGAATAATGCCCCCTCCCCTTTAAGTTTGCTGCTTAATGAAGTAAATGGCACAAAAGAAGCATGTTAGTTTATTATTGATGCCCCAGCAATTGATGGCCAATAAGGGTATACTGCAGTTACAGGAACTGGTAAAATCCACTAATACGATTACTCCGGTATTGCATGATATTACTTATCATGAAATTAATCAGGTATATCCTGAATTGACAAAAACTGATAAGTCAACCCTCGTATTTTTCAATGAATTACATGCGGAGAGAAGGGATTCTGCCATCAAGAGCCGGTACAAAATTACGAAGGGCGGAAAAGCATATGATCAATTCTATCGTCAGGCATTATTAAATGAATTGCACCAGCTTTTTGAACAGTTTAAGTCTTTTGCTTTTTTGCTGAAATTGCAGCATAAAATTATCCTTAATAAAAAAGCAGCCAAAACCCTGCCCTGTACTTTTAGTACTGTAAAACCGGTTTTATCTTTTGAAGTAGTAAGCGAGGGTAAGGATTTGCAGGTGAATGCTATCATTTCTTTAAACAGGAACCTGTATCAGCTGCAACAATTTAACCGCTATCATTTTCTGCTGGAATATGGAAATGAATATTATTTATTAGCGCATAAAGATTTTATGACTTTGGAATGGCTGGACCAGGTTAATCCGGCTCAATATAGCCGGAATCCTGAGGCTTTGGCGGTAAATATTCTTACGCGGCTGGAAGAAAACTATTCTGTAGAAAGGAATAACCTGTTTCAGCAGGATTGCATTGAAAGTATACCCGGAAACAGAATTCTGCTGAGTGAAATCAGTGGTTCTTTTCTGGTATTGACCCCGCAATGGGATTATGAAGGGTTTCTGGTAGATGGCCCCTGGAAACCGGAACAGGAAATCATAAGAAATGGTAAAGGATATACTATCAGGCGTAACCGGGAATTGGAAGAAGCTTTTACAGGCCAGTTGAAAGCACTGCATCCCAATTTTGCCAAACAACTAAATGGGTATTATTACTTGAGTTTTGCAGATGCCCAAAAAAAGCAATGGTTTTTAAAAGTATATCATCAGTTGCTGGAACTGAACATACCCATGATTGGTATGGATATGCTGCAACATTTCAGGTATAGTGCTCATAAACCTGTTACAGAATTTTCTGTATTACAGGATAAAGGGAACAGGCTTACCATTTCATTTGAATTGAAATTTGGTACGGAGCAGGTTGGATTGGCTGATTTACAGAAATGTTTACTGGCCGGCCAGAAAGCTATTTTATTAAAAGATGGAAGCCTGGGAATATTATCTGCCGAATGGCAGGAACAATATGGCATGCTTGTAAAACATGGGCATATATCCGGCAAAAAAGAAATGACCATTGCCCGCTGGATGACACTTACTGAAAGTGATACTCCTGCAAATGAAGTGGTATTAAAACCCATTATTAAGGAAGAATGGTGGCAAAAATGGCAGCAATGGCAATTGCCGGATACGATTTTATATAAAGCTCCCGAAAAAGTGCAGGCTGTTTTAAGGCCTTATCAGCAGAAAGGGTTTGAATGGATGGCCTTACTGGCTGAAGCAGGTGCAGGTGCCTGCCTGGCCGATGATATGGGATTGGGAAAAACCCTGCAAACCATTTGTTTTTTAGCACATTATCATGAACAATATCCGGATCTGAAACATATGATCATTTGCCCGTCCAGTTTATTGTATAACTGGCAACAGGAATTTGAAAAATTTGCCCCTCATCTGGAGACTTTTATTTTTCATGGTCCCAACAGGGATATTACAGCTCTGGAAGGGATGCATAGCCCGATTATACTTACTACCTATAATACAGTTCGTAATGATATTGATGCATTATCCCTGATTGCATTTGGTATTGCAGTAATTGATGAAAGCCATAATATTAAAAACCCATCGGCCCAGATTACGGTTGCGGTGAACCGCATAAATGCGCTCTCCCGGATTGCTTTAAGTGGTACCCCGGTGATGAACAATACATTTGATCTCTATGCTCAGATCAGTTTTCTTTTGCCCGGCATGTTTGGCAACAGGGAATTTTTTAAAAGGGAATATGCCGACCCGATTGACCGGGAACAGGATGCCGATAAAGTGGCTGCTTTAAGAAAATTAACTGCTCCATTTATATTAAGGCGTACCAAGGAACAGGTGGCTACCGATCTGCCCGAAAAAGTGGAATCTGTTTTATGGTGTGAAATGCGGGAGGATCAGAAAGCTGCCTATGAAACCATTAAGGAAAATATACGCAGTAGTGTATTTATTGAAATAAAGGAAAAAGGATTGGGTAGTGGAAAGTTAAGTGTGATTAATGGGTTACTGAAACTAAGGCAGGTATGTAACAGTTGCGAACTGGTGAAAGACGAAGACCTGTTTACTTACGATTCTATAAAAACAGAGATATTGCTGGAAGAATTACAGAATATCATTCCCAAACATAAAGCCCTGGTATTTTCTCAGTTTACCGGGATGCTGGATTTGCTGGAAAAAGAATTTTGTAAAAATAAAATACCCTATTGCAGGCTGGACGGAAGTACACCGTTACAGGAAAGGCAGGAACTGGTGAACCGTTTTCAGGAGCCAGACAGTGTAGAGAAAGTTTTTTTAATTAGCCTGAAAGCGGGTAATAGCGGTTTGAATTTAACTGCAGCGGATTATGTATTTTTATTTGACCCCTGGTGGAATATCGCTGTACAGCAACAGGCAATTGACCGTACCCACCGGATTGGACAGACCCAAACTGTTTTTGCGTATCAGATGATTTGCAAAGGCACGGTAGAAGAAAAAATTATGCAATTGCAGCAGCGTAAAAAGAAACTGGCTACGGAACTGATTGGAGAAGAAGAGGGTTTTGTTAAAGGGTTGACTGAAGATGATATTGAATTTTTGTTTAGTTAAGAGTGCTTAATTTTATTTAAATGTATCCCACAACAGGTATACATTCAATACCAGTATAATTATAGCAACCAGCCAGGCTATCAGTTTTGTAGGGAGGCTGTTTGTAAATTTTCCCATTTTTTTGGGATTACCGGTAAATAACAGAAGTGGAATAACCGCAAAGCTTAATTGCATGGAAAGGATAACCTGGCTTAATAATAGCAGATTGGCGATCCCTTTTGAACCATAAATTATAGTTACAATAAAAGCGGGTATAATAGCAATTGCTCTTGTAATTAATCTTCTTAGCCATGGTTTTAAACGAATGTTCAAAAAACCTTCCATTACTATCTGACCCGCTAAAGTTCCGGTTAAAGTTGAATTCTGCCCTGATGCCAGCAGTGCAACAGCAAATAGGGTACTGGCAAGTGTAGTGCCCAGTAAGGGAGCAAGCAAAGTATGCGCTTCCATAATATCCGCTACTCCCTGATGGCCAGTATTATGAAAAGTGGCGCCTGCTACAATTAAAATGGAAGCATTGATAAAAAAGGCGAACATTAATGCCACAGTACTGTCTATTGCCGCAAATTTTATAGCCATTTTCTTGCCTGCTTCATTCCTTTTATAATTACGGGTTTGCACGATACTGGAATGCAGGTACAAATTATGCGGCATTACAGTAGCTCCCATTATTCCGATTGCCAGATAGAGCATCGACGGGTTATATACAATTTCCTGCTTTGGTATAAGGTTACTGACAAGTGGCATAAAATTAGGATGTGAAGCAAGTATTTCATAAGAAAAGCAGGCAAGTATTACGAAAATGAGGGCAGCTACAATACTTTCAATTAACCTAAACCCTTTATACTGAAAAAATAAAATGACCAATACATCCAATGCAGTGATGGCTACTCCCACAGCAAGCGGAATATGAAATAAAAGGTTTAAGGCCAATGCAGATCCTATCACTTCGGCAAGATCGCAGGCTGCAATGGCTATTTCACACAAAATCCATAAACAAAAACTGATGGAAGGGCGGAAATGGTCGCGACAAACTTGGGCAAGGTCTCTTTCAGTTACAATTCCCAGTTTTAAAGCGAGGTATTGCAGGATGATTGCAAAAATATTTGAGATCAGGATAACGGATAATAAGGTATACCCAAACTGTGCCCCACCGGCAATATCAGTTGCCCAGTTTCCTGGATCCATATAACCTACAGCCACCATTAAACCCGGTCCTGAAAAAGCTATCAATTTTTTTCGGAAACTGCCATTTACCGGTACTGGGATAGTTGAAAATACTTCCGGCAATGAATTTCCTGCCCTTTCTTTTCGCCAACCTTTTTGTACAAATACTTGTTTAAAACCCTGTCTCCGCTCTGTTAAATTGATTGTTTCAGGCATAACTTATAAACTGGTTGAGTTATTTAATTAAAATTCCCAGTGGATTCTGGCACCAAATATGGAAACCGGACCACGGTCTTTATTGAATGCCGGATTTATAACCCATTGGTAATCCACGGTGGTAAAAAGGTTCCGGCAGATTTTGAAATCGTAAAAAGCTTCCATCACTTTTTCCGGACTGTAATTCAAATTGCCATCACCACTCAGCATATCTGTTCCGCCAGCTTTAAGAAATTGCTGGTTATCATAAGATGCACCACTGATAATGCCGGCAATGCCAATCCTGTCTCCATTGCGGTGCCACAGATTTCCTTTTATATTCAACCCTGCAGAGATTGTCCAATCCACATCCGTAAAAGTCCAGGTTTCATTATGGCCATCTGTCCAGCCTAATCTTGCAAAAGCACCTGTATTATTGGTCATTTCCTGTTCCCAGTTCAGTCCAAATCCATATTTAAGCCGGAATGCTCTTGCTGCTTCTGGTATGGTAATACCCGAACCCTGGCCTGTATTTGGATCGGGGGGATTTAATTTCAGTAAATCAGTAGCTACCCTGTAGCTGGCAAAATTGGCTTCATCCATCCAACTCAGTAATCGTACCACTCCCGGATGTAAATGAATGGAATACCTTTTTTCAAATTCCAGCATCATGGCCCAAGACTTTAAAAAGGGGCCATATGCACCTCTTTGGGGCCAGGTTAAGATTTGATCATCTCCGGTAAAACCATTCTTTTCTTTTGGCATTTGAAAAAAGCCATAACGCAAAGCCCATTTTGGCTGAGTTAATTCTACTGCAACACCGGTGGTATAACCGATTGTATTTTGTCCATAATCCCATGAAATATTACCCATCATAGCCCAATTGAGAAACTGTGTATGCTGGTCTTTTGCATAGCTGTTTTGATCACATAAATCCAGAGGGGAAAACCTTCCAAGCGTTACAGTAAGGCGGGAAATACTTTGTTTGCCAGCAAGTGACAGCTGGTCATCCGGAACTGTTTCCTGTTCAGCACCCAAACTGATGGTTTGCCGGATAAATAAATGAGCAAAGGAATAATTAGGTTTTGATGTTCCGGCCTTGTAAGCATCACCATTGGGATAAGCTTCGATACCAAAGGTTTGCGTCAGGCCAAATCCCTGCCACATTAATAAGTCTGCATATACTGCAGCACCCCTCCATAATTTTCTTCCTGCATATAAATCTGCAGTTATTGTTTCCTGAATCTCCCCTTTGCTGTTGAGGCTATTGGGACCTGAATATTTTGCACGGAATGAAGGGTCTCCCTGAATTATTGTAGTGGTCTGAAAATGAAAGTTTGTGTTACTGTAATGGCCAAGTGTTGCATTTTGTGGTAATGCAGGTTGAAAGAGTGTATCAGAATCAGGCTGTTTTCCCGATGATAAGTTTCCGAAATTTCCAATGATTGTAAAGAGTATAACTAAGTTGCCCATTTTAAAATGTTTTGACAAACATAATTATAAATTTTTAAACAACTAATATAATTTATTAGGTAAGCCTAAATATTTAAATCATTACTATTTCATTTATCTTTATCTTAATAAGAGGACAAATGCAGACACTTTCAGAAGAAAACTACCTAAAAGTCATTCATAGACTGGATAAACACGGGAATAAAAAAATTACGCTTACTGCTATAGCAGAAGCGCTTAACCATAATCCAGCTTCAGTTATTGATATGCTGAAGAAGCTGGGCGAACAGAAATTAGTAAGCTATAAAAAGACAGAGGGGGCAAGCCTAACACCCAAAGGAAGGGCTATAGCTATATCAATAATCCGTAAGCACCGGTTATGGGAAGTATTTTTACTGGAAAAGTTAGGATATGAATGGGATCAGATTCATGATATAGCGGAACAGCTGGAGCACACGCAACATCCTGAACTGGCAGACCGGCTGGATAAATACCTGGGATATCCGAAATATGATCCGCACGGAGACCCCATACCTTCGGCCAGTGGTGAAATGGTTTCCCTGAACAGGATTGTTCTGGAAGATGCAATCCCGGGAAAAACATACAAAGTAGTGGGTGTTAATGACTCAGGTTCAGAGTTTCTGCAATACCTGAAAAAACTGGAAATTGGAATTGGAACCGAAATTAAAATAACGGAAAAAATCAGTTTTGATAACTCTTTGGTTATTACAATAGGAAATGGAAGCCAATCTACCGTATCCAAAATATTTTCTCAGAATTTATTAGTGCAGGAATAGAGCTTGTTATAAATCAGCATTTTTATAGTGTACTAAAACCGGACAGTTATTGTCCGTTACTGGACATGTATAAATAAGTATTACTAGTAATCATTTGATTGCCAGCAGGATAGTTTTTGGCACAATATTGATATATAAAATGATGGTTTAAGGACCGGTAAAAATCTTAAAAACTATGGCAAATTTTAAAAGGAACAGGAATGATATATATGATTATTTTGCAAAAAATGTAGGAAAAAAAATAGCGCTGTTTTTTGCTTTATTTTTCTCTTTTGCATTGCAAAATGTGCATGCGCAATTAGCAGATTCACTGACAAAAAAGATCGATGCTGTTTTTGCTGCATACGATCATCCAAACACTCCGGGATGTGCTTTGGCCATATTGAAAGATGGTAAGATTATTTATAAAAAGGGGTATGGACAATCTAATCTGGAATATAATATTCCCATTAGTCCGGCTTCTATTTTTCATGTGGCTTCAGTCTCCAAACAGTTTACAGCAGCAGCTATCATAAAGCTATCACTGGAAGGTAAATTATCTTTGAATGATGATATCAGGAAGTATATAAAGGAAGTACCTGATTTTGGGCATGTTATTACGATCAATAATTTACTGCATCATACCAGTGGGATAAGAGATCAATGGGATTTGCAGGGACTGGCCGGCTGGAGGGATGATGACCTGATTACAGAAAATGATATACTGGAAATGCTGGCGCGGCAGAAAGCATTGAACTTTTTACCAGGCGAGGAATACAGCTATTGCAATACAGGTTTTACCTTGCTGGGTGTTGCAGTAAAGAGAATTACGGGAGTATCCTTAAGGGATTATGCAGATTCGGTTTTCTTTAAACCCTTAGGTATGGCGCATACTCATTTTCACAGCGATCATGCCGAGATTACGCCTAACCGTACTTCTGCCTATGAGAAAGATGATAAAGGGATTTGGAAAATCAGTATACCGGTTTTTGATAATTATGGGGCTACCAGCCTGTTTACAACGGTAGAAGACCTGGCTAAATGGGATGAAAATTTCTATACCCGGCAAGTTGGGGGGAAGGATTTTGTAGATGCGATGCAACTTACCGGTATGTTGAATGATAAAACCCCTCAGACTTATGCATCTGGTTTATCCATTCAAACTCACAATGGTTATAAAACTGTTGAACACAGTGGTGCTGATGCCGGATACAGAAGCATTATTATCAGGTTTCCTGAGGAACATTTTTCGGTGATCATATTGGCTAATCTGGCTAATATGAATACCCGGTTTTTTGCTACCAGGGTGGCCGATATTTTTCTGGAAAATAAGCGAATACCAGAGCAGGCTGCTACTTTTAAAGCTGATAGTACTGTGATAAAAGGTTGGGCAGGAGACTACTTAGACAGGAACACTAAGGAAACATTACAACTTACTTATAAAAACAAAGCATTACTGAATGGAAATACTGCTCTGAAACCAAAGAGTAATAAACTATTTAATGAACCAAACGGTGCAACCTATACATTTAGTGGTGATTCTTTGAAAGCAACTTTTTTACTTTCTTCAAAGGGGATGAAAAACAGGACCTATGAAAAAGTAAGTATCATTAAGGCAACAGCGGCTCAGTTGAAGGAATATCCGGGTGAATTTTACAGTCCGGAATTAGATACCAAATATAAAATAACAACTAATGATAGTGTATTGCTGTTAAAAATTCCCAGAAATGAGGAAATGAAATTCTCGCCGTTTATAAACGATATGTTTACTGGTAATTTTATAATTGCATTTTCCAGGGATAAGACTAATACAATAAATGGATTCTTTATTACTACCGGAAGGGTAAGGAATCTGTATTTTGAGAAAATGGGGAAAAACTTTCGATCTAAGTAATTTCAATGTAATAAAGAGTCGCAACAGACGAAGGCTTGGTCCAGAGCACTACATTTGCCGTGAATGACAAACAGTAAGTTTAGGACCTTAAAGAATGAAAACCGGCAAATCAGTACCTATCTGGCTTTTATGCTGATTCCGTTATCCGGATTTGCAATGGATATTTTTATACCTTCTTTTCCGGATATGGTGAAAGACTTACACACTTCTGCCAACCAGGTTAGGCTTACCTTAACTGTTTTTATGGTGAGTTATGGGGTATCACAGTTATTTGTGGGCAATATTGTGGACAGATATGGCAGATACAGGCTCTGTTTATGGGCCCTGGCTGTTTTTGCAGCCAGTAATATTTTAATTGTTACAGCTAATGGTATACCTTTTATTCTGGCTATCAGGGCCATACAGGGTTTGACAATTGCAATGATTGTAGTTGCTAAAAGATCATTTTTTGTAGATGTATACGAAGGGGAACAGCGTAAGCATTATATCAGCCTTTTATCAATTGTATGGTCTGCAGCACCAATACTGGCACCTTTTTTAGGGGGGTATTTACAGGAAATGGCAGGCTGGAGGGCTAATTTTTATTTTCTGGCCATTTATGCACTGTTTATATTTTTACTGGAATGGCGGTTTAGCGGAGAGACAATTGAACAGTTGAGCCCATTGGATTTTAAATCAATTATTGCTAATTACCGTAAGTTTCTGACTACTAAGGATTTTATTACCGGAGTGGTAATTCTGGGTTTGAGTTATTCCATGTCCATCCTATTTGCCATGTCGGCCCCTTTTATTATAGAAAACAGGTTTCATTATCCTGCGGTGAATATCGGGTATAGTGCTTTATGTTCGGGAGTTGCCATGTTATGTGGTGGTTTAATGAGTAAAAAACTGCTGCATAAAAAAATGTTCCCAAAATTATATATGGCTATCTTTTTGCAAATGGGATTAGCGGTGTTGATGTTTTCGGGTTTGGTTTTACCGAACAGTATTTATGGAATGATGTTATTTGTGTTTCTGATTCATTGCCTTACCGGATTTATTTATAATATTTATCTTACATACTGCCTTACGCGTTTTTCAAAGAATATTGCTGCTGCAGGTGGGTTTACCAGCGGGGGTAGTTATATTGTTACTTCTGTAATAAGCCTGAGTGTGGTAAATATAATTTATGTAGACAAGCCGCAGGCACTGGCAATATGCTATTTTATGGTGGCGATACTTATTTTGGGAGGGTTACTGAGTGCAAGAAAAGACTGAGTTGTTACCCAGGACAATAAAAAAAAGGGCCCTTGCAAAAGGGCTCTTTTTATATAAATCTGATGTAAGATTAATGACGGTCGTGATGGTCTCCATCCCTGTGGTCTCCATCCCTATGTTCACCATTATCCCTCATGCCATAACGTTTATCATCCCAATGGTTCCTGTACCTGTCTTCTGTACTTTCATGCAGAATAGGTTGTCTTTCTGCATTGCCCCTGTACCTGCTATACTGGTCTCTGTGTTCTGCAAAATGCATATAAGGTTTTTCTTCATTCATCACTACTTTATAACCGGTATTCAGGTTATAATTGGCATACATAGGAGGAAGAGTGGGAGAAAATATCCATCTGCCGCCGTCCTGATAAACGAACCTGTGTTTCGGTACATTGTAATAGCATTCAATATCGGGCAGGTAATAATACTCTGCATGATCGTAACCTGTAGGGCCCCAGCAAGGCTGGCTGCCAATGTTCAGGCTTAATCTTATTTGTGCAGTGGATTGGTTAGCATAAGCTACCGCAATCAATATCATAATGATCAGAAAACTCTTTTTCATAATTAATAGCTTTTATTTAATTAGTAAAATTCCAAAACCGTGCCACAAATATAAATTGCTGAAATGTTCATGCAGGGAATGATGTATTTGAAATTAAAGGATTAACTCTTTTTTTGATTGCTGAAACGAGAATGTACTTTCATTTTGGAAAGGTTTAAGCAGGTATTTTAAAATTGCAAATAAGCGTCTGACTTACTGTAATGCTTGTTCTGTATGTATTACAGCCGATTTAGAATCATGCAGGCATAAGCTTTGCAGCATATACGATGATTAATACATTTATTATGAACGAATGGACTGTTATTATATTAATACTGGCATTGTCTGTTCTGCTGGCCTGGTATACCGGGAAATATATGGCGAAGGTTTATAGTGGCAGACATAGTTTACTGGATAGGATAGCCCCTTTGGAAAACCTGATTTTAAGATTTTGTAAAATTGACGCATCCAGGCAAATGAACTGGAAAGAATGGTTGACTGCATTTTTTACAATACATATATTCTGGTTGTTATGGGGCTTTGTTATTTTAATGAACCAGCATTTACTACCCTTAAACCCAGCCAGGATTCCTGCAATGGAATGGACCCTGGCATTGAATACTACAGTGAGTTTTCTAACCAGTACCAACCTGCAGCACTATTCCGGTGAAACAGGTGCTTCTTATTTTGCCCAAATAATGGTGATGATGTTCCTGCAATTTGTAAGTGCTGCCGCTAGTCTGGCTGCTGGAATTGCAGTTTTAAGGGGAATAAAAGAACGATCGGCAGGCTATTTGGGAAATTTTTACAAGGACTTTTTACTTTCAATGACCCGTATTTTATTACCTGTCTGTTTTATTACTTCTGTTATATTTTTATTAAGGGGTGTTCCTATGACATTTAAAGGCCTGGATACCATTGTTTCCCTGCAGGGGGATACAGTGCAGGTTGCCCGGGGTCCTGTTGCAGCATTTTTATCTATTAAAGAATTGGGATCTAATGGTGGTGGTTTTTTTGGTACAAATGATGCCCACCCCTTTGAAAATCCGGATACCTGTACTTTTATAGTACATAGTATTATCGTCTTTTTATTACCGATGGCATTTGTTTTTATGATTGGATTTTTCCTGGAGCAAAGGAAATTCAGCCGGATGATTTTTATGGTAATGTTTATTGGTTTTTTAATAATAACACTACCCATTATACAACAGGAAATAAAGGGTAATCCTGCGCTTACAAATATGGGAATTTTGAATAAAGCCGGGAATATGGAGGGAAAGGAGCAACGGTTTGGTGCTGTTTTAACTGCATTTTATTGTGGGGTAAATGTGGTGATACCGGCAGGTACTACCGCTGGTATGCATGATAGTTTTATGCCTTTATCTGATGTATTTATGTTAATAGGTATGCAAACGGATGCTTTTTTTGGCGGACTGGGTACTGGCTGGATTAATATGTTCATTTTTGTAATTATTGCCATTTTTATCAGTACACTGATGATTGGCCGAACGCCTGAACTGATGGGTAAAAAGATAAGCCTGACAGAGATACAATTAGCAACCGTTATTATTTTGGTACAGCCTTTGTTTTGCCTGTGTATGGCAGCAATAGCAGCCAATGTTTATATACATTACCCAGGTGGGAATATAGCTTTGGCATGGCTCAGCAATTCTAAAGCTCATGGATTTACCACTATGTTATATGAATATATTTCTGCTTTTGCTGGCAATGGCAGCGAATTTGCAGGCCTGGGTAATAATACTGCTTTCTGGAATTTAACTACAATACCTGTAATGCTTGTGGGCAGGTTTATACCAATTGCAGGAGCAATAATTATAGCAGGTTATCTGGCCAGTTCAAAATATACCCCTCCCTCGTATGGTACCCTTAAAGCCGATTCTGTAAGTTTTGCCGTTTTCCTTTTTTTTGTAATTATTGTAGTGCAGGTACTATGTTTATTTCCTTCCCTGACACTTGGCCCAATCGGCGAATATGTTCAGCTTTCCCTTAATCAGTAATTGTTGTGTTAAGCCCTGTTTTATGTAACACATTGTTTATTAAGCAGTTTTAGGGGGTAAACACGGTATAAAATACCGTAATACTACGGTTTTAATTATGAGATATATTTTATATTTTGTAGTCTGTTAATTTAGAACTGATTAGTTAAAAATTTGCAGCCGGATAGCTGAAAACGGCATAGCAGCATAAGCTTAAACTATCTATTAATGAAAAAAAAATTCCAGATTACATTTTTTGTAATTGCAGCTTTTTTATTGGTAAATACTGCAGGGGCATGGGAGGGCAACCAGCCAAAGGCAGTATCCATTAAATCTGTTTCAGCTGACAGCGTCACAGATATGATTATAAGGGTTCAAAACTGGAAAACCAATACGGATACCTGCAAGCTGAATGATGTACTTGCATTTACTGTAAAGACTACAAAAAATGCAAATTATTTTAATACACTGTATATTAATTCGGTTGCAGTAGATGGTACTGAAATTAAAAAAAGAGTAACGGCCTATGACAGTTGTCCGGATCAGAAAGTTATTCTGGTTAAGTTAACCAAAAAATTTCAGGATTCACTGATCCGTACTTTTAAAGGAATACACACAGAATCAGGCTATCTGGATGTAAATATCAGTATTGGAAATACGCAACAGAAATATCCATTGCAATCTTTTCCGTTTACACTGGAAGAAACACAACTGATTGACGGCTGGCTGGTAAACAGCCTGATGGCCCTGATTATACTGTTACTGGTTATCCTGATGTGGAAGTATAAAGCTTCAATTATTAAGGACGGGGGCAAATATTATAGTTTGGGCAGAGCACAATTGCTGTACTGGTCCCTTTTAATTATTTATGGCTATTTATATGTTTGCAGCAGGCAGGGGGCATTACCGGTAATTCCTGCTTCAATGCTGATTATACTGGGTATCAGTATTGGCACTACTGCTGCCACCAAAATTATTTCTAATAATACCAGTTATGCTCCTGACCCTAATCCTTCGCAGGGATTTTTAGTGGATATTCTTTCAGATGCCAATAGTATTAATGTTCACCGCTTTCAGAATGTGATTTTCAATATTGTATTTGGTGCCATATTTATTCATAAAGTAATCAGCGATCAGCAGTTGCCTGATTTTGATAATACGGCACTTACTTTAATGGGAATCAGTTCTGCCTCATATGCAGCATTGAAAACAACTGAAAATAGTGCTGCAAAAGATAATAGTGCCGAACCTAAACCTGTTTAATGAAATACCATGAAAGTAAAAGTAATGATTAGCTTTTTATTGATGGCAGTGCTGTTTCTGGAAGGTTGTAAAGTAACCCTGATTACAGGGTATAATGAAACCATTGATGCGACTGCTACGAAAATGAAAAGTGATTTTAACCTGTTTTTTATTAAGCTATCCAGGGCTTTATGTACAGCAGATACGGCACATGACCAGAACATAAAAAATTTCCAGGATTATTATGATAACATGGAAGTGGATTTAAGAACCCTGAAAGACAGGGCAGTATTCCTGGGCAATAAATCCGGCATAGTAAAACAACAAATAAAGAATGTGGATTCTGTAATTCATGGGTTTAAAAATTTTCATACAAAAGGTTTTAGAGATATTGATTGTAATGCAAACTTTAAAGACGATAAACATGATCTGAGTGATGATGTAAACCTTAGCCTGGATGCTCTGATAAAACTGGAAGAAGAAATAAAAGCAACCGGTAGTATTTCTAATAATTAAATAAAAAAACATGCCATCTGTTGATATTACAAAAATTGTAAGTGACTCTTTAACTGCCGTTCAAAAACAGCTGGGAAATTCATGGGAAGATGCTGCACCTTTTGCAGAACATGCTATTACCCAATTGGCAGAAGATGCGGAGTTTCTATCTGAGTTGAGGGCTACGAACCAAATTGATGAGGATGAGTTTAAAGCCCGTTTGCACATGCAGGTACAGGCTGCACAGAATGTATTTTTAGCTGTGGAAGGAATTGGGCTGATTGCTGCGCAGAATGCAATAAATGCTGTAATTGGAATTATTGGACAATCTGTTTTAGCAGCCTTGAATATTACACTGCCGGTATAGTATTTGGCTTTATTTCAATCAATAGGAACCTAAAATAAACAACATGCATCAGAAAGTTTTGATTTTGGTGGTTTTACTTATTTGTTTAAGTGATGTAGGAATATCTCAAAGCAGGGATTATCAGTTGCCAACATATACTACTAAATGGAATACCAACAGAACATTTTTATTTCTTCCTGAAAATGGAAGTCATGGTACGATTGCCTGTACTGTAATTAATTCTGCAGAAGCAAAAGAAAAAATATTGCTGAGAGAAATTACTCCGGTTAAAATGGCCTATGGAAAGCCAGATACCATCATCATGCAGCATTATAAAGGGAATGAAACTGAATTGTATAAAAAGATACGAAAAGACGGACTGCTGCAAAATGCTTTTATTGATAATTTTTATTTTGATAGTTTAGTAGACAATTACGATAAAAAAAGGACAGGAAAAAAAGTAATTTCCTGTCCCATCAGATTAATTAACTGTATTATTGAACAGATTTGGGAACCCGGTGGAAATGGACCCTCTAATGATTCCAGCCAGATGGCATACAATGCCAATGAATCTGTTTCAGGGGGAAGAGGTAAAAATAGTTCCGGAAAAAAAGATAGTTGTTATTTCAATGCAGATTTTAGGTTAATCAATTCGATAGCAGATTATTTTACTTTCAAAAACTGCGTTTTTAAAAAGCAGGTTGTTATTAAAGATTGTATACCCATTTATAATGACAGGAATACAACCGGTAATTTTAATTTTGAAGAATGTAATTTTCATGATACAGTAAGTATAACTGCGTTTAATTTTAAACAGGCATTGGCACCTTATTTATATTTTAACAGTAAAGACCTACAAATGCTTTACGTGAATAATGAGGATGATTTTAAGGGAAAATTATATGATATTCTGAATAAGAAAGATACATTGATTAATTTATTAGCTTGTGCAGCAGGATTGCCTGATAAAAATGATCATTCCTCGGTTTATTTTTCTTATGGGTTTAATGCATGTCATTTTTGCCCGGATAATGGAGTTTGTATATTGCAGAATACAGACCAGTTTACAGTTATTAAGCTGGGAAACTGTTTATTTGGAAATAAAGTTTTATTTTCTCCATTTGATAATACTCCCTATGAATTTAAACTCCCCTTTTATCCTTATCGAACAACTAAAGTCTTTACTGTAAATGATGGGAAATCCAGTTTTAATATAAAATTCAGTACCTGCAAGTTTTATGATGGTATTGACTTTTCGGTTTATCAGCAGTTTATTGGGTGTAAAAGTGATAATAACAGTTATTCTGGCAAGGTTAATATTTATAATGTGAAGTTTCTGGATTCTTCAGGAACCAGATCTGACAGCCTTTATTTTTCGAATAATAACTTTATGGACAAAACCATAATGGTATTGGGTGAAAAGAATTGTGATGTAATAAATTTTCCAAGGATCCATCCTATAAGTCTTCAAAATATTATAATTGAAACCGATGCAGGAAGGGATGAAATAAATACTCCTGCTATAAGTTACCTGATTAACATCAATACTTTTTTTACTAAAACAACACAATGTATCAGTAGCCTATATCCTGAATCTATTGCAGGTAAAATGAAAGACAAATTGGATCATACCTATTTAACCTATGAAGCGGGTTTTTATAAATCGCATTTTTGGGAGTCTGTTGAATATAAAACCAAATACCTTAAATACATTTTCCTGGAAACATTGGTAGGTAATGGATATAATGGTGAGATTAATTTTCTGGTTTCTACGTTAATTATAATTCTTTTCTTTTCATTACTCTATTTTCTGTTTTACCGGCAAGATGTGGTGGGTTATATGAATAAGGAATTTGAAGGCAGTGATAATCTGAATGCTGCTGCATTTACACTTTCTAATTTTTGCCGTTGTATCTGGATCAGTGGAATTATATTAGTAAACCCTAAGTTTCCTGCTCATTTCTTTAAACAGCGGCCAACTGTTTTTTACCTGTTTACACTGCAATGGATTATAAGCATAATTATGATTCTGTTATTCCTGGTATATATCGCTTCTAAATATCAGTTTCTGAGTAAGTTAACGGGGATATAATATATACAGCTTTTCAGCTGTATAAACTATGATTTCGCTCATAGCCTTAATTATGGAATTAATGTATATTGTTTAGTACCAAATGGCTTTCATTTTCTAAATAATTTCTTTATGAATATCCCCAGGGCTAAACAATTTGTCTATGGCATAGTATTTATATCTTTTACCGTATTGCTCCTATATAATGTATTAGCTTACCGGGACCTGATAGAAACCTACCGGCATTCAAAGGAAGAAAATGCATATGTGCAGTTAATGAAACATCTGGATCTTCTGAATACTTCCATTACTTATATTGAAAGAAATGAAAAACCTTATTTAATTGCGGAGGATAAAACTAAATCAAAGGAAATTGAAGATGGATTTGCAATAGCTAAACGGGAATTGAACAATCTTAAAGAGGAGAGGTGGAACAACTTTTTTAAGCATGCCGATTTATTATTTCTGGATTCTGTTATAAACGCTAAAGCTGAATTCTCAAAACAAGTAGTTGGATTAAGTCTGGCTGGAAAACCCGATCTGGCACTTCAATTACTGAATACTTCAAATGATAGTTTACTGATTGCTTCATTTGTAGGCAAATACAATTTTATATATGATCAGGCAAAAAGTCAACTGCTCAGTTTTCAGGATGGACATTTACAGGAAAGCAAAAAAAATTTTAATCTGATCAGCATATTTAGTGTGCTGTTTTTTGTTTTTGTAATTGCAATTCTCTGGTTATTATGGAAACAGATTTATTTGCGGGAACAGGTGATAGTAAAAAACCAAATTTTCTCAGATATCATTAATAATTCCACAGATTCCATTACCATATGGGACCAGGATATGTTAATTGTATCCTTTAATCCTGCTACCGAAAAAGTATTTAAATATAAACCAGTTGAAATGCTGCATACTAAGTGCGATGATATTTTTAAAACCAGGATGTTGAAAGAGGAATTAGACAATAAGTTAGCCACTATTAAGAAAGAAGGGCATTGGGAAGGAATTAATCCATTTACGGATGCAGATGGTAATTATCTGGACTTATATACCACCATTAATGCAATAAAAAATAAAGAAGGAATTGTTACCGGATATTTTGCCATTCATGCTAATATAACAGATATCAGAAAAGCTCAGGAAGAGGTAGCCTCTATGGCAGCTGTATTGAAGGAAAATAATAACTCACTGGAATTAAAACTGAAAGAACAAACTACCCTTATCAGGGAGGTTTTGGAAAGGGTAAGGGATGGTTTTATAGCCACCAATGCAGATTTTATGGTTACCTATTTTAATAGTACTATAAAATCATTATTGGAACTTCAGGGCATTTTTTACAGAGACCAGTATCTGTTTACCATATTACAATCATTGACAGGGGAAGACTATGAATCTGTTATCAGGGATTGTTTTGTTAAACAGGAAAATAAAGAATTAGAATTTTTACATACCCTCACGCAAAAATGGTTTCAGGTAAGTATTTTTCCTTCAGAAAACGGGTTAACACTGTATTTGAAAGACATTACTTTAAATAAGAAAACTGCAAATGAAATTCAAAAATCCAGGCGTTTATACCAGTTTATCAGCAATATAAATGACCTGGCATTGCATGCAGCTGATGAAGAGGAAATTTATAAGAAAGTATGTGGAATTGCAGTAGAAACCGGTGGTTTTCTGTTTGCCTGGATTGGAGAAAGGAAAACTGATACGCAAGCAATAATACCCATTTATTGTGCAGGAAAGGAAGAAGGATATTTGGACCTGATACGAAAAAAGATGTCTGTTAAAGAAGTTCCGGAAGGTAACGGGCCAACCGGAAAAGCCATGCGGAAAAAAACATACTATTATTGTAATGATATAGAGGATGACCCGAATATGGCTATTTGGCGGGGGGAGGCACTGAGAAGGGGGTATCGTTCTTCTATTGCCCTGCCTTTTATAGTTAATAATGAAGCTGCCTATGTTATTACCATGTATGCCAACAGGCCTGACTTCTTTACGGAAGAAGAAGTACAGCTTTTATCCAGATGTGCAGGTAATATCAGTCATGCTTTAGAAACTTTTTATCTGGCAAATAAGGCAAAAGAGGCAGAAAAACACTTACAAAAAATATCGACAGCTATTAACCAAAGCTCTGCCTCTGTAGTTATAACAGATATTGAAGGAAGAATAGAATATGTAAATCCGGCATTTACAAAAACAACAGGTTATAGTTTTGAAGAAGCCATAGGTAAAAACCCCAGAATTCTAAAAACCGGTTATACCACTGATCATGAATATTTGAATCTATGGAACAATTTGACACATTTACAGGAATGGAAGGGTGAATTCATGAACAGGAAAAAAAACGGTGAATATTATAGGGAATATGCGGTGATTTCTCCTGTGGTGAATGAAAATGGAATAATTCAGAACTATGTTGCTGTAAAAGAAAATATTACAGAACGGAAAAAATTGCAGGAGGAACAAAAGCAGTTGTATACAATTATGGAAAATACAACTGCCTATATAGGTATTGCAGATTTAAACAGGAACCTGATTTATATAAATAAGGCCTTCAGAGATGATCTGGAAATAGGGGAAGATGAAAACATTACAGAACTGAATGTAGCTGATTTTGTTGAGGATGCTAAAATGAATACTGAAACTGTAATGCGTATTTTATTTGAATCCGGTAAATGGATGGGGGAAAATACTTTTAAATCCAGAAGCGGGAAAAAAATACCTGTAATACAGGTAATTGTTGTTCACAAAAATGAAAAAGGGGAACCCACCCATACTTCTACAACTGCTATTAATATTAGCCAGAATAAGCTGGATGCTGACAAATTGCAATTACTGAATAAGGAATTGAGACAACTTTCATCTCACCTCCAACAGGTAAGTGAAGTGGAAAAGAAAGAAATTGCCCGTGAAATTCATGATGAACTGGGACAGGGTTTAACCATTATGAAATTTGATGTATCCTGGTTAAAAAAACATATAGATGCTGATAAAGCAACCATTGAAAGCAAGCTGGATAATTTGCTGGAAAGTATTGCGGATGTGATGACTTCATTCCGGAAAATATATACTTCCCTGCACCCTGCCATGCTGGAAGAAATAGGGCTGAATGAAACTTTGGAATGGTTGATACATAGTTATACAAAGTCTACCCATATTCCGGTTAGTTATACTTCCTATTCAGACAATATTCCTTTAAGTATGGATAAAAGCCTGGCTATTTACAGAATTGTTCAGGAATGCCTGACCAATATACTGCGCTATGCCAATGCTACAGCAGTAAGTGTTCGGTTTACTTTGAAGAAAAATAACATTGTACTGGAGATTGAGGATAACGGAAAAGGGTTTGAAGTAGCAAAAGTAGATACCAAACAGCATCATGGAATTTTAGGGATGCGGGAAAGAATGTATGCATTTAGTGGAACTTTTTCTATAAGTTCGGTAATTGGGAAGGGTACACAAATTAAGGTTGAGTTACCAGTATAAACAATAGAAATATTTAAAATTAACGATTTGCTTTTGTTTTGTAGTAGCGGAAAAGCAGGTAGACTGCAACAACATTAACAACAATAAGCGCCACCCAGATACAGTAATTTATAAAAAGCCAATTGGAAGACCCAACAGTATCATTGGTAAACTCATTAACATACCTGATGGTGCCAAACTCATCCAGGCTTATATGATTATTACTGTACAGTAAATGGTCGAATAACATAAAATAAAGCACATCAAAAACAATAAGTGCATAAATGGTAATAGCAGGAATATCAAATTTTAATAGCAGGGACTTATTTATTTTGATATTGTTGTGCATAGTAAGGCATTATTTGAGGTACACAATTCAGTTACTACATCTTAAAGGTTATAACAGTAAATTAGGATTAAAAGTTTATCAGTTAAACAGCAATTTGCAAATTGTATGTTTAAGTTTGTTAAGGGTTGCTTTGAATTTGTAAGCCATGGATTAATGTCCATTTGCTTTAATAAAAGCGATACAATTGGTACTGGTTTTGTCTTCAACCCGGATAAAGTAAATACCGGAAGGAATATTGGATATATCCATACGGTACTGATTTCCTGAACTTTTTATTTCTTTAATTATTTTGCCCTGAATATTTATTAATGAAATCAATGCATTATCTGCAAAGGTTTCAATAATTACATAATCATTAGCCGGATTAGGGTAAACATAGAAGTTTGTATTTCCCGGTGTATTGGTTATTGATACCGGCTGCTGTGTAATTGATACTTTTGAAACAGGCCTTACAAATACTGGCGTTTCGGTAGCAGTTATAAAAATATTTTCTTTAGTTGTTTGAAACCTGCTGACTTGCATTTGGTCTGCCCCTACAACAGGCGTATAGATATAAACAGAATCAGCATTACCGGTATTTAAGTTATAAGTAGCAGTTCGCCCAATCTGATCGGGAACATAAATGACATAAAGAGCCGTGTCTCCATTCAGGTATTTGTCTACCACAGGGTTTGCAGAAAGGCTTGCATTATAACTGTAGTTACCAAACTGGTGGTTAACCTGGTATATATAATCAGCAGCCGGCCTGCGGCTTTGGTCGTTATTCAGTAATCCACTGGTAGAATAAGAGTTGCCACTATTATCGTTGTCGTATAGTTCATAAAAGAAAAGCCTCTGAATTCCATTTCTGGCATATAGTAAAGCAGTTCTTAAATTCCAGTCAGCCTGTGTAGTTTCAGCTGATTTATTACCAATAGGTATAGCCCTGTTGGGACTGCCCTGGTTAAGATCATAACCGGATTCTGTTACCCAAACCGGCATATTACCAGCATACTGATGCGCCATTTTAATAAATGCAGCAGCAATAGAATCTGTATTGGCCAGTTCAGGAGCTGTTGCTATTCCCTGGTTATTGGTTGGATAATAATGGTAATTGATAACATCAAAACAGAGATTAACAGTACCATCGGGTTTATATCCCCTGAATTGTTTACACCAGTCGATAATTCCCCTGAAATAATCAGTACTGGGGTCAGCTATACCACACATTACCACCTGCATATTGGGGTCTGCATTTTTTACACCCACTCCTGCACCCAGTGTCTTTTTATGGCCATCATAAAAAGAAGATAAATTGGCAGCATATTCACGCCCGGTCTGATAGGCATTTCTACCCAGCCACCATTTATCCCTTTCATTATCGCATTCAATATAATGAACGGTATTCAGTCCTGTTCTGATAGTATTTACCGGATCACCCGTCCATCTGGGAACAGTATTAACACTCAGCAGTGATTTATTTACATTTTTATTAGCACCATATCTGGCAGCAAATTGGAAAGCCACTTTAGCCTGATCGGTATAAGAGGCAGGCACAGTAAAATCAGCACCATAATTAACAGGTACATTTTGTCCATTTGCCAGACTATCCGGCCAGGTAGCCTGCATCCAGGGTGCCTGATTTTTAAGATCTGCCAATACCAGTATACCCAATGATTTGCAGGCTGCATAAATAGTATCATAATTCCATCCCCCACTATTGGTAGGGTTATAGGTATAACTACCCTTTGTATTTTCCAGTTTCTGCCAATCTATATAATGCCGGAAACCAGTAAAGGCAGTGATTGGTTTAATATACAAACTATCAATATTTGAGGGATCGGTTGCGCCATTTTCAAAATTCCATTCAAAACCATTCACCCCCAGCATTTCATTTAAATTAACAGTTGGCTTTACCAAAGCCGGGATAGTATCAGAGGTATGGTAAGTTCCAAAAAATTCAATTTCAGTAGGATAATCATCACCGCTGGTCAGTAACAGGTATTTTATATTTGTTGCTGCGGTCTTTAATTTATAAACAGTTGGCTGCTGAGGGTTTGGGCCTATCCAACTATTATACATACCACCCGTGTAAGTGGCAATCAGGGTTTTGTTCCAGTTACTGTCAATGGCATATATAGTAGTGGGTACTGAAATAGCCCCCCCTCTATCATACATTCTGATACTGTCAATATTCATCGATTCTCCAGCAAGAACAGGATAATAGGAATCGTAATACTGTTTGATTTTTCCCCAGCCGGTAAATACGCTGTTAATGGTATCCCCATCGGTTAATGCCTGCAGACCATAAGTAGCGTTGATAAGCTGGTACCAGCGGGTTCCATCAATGGGTATTTTTATACTGGAATTGTTATTGTATGTAGCGTTATTTTGAGAAAATCCAGGAATGGCTAAAATTAAAAGAATAAAAGAAAAAATATATTTCATAACTGAAAATATTACTACAAGATGAATGAAAATTCAAAAGTAACTTATAGCAAAAATGATATAAATTTTGTAGTATAGCAACTACAGTACCCTCTGTTTGAATGTTTAAACTATTAACAAATTGATAGTTAGTAGTTTATGTATTTAATTTCCCTTACAATATATCTTTGAAAGAGGAAGATTGTGAAATAGCGGAAGCGGTAAACAGCAAAAATTTAAAAGAATAGTTAAATATTTTTTTGCCGGTATTTAACCTATGACTATCTTACGCCGTCTTTAAAAAAAAAAAAGACCCTTCCGTGGAAACGGAACGGCCTCTAACGATTGCTTGCCATATGAAAAAGAATTAAGTCGATGTTGTAATCAGCCTCTCGACTGATTATTTTAGAGCCTTTAATGATCACTTGCCACTTAACGATTGCTTGCCTTTTTTTCTTTCTGCTCTAATTACAATGTAAAGTTATTAATGTTTGAACCACTAATTGAACAAACTTAAGGCTGTTCATTTACTTCTACCCTGCTAAAAAAAAGTGAAAATGCTTGTCTGTAAAGGGTTTCAACTAATAAAAACACTTATGTCCAACGGTTTTTCAGTCCTTAAAATTCCAGTGTTTATGCACCTGAAATGAGTAAAAAATGCTGTTTTAAGGTTTAAAAACTCTTTTAAATGCATTTTTATGCTGGATATTAAGTATTTAATTTATACTACAGTTCATTAAAAACAAAAAGAGCAGCTACTATATAGCTGCTCTTTTCAATTAAATAAAAATCTATTTCACTTTAACCACAAAAGCCTGATAAGGTTCTAAACTAATTGCCCCCTTACCGGTATTTAGCGTTGATGTATAATTATTTAATATTGGTGTATTATCAATGGCAATTCCTGAAGGAATTACCCAATCCAATTTGTCTTTACTAAAGTTTAAAACCACCAGAATTTTATCAGCCCCTTCTCCTCTGGTATAGGCATATACTTTTTCATTATCCTTGTCCAGCAACTCATATTTTCCGTACACCAGGGTTTTATTATCCTTGCGAACCCGTATTGCTTTTCTGAAGTAATTTAAAATAGAATTAGGGTCTTTATCCTGGGCCGCCACATTTACATTTGTGTAATTAGGATTCACATTTAACCAGGGTTTTCCTGAAGTAAAACCAGCATTAGTGGTAGCATCCCATTGCATAGGGGTACGGCCATTATCCCTTGCAGAAATTTTACTGGCTTCCATATATTCTTTTAAATCGCCATGCTGACTTTGTACCAGTTTATAATGATTGATAGATTCAATATCATTATAGTCTTTAATATCATTGAATTTAATATTACTCATGCCAATTTCATCTCCAAAATAATAATAAGGAGTGCCACGCATGGTTAATATAAATGTGGTGAGTAATTTGCTGGAAGCATCCCTGAATTCAGGAGCATCATTACCACGGCGGGTAAGCATACGGGGCTGATCATGGTTACCTAAGAAAATAGTGCCCCATCCCTTGTTTTCAAAAACACTATCCCATTTACTGTAAATGGCTTTAAAAGTACTTAATTTAAAATCCCCGTCCTTTGGCAATTTAAATTTATCACCACCGGGGTATCCATAACTAACCCCTTCAAACTG
>Ga0364874_10313_pt1 | contig 27497 bp, 19 predicted proteins | sample ExccelAu500001D4_2_FD_206922 | JGI IMG/M metagenome (GOLD analysis project Ga0364874, IMG submission 206922) | Enriched cells from Trout Bog Lake Hypolimnion, Wisconsin, USA - BchlTB.Aug07.5000.01.D4 | ecosystem: Environmental > Aquatic > Freshwater > Lake > Hypolimnion/Profundal zone | place... | reverse complement strand
AGTTCCGGCCCAAATTGTTCCTGAAATATCTTCATAGATAGTTCTGAAGAAAAAATTGGGTACGAACGTAATTAATGTAAAGTCATTTTTTTTGGGCAAATATTGAAAAAGGCCTTTATCTGTTGCAACAATAATCTGTTTGTCTCTTGTTTTATAAATGCTGAAAATAAAATTACTTCCTAAAGAAGAATTTCCGGTAGAATAGTGCCTTATTCTTTTAGCAGTATTTATATTCAGTATATCAAGGCCATGCAGGTAAGTGCCAACCCAAAGCTCATTATTATTAATTAAAAGGCCATGAATATTGGAATAGGAAATTGTATTTTTATTTATGGCCGGACTAAAGTTTGTAAATTTTTCTGTAACTGGATCTAATTTATTTAAACCTGCATCTTCAGTTCCAATCCATAAGTTCCCTTTATGATCCCTGCAGATTTCACGGACTGCATTTCCACTGATTGAATTATTTAGGTATTTGGGGTAATACTTTTTGAAGGTATTAAATTGTTTATGATAGTAATTGATTCCTCCAAAATATGTGCCTGCCCATATACCTCCTTCTCTGTCTTTGCATAATGTATGTACAATATTATCGGAAAGAGAATATGGGTTATTAAATTCTTTTTTTAAATTGAGATAATGCCTTGTCTGGATATTTAGTATAAAAATACCGGATTGAGTGGCAATCCAGTATTCATAAGCTGAAACGGGTAATATTTGTCTGACAATTATTTCAGATTTATCAGGATTAAAAGATAGGATATCTTTATATTCTAAAGTTTCTGTATTAAAAGATTTTAAACCCTGATTTAGCGTTCCAATTAATAATAAACCTGAACCCGTATCAAAAATGGATTCAACATCCCTGGATTCTGCATTGGGTGATCTGTAAAATATATTGAATTCCGTGAAAGCGTCAGTAGATTCATTATATTTTGCAATATAACCAGCCGAAGTTGAAACCCATAAACTGTTGTTTTTAGTTAAACAGAAAGACGTAACTTCTTTATTGATTTTAAATCTTTTCAGGTGACCTGTTTTTTCGTTATAGCAGTAAAGTGTATATAAAGAAATATACCAAATGGTTGAATCTATTACCTTTAGGTTTCTGATAGAAGTATTGCCTGCAAGTTTAAGTTGTTCAAATTTTTCTTTCTGACTATCATACAGAAATATTCCTTTTTCGGTGCCAATCCAAAGTCGTTTATTTTTATCCTCATACAGGCTTTCAATTGCATTGCAACCGATACTTGAAGGATTATTGGGATTATTCCTGAATATTTTAAAGGAAACGCCATCAAATCTGTTCAGCCCATCCCTTGTTCCAAACCACATAAATCCATTCTGGTCCTGTAAACTACACATTACTGCATTGTTGGATAAACCATTTTCAACCTGATAATGACTGAAATAAAAGGGTTGTGAAAATGAAAGATTACAGGAAAGGATAAAGATTAAAATATACGAGGAAAAAGCAATATTTTTCAAATGACTCCGCATACTGCAAAAGTACTAAAAAGCAGCTTTGTGATTTGAGCTAATGTTTTGAAGAATCTCCCTCACCAGAATATGAAATGTTAAATATTTGAGACAAATCGGGAAAAATATGAAACAAAAATAGTAACATTTAAAAAATTAATTGAGTCATTTTGCATTGTTCAATTTAATGCCATTGTGAAGCATAAGATCCTTAGTAAATAATGTTATTTATTGCTGGCAGGATCTATTCATTTATACTTTAATAACGGTTGTTCATGATAGTAAATACAGATTATTATTCCTGGTTTTCAGACGAGGAACTTTTTAATAAGGTTAAACTGGATGATAAAAAAGCTTTTGAAGAGCTTTTTAAAAGGTATTGGGCTTTTTTACTTGATAATGCCTTTAAACCTTTACAATCCCGAGAAAAAGCTGAGGATATTGTACAGGAAATATTCATAAGTCTTTTTATAAGGAGGCATTCAATTGAACTTGTTGTTTCATTAAAGGCTTATTTGTGCCAGGCATTAAAGTTTAAAGTTTTGAATGAGTACCGCTCTCAGACTGTGCGCAGAAACTTTCTTAAAAATATGCATACAAAGGATTTTGTTAGAAGTGATATTGGCAGCAGTTGCGAGCGTAAGGAATTGGAAATGTCTATTAATCAATCAATTAAACAGCTTCCGGAAAAGTGTAAACGGGTATTTTTACTAAGCCGTGAAGGGGAGTATTCTTACAAGGATATTTCCGGAGCATTAAATATTTCGGTAAGTACGGTAGAAAAGCATATCAGTAAGGCATTAAAAGTATTAAAAGGCCAGGTCAATTTAATGAATAATTAGTATTGCTTCTTTTATCCGCATGGATTAGTTTATTTAAATTTATTTTAATGAATAGATATACATATTTCTTTCAATTTCTTTTCTTTTGTTTTATTAGTGTGTATTCAAAAGCACAGGATAGGTTGCAATTATGTGATTATATCAACCCCTTTATTGGTGCCAGTACCAATGAAGGGGCTGCAGGGATCTATCATGGATTAGGAAAAACATTTCCAGGGGCAGCTACCCCTTATGGACTGGTTCAGGTGAGCCCAAATACTATAACTGGTGGCGACAACGGTTCCGGCTATAGTTATGAACATAAAAGTATTGAAGGGTTTGCATTTACCCAGATGAGCGGGGTAGGTTGGTATGGAGATCTTGGCAATTTTCTAGTGATGCCAACAACCGGCAAAATGTGTATGGTAGCCGGAAAGGAAAATAGTTCTGATTCCGGATACAGATCTTACTATGATAAAAGTTCTGAAAAAGCATCTGCCGGTTATTATACTGCTTTTTTAACCAAATATCAGATAAAAGCTGAAATGACAGCAGCACCACACAGTGGTATATTGCGGTTTACCTTTCCTGCCAATGAACAGTCGAGGATTCAAATAGATTTAGCCAGGAGAGTAGGCGGTACATCTGTATTGCAGGATGTTGAAGTAGTGAATGAAAACACTATTCAGGGATGGATGAAATGTACACCTGAAGGGGGTGGATGGGGAAATGGAGATGGAAAGGCGGATTATACTGTTTTTTTTTATGCATCATTTAGTAAGCCATTTAAGAAATTTGGGGTATGGAGTGCTGATATTCCGGATAATTGGAAACGAAAAAGGGAAGATGTAGAAAGCCAGAAGTATCAGGATAAAATAAGTGCTTCAGAAATATTGGAAAATGTTACCCATAAGGTAGGCAAACACCTGGGATTTTACACTGAATTTGCCACCAATAAAGCGGAACAGGTACTATTGAAAACAGGAATTTCATTTGTAAGCATCGAAGGGGCAAAAAATAATTTGTTAACTGAAATTCAGGATTGGAATTTTGATAAAGTACATCAGCAGGCAAGAGATTTATGGAATAATGCATTGTCAAAAGTTCAAATTAATGGTGGATCAAAAGATCAGAAAATAGTATTCTATACTGCTTTGTATCATACTATGATTGATCCGCGCATTTTTGAGGATGTGGATGGCTCTTATACGGGAGGTGATTTTAAAATCCATCAAAGTCAGCAATTTACAAAAAGAACCATTTTTAGCGGGTGGGATGTTTTCAGAAGCCAAATGCCGCTTCAGACAATTATTAACCCTTCATTGGTAAGTGATATGATCAATTCCCTGATTACCCTGGCAGGGGAAAAGAATAAAAGTTATCTGGAACGTTGGGAATTTTTAAATGCATATAGCGGATGCATGATTGGTAACCCTGCAGTCTCTGTTATTGCAGATGCCTGTGTAAAAGGTATCCGTAATTTTGATATGAATAAGGCCTATGAATTAGCTGTTCATTCAGTCACGCTATCTGGCAATAGAGCATATGGTTATACAGCGGATACACTGAGTATTTCCAATACATTGGAATCTGCTTATTTTGACTGGTGTGTTTCGAGAATCGCAAAAGGTTTAGGCAAAACTGCAGATGAAACCTATTATGAAAAAAGAAGTCAGTATTATCGTAATGTATTTAATAAAGAAGTGAATTGGTTCAGGCCAAGAAAGTTGGATGGGAGCTGGGAAGTTTGGCCCCCGGAGGGCAGGATGAAACAGGGCTATGGAACCATAGAAAGCAACCCGTATCAGCAGGGCTGGTTTGTTCCACAGGATATTGATGGGATGGTTGATTTGATGGGAGGAAGAGAAAAAGTAATAAAAGATCTGAACCTGTTTTTCGAAAAAGTTCCTCAAAACATGATGTGGAACGATTATTATAATCATGCTAATGAACCGGTACATCATGCAGCTTTTATATTTAACCGTTTGGGAGTACCTTATTTAACGCAAAAATGGACCAGAGCAATTTGTGAAAGAGCCTATAATAATTCAGTAGAGGGGTTGGTTGGAAATGAAGACGTTGGACAAATGTCTGCCTGGTTTATTTTAGCTTCAGTAGGGATACATCCAATATGTCCGGGCGATACCAGATATGAAATCACCAGTCCGGTTTTTAAAACTGCGAAAATCATGCTGGATACGGTGTATAGTAAAGCAAAATATTTTACAATAAAAACAGTCAATAATAGTAAGCAGAATGTTTATATTCAGCATGCCCTGTTAAATGGTAAAGCTTATGATAAATGTTATATTGATCACTACGATCTGATGAAAGGAGGAATACTTGAATTGTTTATGGGTAGCAAACCAAATGTAAATTGGGGTAGGGATTAGTAATGAATAATCAGTATACTTTTGAATTTTTAATTCATTAATTATTTCAGATGTTTCCAACCTTTTCTTATCTGATAAAGTATTTAACGGGGAAATCAATACCGGTTGAAATACCTACTTACGGTTTTTTTATGCTGCTTGCTTTTTGCGCTGCTTATTGGGCGTTTACACAAGAGTTTAAAAGAAAAGAAAAACTGCATATTATATTTCCTTTTACGCAACGTAAGAGAATCAGTGGTGTAGTGGAGCTGGTACATCCTTATCAATTAATGGACAAGTTATTATTTTGGTGCGGTGTATATGGTTTTGCCGGGGCAATTATATTGGCTAAACTGGAAAAATTTGATGGGCATTCCTGGAGCAGCCTTAAGGGCATTTTTGCTTACAATGGATTGGCATTTTATGGGGGATTGATTTTTGGTGCCTTAACTTATTTGTTCATACTCAGATCAAAAGGGATTAAGTTTAAACAGGCTGCGGATATTGGTAGTCCTGGCATGATGCTGGCCTACGGTATTGGTAGAATAGGCTGTCAACTTTCAGGAGATGGAGATTGGGGTATTATTAACCTGAAACCCAAACCTGATTACTTAATGATGTTTCCGGATTGGGTATGGTCTTTTAATTTTCCGCACAATGTTGTTTATCAGGGCAGGTTTATTGAAGGTTGTACCGGGCGGTATTGTAATGAATTAATAAATCCGGTTTATCCTACTTCCCTTTATGAAGCTGTAATATGCATCAGTCTGTTTTTAATATTATGGTTATTACGCCCCGCAATTAAAATTCCAGGTTTGATGTTTTCGATCTATGCCATGATGAACGGGGTTGAAAGATATTGTATAGAAAGTATCCGCATTAATCCCAGATTTGTAATCGGGCAATACCATTTTAGTCAGGCAGAACTCATCTCCGGTCTTATCTTTTTTATAGGAGTAGGTGTATTATTTTGGTCAGTGTACACCTGGAAAAATGAAAAAACTATAGATCCTTTGTATTCAAAAAGCAAAACTGGTTAATTCAAAACTATTTTAGTATTACTCAGTGCAAATAAATTATTATCTATGAAAATAAATAAGAGGTTAGTTCTGTTGTTAATGATAGGTCTGGGGGTAAATATTCAAATGAATGCTCAATCTGTTAAACCATTTCAGGAAGGGGAACGTGTGGCTTTTTTAGGGAACAGTATAACAGATGGTGGACATTATCATTCTTATATCTGGTTATACTATATGACTCATTTTCCTGACCGGCATATCCGATGTTTTAATGCAGGTATTGGAGGTGATGATGTTAAACAAATGGCAGACCGGTTCAACTACGAGATTTTACCTTTAAAACCTACGGTAATGACGGTTACCTGGGGCATGAACGATACTAAATATTGGGAATGGAACAGGCCAAAAGCTGATACCCTGCATGATGCTGTGGTAGGGATTGCCAGGCAACGCTATCAGGTACTGGATAAAATGCTGAAGCAACATCCTGAATTCAGGAAAGTATTTATATTGGGTTCTCCTTATGACGAAACAACAAAAAGCAATAAACAAAATTACTTTCCCGGAAAGAGTAAGGCTTTTGAAGCGTTGATTGATTTTCAGGAAACAATTGCTAAAAAAAATGGGTGGGGATCTGTAGACTTTGATCATCCCATGCTTGAAATCAACAGGCAGGAACAGGTAAAAGATTCATTATTCAGCCTGGAACCAAACGACAGGATACATCCGGATAATAATGGGCATATGGTAATGGCATACCTGTTTTTAAAAGCACAGGGTTTAGACAATTTGCCGGTTGCAGATATTGCAATTGATGTTATCCATAAAAAAACTGCAAAAGCAATCAACTGTAAAATAAGCGGAATTGCAGTGAATGATAATACTTTATCATTTAATTATCTGGCTTATTCATTACCCTATCCAGCAGATACCATTCCCAGAGGGGCTTTTCAAACTAAAGCACAATCAGACGGATTAAAACTGGTACCCTTCAATAATGTGTTTAATCAGGAAATATTGAAAGTAACTGGTTTGAAACCCGGTAATTATCAATTAAGTATGGATGGACAGGTGATAAACCACTGGACAGCAAAAGAACTTTCATCCGGTATTAACCTTGCTGAAGAAATGTACACTCCGGAATATCAGCAAGCCTTGCAAATCATGCATTTAAATGAAGAAAGGTGGGAATTGGAAAGAAGAGGCAGGATGTATGCCTGGATGGAATTTGATTTATTAAAAGATAAGGGATTATTGTTTGCGGATAATAAAGCAGCAATGGATACTGTAAATAAGTATAGCAAACAATTCTTTTTCGGTGGCAACAGGGAAATGTATACCAAAGCACAATACAAAACGATAAGGAATGCCTGGGAAGCCGAACAAACAACTTTAATCCATGCCATCTATTCAGCCAATAAACCTAAAACACACAAAGTTCAGCTCCTGAAGGTTGAGTGATCCTGCCAATAGAAAATAATTCATTACCCCCTGTCAAAATCAACCAGCCTCCCATTCAGTTTCCATCCGGCAGCTTAATCAGAGAAACGCTGTGGTTGCTAAGCTATTGAGCCTGCTAAATACAATTGCAGCTGTGGCACCGGCTGATAGCCTGATAAAATAACTTCTTTTTATATGGCTGGTTCATGTTGTAAACCAACCTGTTTTTTACGCAATAGTTATCACATATTGCATAATAGATATCGTACAAATTATTTAAATTGCCGGATATTATTCTTCATACCAATTAAAACACCATGAATAAATTACTGATTACACTGGCTGCAGGTTCCTTTTTTTTAACTGCCCGGAGCCAGCAGGCCCAGGTGCTGACAGCTAAGGATTACAACCATGCGGAAAGCTTTATGAGCTATAATACGGCTCAGTATATTGACCATGCACCATCCCGGCCAAACTGGATATCAGGGGATAGGTTCTGGTTCCGCGACCTGACTGCCAATGGCAGTGAATTTATCCTGGTAAATGCAACTACCGGTAAGATAAGTACACCTTTTGACCCTGAAAAACTGGCGGCAGCTTTAGCTGCTGTTACCGGTAAAACCTATACTGCCGGGCATTTACCTTTCCAGTCGTTCTCCTTTACCAATAATGAACAGTCCATCAGTTTTCAGGCGGGCGGCAAACAATGGGAATATAGTTTAACAGACAATACCTGTAAGGAAATTCCAAGAAAGTCAACAGGAAACAGTGATAGAAGAGGTGGGGGTAATGAAGTATTGTCACCGGATGGTAAGCGTGCTGTTTTTATTAAGGACTATAATTTATGGGTAAAAGATATTGCAAGTGGAAAATTGACTCAATTAACAACAGACGGTATAAAAGACTTTGGCTATGCCACTGATAATGCAGGCTGGAAACACAGTGATGCAGCAATCGTATTATGGTCGCCCGACAGCCGTAAAATTGCCACATTTAAACAGGACCAGCGCAAAGCAGGAGATATGTACCTGGTTACCACCAATGTGGGGCATCCGGAACTGAAAGCCTGGAAATATCCTTTGCCGGGTGATAAAGACATCATAACCATACAGCGGGTAGTTGTTAATGTGGATACACCTGCAGTGATTACTTTACAGGTGCCGGCAGACCCGCACAGGGCTACTTTAAGTGATGATATTTCCAGTGGCGGAACCTTTGATGATGTGGATTGGAAAGCCGATGGTTCTGAACTGGCTTTTGTGTCTACCTCACGCGACCATAAACAGGAAAAAGTACGTATTGCCAATGCACAGACCGGTGCTGTTCGTGAAGTTTTTGAAGAAACAGTAGCCACTCAGTTTGAATCCGGTCAGGGTAGTATTAACTGGAGATACCTTGCGGCATCCAACGAGCTGATCTGGTTTTCTGAACGGGATAATTATGGCCACCTGTATTTATATGATGCCATTAGCGGCAAGCTTAAAAACCAGATTACAAAGGGAGATTTTACCATTACCCGTTTGCTGAAAGTGGATGAAAAAAAGCGGCAATTGTATTTTCTGGCTGATGGTGGACAAACCGTTAACCCTTATTTTACAGGTTTCTATAAAGTAGATTTTGATGGCAGGCATTTAACCCTGCTAACACCGGAAACTGGTAACCACCAGGTAAGTTTATCTCCTTCGGGCAGTTATTTTACAGACAGTTATTCACAACCAGATGTAGCACCGGTAACTGTATTGCGGAATATGGACGGTAAACTGATCAGTACCATTCAAAAAACAGATCTTTCCAGGCTGTTGGCAACCGGGTGGAAACCTGCTATTCCGGTAACTGTAAAAGCCCATGATGGGCAGACCAATATTTACGGTTTGCTATTTACACCTACTCATATAGATCCTGCTGTAAAATACCCTGTAATTGATTATATCTATCCTGGTCCGCAGGGAGGAAGTATTGGCAGCTGGTCATTTATGGCCTCCAGAGGCGATAACCAATCACTGGCTGAACTCGGTTTTGTTGTTGTGGAAATTGAAGGCACCAGTAATCCGCTCCGGTCTAAAAGCTATCATGATATGAATTATGGCAATATGGCTGAAAATACATTGCCCGACCAGATTGCAGGTATCCGCCAGCTGGCAAAGAAATATACAAATATGGATACTAGCCGTGTAGGCATATGGGGGCATTCGGGTGGAGGTTTTGCCACTGCTGCTGCCATGTTCCGTTACCCTGATTTTTTTAAAGTGGGGATTTCAGAATCTGGCAATCATGAGAACCGTAATTATGAAGATGACTGGGGCGAACGGTATAATGGACTGGAGTATATACAGGCGGATGGAAAATCAAATTATGAAGCACAGGCCAATGAGGTATATGCCAAAAACCTGAAAGGGAAGTTGTTGCTGGCGCATGGATTAATGGACGATAATGTACCTCCGGGTAATACGATGCTGGTAGTGGAAGCATTGATCAAAGCCAATAAGAATTTCGACCTGGTGGTATTCCCAAATAGTCCGCATGGATATGGGAAGTATTCCCCTTATATGATGCGTCGCCGCTGGGATTATTTTATTCAGCATTTAAAAGGGGCAACCCCTCCGCAGGAATATGAACTGAAAATGACAACAGACCCACGAAATGCAGATTAAAGAATAGTGTTAAATGGATTCATACAGCCTAAGCCTGTTTTTCAGGGACTGGATTTCAGACTGCATGCTTTGGATACGTTGCAATAAATGGGAGATGACATCAATGCCTTCTACATTTATTGCAAGGTCCTCATGCAGGTGAACCAAACGCTCTGCATCAGCTATCTGCTGTACAGGAAGGCAGGCTGTTTCATTGATGCTGGAAATTTCCAGTAATCCGAAATCCTGTAAAGAACTGATCACTGAAATTTCAATCCCGTACTGACGGCAAAAAATATCTATGGGTATAAATTCCTGCATGTCCATATAAATAATTTTTATTGAGATAACTGTTGAAGCTCTTTAAATAATTCCTTTTGTTTTTCAGTTAAATGTGTAGGGATCTGAATTTCGTAAGTGATATAAAGATCTCCAAATTCGCCTTCTTTCTTATATACCGGAAATCCTTTTCCTTTTAACCTGGTTTTGATTCCGTTTTGTGTTAGTGGGTTAATTTTTAATTTAATTTTACCATTAAGTGTATCCACCACTTTTTCTCCGCCTAAGATAGCTGTATATAAATCAAGGTGAACATTAGTGTAAAGATCATTGCCCAGCCGTTTAAAATGCGGATGATTGGGTATAGAGAAAGTGATATATAAATCCCCATCCGGGCCACCATTAACTCCTTTGCCGCCATATCCCTTTAATTTGATGGTTTGCCCGTTTTCTATACCGGCAGGAATGGTAATCCGAACCTGCTTGTTGTGTATGTTTAAGGTTCGCTGGTGGGTGATAGAAGCTTCTTTTAAAGGTATTTCCAGTTCACTGTTATAATCCTGCCCTTTAAATTTAGTCTGTCTCCTGTTGCCGCCGGAGCCACCAAACATAGAACCAAAAAATTCTGAAAAGTCCGATTCATCAAAGCCACCTGAATATTGCTGTCCGCCATTATTCCCAGGCCTTCCATGAGCCTGTTGTGCTTTTTCATATTCCTCGCCATGTTTCCAGTTTTCTCCATACTGGTCATACTTTTTTCTTTTTTCAGGATCGCTTAGCACTTCATTGGCTTCATTGATCTGCTGAAATTTCTTATGCGCTTCTTTATCATTCGGGTTCAGATCGGGATGCAGTTTCCTTGCTAATTTCCGGTAAGCTTTTTTAATATCATCCTCTGAAGCATTTTTTGCAATTCCCAATACCTGGTAATAATCAATAAATGGCATATCCCGGATTTATTTTTTTGTTGGAATAATAATTACAGGGATCGTACTATGGCGTAAAACTTTTTCAGTTACATTGCCCATTACTATATTTTCCAGCCATCTCCGGCTATGAGAACCCAGAACAATACAGTCTGCATGAATTTCTTTTGCAGCTTCCAGAATACCGTCGGCAAAACCGCCTTCTTTTAATAAGGTTTTAATATGTTCATCACCAAGATGATGTTTGGATTGATTCAGAAATAGTTGGGATGCTTTTTTTAAATCAGCAATTACATCCAGTTGCAGTGGCCCAATATCAACATAACCGGTGAAACCCATAATAGGATTAAACTGTGAAAGAGAATAGTATTCAGGATCTGCAATAACATGCAGCAAAGTTACTTCAGCTCCCATTGAGGTAGCCAATGCAAAGCCGGTTTCAGCCACTTTCTGTGCGGTAGGGTCATAGTCCAGTGCAATAAGCACTTTTTTTGCTTTATTCGTTTTCATAAAAAGCGTTTTAATGCTGTGAAAGGGATAAGTCCTGTCAGCTCAAAGAACAATTAAATCTTCGGTATAAAGTTACACTTAATTAAACAAATTTGCAGCAAAGCTTAGGCCGTATAATATTTATCAATGCGCCATTGATGGTGCATGGGCCTTTTAAGCAGGTTATCTGCTTCCGGGTCTGCAATAAACTTTTCTGTTACCGGATTCCATTGTAAAGGCCTGCGTAATTTGTAACCGATATTACCAATATTACATACAGTTGCTGTACGATGGCCTGTTTCAACATCACAAACCGGCATTTTTCTGCTGTGTACAGCATTAATAAAATCCAGGTAATGATTGGTACTTAAGTACACCTGTTGTTCATTTCCCCCAATAACCCTGTCTTTTAAAGTGGCAGGGCTGGTAGTCAGTGCCCCTCTCTGAACCGTTACAGTCCCTTTAGTACCGGTAAACTGGCAAAAAGGAGCGGCACCCGCAGTATTCTGGTGAATCATTTGAATACCATTACTGTATTCATATATCAAACCCTGATTTTGTCCTGCAACCGGCGGAATTACTTTAACCGGTCCACTTTTATCCATATCCAATCCCCACTGGGCAATATCAAACATATGGGCACCCCAGTCGGTCATACCACCACCTCCAAATTCATCATAAGCCCTCCATTGCGGCCATATTTCAGATTCAAAAGCCAGGCTTGGTGCCAGCATCTTATTATAGGGTCTTGCGGTTGTATTTGGGCCTAACCAGAATTTCCAGTCCAGTCCCTCCGGAACAGATTCAGCTGCAAGGTTAAATTGCCTTGGTGGTCCATCAATATTTACAACTACTTGTGTAATTTCCCCGATATAACCATTACGCACCAGCTCAACTGCCTGCCTGAACTCCGGCCAGGAGCGCTGCATACTTCCTGTTTGAAATACCCGGTTGTATTTTCTGGCCGCATTTACCATGGCCCTGCCTTCCGCTACTGTTTTGGAAAGGGGCTTTTCACAATACACATCTTTACCGGCCTCACAGGCTTTTACAGCTATTACACTATGCCAGTGGTCAGGTACTGCAATAATTACGGCATCTATTTCTTTACGGTGCAATAATTCCCTGAAATCCGGGTAAGGAAGGCAACTGTTTGTAGCGGGCAATCCCTTAGATTGATTCGCTTTATTTAAGTTAACAATAAAACGGTCCATTTTGGCCTTATATACATCACTTGCACCCACAAACTGAACCTGCCCGGTATTCAGAAAATAATTCTGCAGTCCGTTGCTTTGCTTACCGCATCCGATAAAGCCAATATTAATTTTATCGCTGGGTGCAACAAATCCTCGTCCTAATACAAAGCGGGGTACAATAAAAAAAGAAGCGGCAAGAGAAGTGGTTTTCAGAAAGTCCCTTCTGTTCAGCTGTTTGTTTTTTTTCATATCAATAATTTAGGCAGCAATTCTGGTAATGTATTGCCAACTAAATTTAAGCAAAAAGTTCCTGCCGATGAGCAGGAACTTTTTAGGAGGAACCTTTTTATATTTATTGTATTCTATCCGAATTAAACAGGTCTTTCGGCAGAAACTTAATGCTTTCACAGCTGTTCTTTTCCTTTTTATTGGAATAAAGCAGGATATAATATTCTTTACCTGTAGTAATATGCATTTCCTTATTACCAATATTCAGCTTGCCTTCTTTGTTAAAGATGAATTCCTGGGGCCTGGACGATTGAAAGGTTCCGGGTTTTACCATTGTGGCTACCAGGCTGTCATTAAAATGAATAGAACTGGTTTTAGAACAGGTGCTGGTTTTTTTGATATGAACTATACAGGTGTTTTTCAGGGAATCTGCCTGGTTGTTTTTGATACTGTCGGCCTTCATTTTAAAAGCACTGAATTGAGGGTCCTTCAGCAAATATATTTTGGCTGTAAAGGTACTTTTAAAGTGGCTTCCCTGGTAACCCACTTCATAACCGGTAATCAGCATAATATTGCCCCCCAGGTATTTTCTTTCCTTATCAGCAATGGATAATAAACGGGTATAGTCAAATCGGTCCTGCTGTGGCGGAACAATAATTTCCAGGTTACTGATCAGTATCACAGAATCCGGCAGCTTAATTTTATCATTCATCCCAATCACCAGTAATGAATCTATTTTCTGGGATTTACTCAATGGAGTTAAATTTGTTCCGGTATTAACCACCCTGATGCCACAGGATATAAAGATTAATGGGAACAATAACAGGCAGATATTTTTTCGCATCTTCATTTCAGTGGTTTCAACTACAATTACTATACCGGAAACCTTTCTTATAATGCAAAGAAAAATTTGAACTATTCCGGTGTTTACTATTTGCCAATTGCAGGCAGCCTGCAAAACTATTGTATAAATATATACATTCCTTTAATTAACAAATTCTTCACGGAAATTCATGCAGCGTTATAGCTTACCGGTATTTAGATTTATATTGTAATGGGGTAAAAGCTGTTTGTTTTTTAAAATGGCGGTTAAAGTTGGAGAAATTATTAAAGCCGCTTTTATAACATATTTCACTGATGGTTAAATCGGTTTCTGTAAGTAGTTTACAGGCATGGTTAATTCTTACCTCCAGTAAAAATGAGGAGAAGGTTTTCAGGGTTCTTGTTTTAAAATACCTGCAGAATGAATTGGGGCTCATATGGATCAATGCAGCCACTTCTTCCAGTTTAACCGGCAGCTTAAACTGATTAAATACATGCTGGTAAATGATATTAATCCTTTCGCTTTCCTTTTGCGGAATCAGGAGCTGGTAATTCTTTGAAACAATGGGACTCAGTTCTTTGGAATGGGCCAGGATATGCAATATCTGCAATAGTAATATGATTTTTTCTGATGACTTTGCCTGCAGCAGGGTCTGCATTTTTTTCCAGTACCAAGGTTTTGGTCTGCCGGTGAATCTGCAACCCCATTCTGGCTTTCTCCAGTAATTTATCTATTGCTCTATGCTCCGGTAATTTAAAAAAAGCTTCTCCCAGCATATCCGGCATAAAATGAATAACAGTAGAAGCTGCTTTCAGTTTAGTGTTATTAATAAAATAGATTTCATCACATTGCCATAAATGCGGCAGGTTAGAACCCACCAGTACCATATCTCCCGTATTAAATTGCTGAATATTATCCCCAATAAACTGTGTGCCGGTACCATCATTAATATACACCAGTTCTATCTCCGGGTGAAAATGCCATTCACTGAAAAAGTAAGGCACTGCTTCATAGCGGGCGCTGAAAGAGTGTTCAGGTGCTAATGCTATTTTTAATAATTTGGGTTTCATGAAATGGTATCATTCATTCAGTAAAATGATAAATATAATCATAAATTGGTAAGATAGTATCGTAATTGGTTAATATGCTGTAAAAATTATACAGATAGAGCGTTTAATTTTGTACTGCTGATATAGCTTTGCTATGAGAAAGATAAATTATTTTATATGTTTTTTAGTGTTAGTGAATAATCGTTAAGTTAGCAAGGGGGCAATTTCTATTGCCCTTTTGTATGTTAGTAAATGACCGGATAAAAAGTTGATTACCTTTAGTATAATAGTTGCAATACATGAATAACCATCCAAAAATCAAGATTCTTAAAATTCACCCGAAAGACAATGTACTGGTAGCGTTGACGGATTTACAGCCTCAGGAACAATTGTTCTATGATGGGGAAACTTTTATACTGAAAGACCCTGTTCCTGCCAAGCATAAATTTTTTACGGTGCAACTGCAAAAAGGTTCCCCGGTATATATGTATGGGGTACTGGTGGGTACTGTACAGGAAGATGTAGAGAAAGGCAGTGTAATGACTACCACCAATACCCGCCATGCTGCTGAAAACTATGCCTACCGGCATTCCACTTACCAGTGGCAGCCACCGGATATTACAGCATTTGAAGGCCGGACCTTCCTGGGTTATCACCGCAAAGACGGGAAAGTAGGCACGGCCAATTATTGGTTATTCATCCCCACTGTTTTTTGTGAAAACCGCAACCTGGATGTAATAAAAGAAGCCCTGCATCAGGAATTAGGCTATGCTGTTACTGATAAATATAAAAAATATACCCATTTACTGGTGGAAGCTTACCGGGAAGGGATTGCAATACCGGAGGCCACAACTGAAGCAGCATTAACACCTGCAAATGGAAACAGGCTCTTTAAAAATATAGACGGCATTAAATTTCTAAACCATTCCGGCGGATGCGGAGGTACCCGGCAGGATGCAGCTACTTTAAGTCGTTTACTGGCAGCATATGCCGACCATCCCAATGTAGCAGGCATAACTGTTCTCAGCCTGGGTTGCCAGCATTTACAGGTGGCAGACCTGTTGCAGGATATCCGGTTGCGCAATCCGTTATTTGATAAGCCGGTACTGGTATTTGAACAGCAGCAAAGCATTAGTGAAGAAATATTAATACAACAGGCCATCCGGGATACTTTTATACAGTTAATTGCTGCCAACCGGCAGGAACGGCAATCAGCCCCCCTGCATCATTTATGTGTGGGTGTTAAATGCGGAGGCAGTGATGGGTTTAGCGGTATTTCTGCCAACCCGGCTGTGGGGTATTGTGCAGACCTCCTGGTAGCTTTAGGTGCCAAAGTATTGCTGGCCGAATTTCCTGAATTATGTGGTGTGGAGCAGGAATTGATCGACCGCTGCCTTTCAGAACCCATAGCCGAAAAGTTTATCCGTTTAATGCGTACCTATAGTGCAGAAGCCACAGCCGCAGGATCCGGCTTTCATATGAACCCCTCACCGGGTAATATTAAAGACGGATTGATTACAGATGCCATTAAAAGTGCAGGAGCCTGCAAAAAAGGCGGCAGTGCACCGGTAACCGATGTGCTGGATTATACCGAGCCGGCTACCAAAGCAGGGCTTAGTTTGGTCTGCACACCCGGCAACGATGTGGAAGCCACTACCGGTAAAGCAGCATCCGGAGCCAATCTTATTTTGTTTACAACCGGGTTGGGGACGCCAACCGGCAACCCCGTTTGCCCGGTGATTAAAATAGCCACCAACAGTATCCTGGCTAAGAGGATGAGTGATATTATAGATATTGATACCGGTTCTATAATTGACGGCGCAAAGACCATTGAAGCAATGGGCATAGATATCCTGGAATACTGTATCAGGGCTGCCAGTGGTATCGAGATACCCAAAGCGGTGCAATTGAATCAGGACGATTTCATCCCCTGGAAAAGAGGCGTATCCTTATAAATAAAATAAATACCTATATGTTTCAGTTAACACAGAAAAAAGCAGTAGTCACCGGTGGTGGAAGCGGTATTGGCAAAGCAGTGGCCATTGCCCTTGCAGCCCGTGGTGCTTATGTACATATCATTGATTACAATACTGCAGCAGCAACAGAAACCCTGACAGAAATTACCAATGCCGGCAGGGCAGGCGGGGTGTATACCTGTGATGTAAGTAAGCAGGCTGAAGTAGCGGAAGTATTTAATCAGGTTGGGCAGCATGATATACTGGTCAATTGTGCCGGTATCTCGCATATCGGTAAAGCCGATACTACTTCTGAAGCAGATTTCGACCGGGTGGTGAATGTAAATGTAAAAGGGGTATACAATTGCCTCTATGCGGCCATTCCGCAGCTGAAAAAGAATGGGGGTGGTGCAATTATAAATATCTGTTCCATTGCCGCACATGTGGGATTGAGCGACCGTTTTGCTTATTCCATGAGTAAGGGGGCGGTACATGCCATGACTTTAAGTGTGGCCAGGGATTACCTGGCAGACCATATCCGTTGTAACAGTATTTCACCAGCCAGGGTGCATACGCCCTTTGTGGATGGCTTTATTGCCCGAACCTATCCCGGAAAAGAAGCCGAAATGTTTGAAAAACTATCTAAATCCCAGCCCATTGGCCGGATGGCAACACCTGCAGAAATTGCAGGATTAGTGGTGTATCTTGCAGCCGATGAAGCCAGCTTTATTACCGGGACAGATTATCCCATTGATGGTGGTTTTATCACTTTAAATAACTAATTAAAACAATGCTATGAAACTGATCCGGTATGGTGCCCTTAATAATGAAAAACCAGGTGTGATGGTAGACAATGAGTATTATGATACCTCTGAATTCATTAATGAATATGATGAAGCTTTTTTTGCAAACGGGGGTTTGGAAAAACTGACTACTATCCTTCAAAAAGGATCTGTTCCTTTACTGAAAGTAGACCATAATACCCGCCTGGGTTGTCCGGTATGCAAGCCTTCTAAAATTATATGTGTGGGATTGAATTATGCCGATCATGCCCATGAAACCAATGCAGAAATCCCGGCAGAACCGATACTGTTCATGAAATCCACCACTTCTGTAAGCGGTCCGAACGATCCGATTATAATACCCAGGGGATCTGTAAAGACCGACTGGGAAGTGGAACTGGCCGTAGTGATTGGTAAAAAAGCCAGCTATGTGGAGGAATCTGAAGCTATGGATTATGTAGCAGGCTATTGCCTACATAATGATGTGAGTGAACGGGCTTTTCAGCTGGAAATGGGGGGTACCTGGGATAAAGGTAAAGGTTGCGACAGTTTTGCACCTCTGGGGCCATTCTTAGTTACCAAAGATGAAATAAGGGATGTAAATGCACTGGATATCTGGTTAACCGTTAACGGTACCAGAATGCAGTTCAGCAATACCAGTAACCTTATTTTTAAAATTCCATTCCTGGTGTCGTATATCAGCCGGTTTATGACCCTGTTGCCCGGAGATATTATTTCAACCGGTACACCCAATGGGGTGGGACTGGGTATGAAACCCGAAACCTATTTAAAGGAAGGGGATGTGGTACAACTGGGAATAGAAGGATTGGGCATGGCCAAACAAAGGGTTATACCCTGGACAAAGCAATAGCATCTACGCAGCATGGTATGCTTATCCGAAAAATTTTATTTCATCATTAGCTAAAAATCAGCAATTGCATGAACCTGCAGTTAAATAATACCATTATTGTAGTTACCGGTGCCGCTAAAGGCATCGGAGCCGGCATTGCCGAAGCTCTGGCAGCAGAAGGGGCCATTCCGGTAATCATTGGCAGAAATGAAAAAGATAACCAGGTGCTGGTGGATAAGCTTACTGCACAGGGATATCAGGCAGCACAGGTGGTGGCAGAACTAACCAATCCTGCCGCCTGTACTGCCGCCATTCAGGAAGTGGCGGACAAATTTGGCAGGATTGATGGGGTGGTGAATAATGCCGGGGTGAATGATGGGGTAGGACTCGAATCTGGTTCCTACGAACTGTTTATAGAAAGCCTGCATAAAAACCTGGTGCATTATTACCTCATTGCAAAAGCTGCTTTGCCCTATTTAAAAGCAAGTAAAGGATCCATTGTCAATATAGGGTCTAAAACAGCCGAAACCGGTCAGGGTAATACATCCGGCTATGCCGCTTCCAATGGCGGGCGCAATGCACTTACCCGCGAATGGGCAGTAGAATTACTGCCATACGGGATCAGGGTGAATGCCGTAATTGTAGCAGAATGTTTTACACCCCTGTACCAGAAATGGATTGCTACTTTACCTAATCCGGATGAAAAATTAAAAGCCATCGAAGCAAAGATTCCTTTAGGTAACCGGATGACCACCGCTGCTGAAATAGCGGCCATGGTTGCTTTTTTATTATCACCCGTATCCAGTCACACTACCGGCCAGCTGATTCATGTGGATGGAGGTTATGTGCATTTGGACAGGGCACTCTGAACCAAGCTTTTTTAAACTGTACAATACGCTATCAGGATCTGTTTTCCGCAAAATTGTACCCTGAATAAAATACAAGATCATGATCAGAAAATATGGGTTACTAAACCTGTTACTGGCAGCCCCCTGTTTGCTTTTTGCCCAGCAGGATTTAAGTTTATGGTACAGGCAACCAGCAGCTGTATGGACAGAAGCCCTGCCTGTTGGCAATGGAAGAATGGGAGCCATGGTGTATGGCGGTACTGCCAAAGAACGCATCCAGCTGAATGAATCCAGTTTATGGAGCGGTGGGCCGGTACAACCCAATGTAAATCCGGATGCACCCCAATATTTACCCAAATTACGGGCAGCCTTATTTAGTGGCGATTATGCTGCTGCAAATACACTTGCCAAAAAAATGCAGGGCTTGTATTCTGAAAGCTATTTACCCATGGGCGACCTGCTGATTGATCAGGATCTGAAGGGCAAAGAAGTCAGCAATTTTTACCGTGACCTGAATATTGCCGAAGCCACGGCCACTACACGTTTTACGGCAGGGAATGTTGGTTACCGTCGCACTGTATTTACCTCTGCAGCCGATCAGGTGCTGATTGTAAAACTTACTGCCAGCAAGGCGCGCCAGCTGAATATACATATAGGGGCTTCTTCACAGTTGCATTACCACAATGAATTCATTGGGAGCAATACAATGTTATTGAAAGGAAAAGCACCGGCACATGAGGACCCCAACTATTTTAATGAAAGCAAAGAACCCATTATTTATAAAGACAGTACCCATTGCAGGGGGATGCGTTTTGCTGTATATATCAAAGCAGCCAGTACAGACGGACGGATCAGTACCGACAGTACCGGTATACAGGTAAAAGATGCCACAGAAATTGTAATTTACCTGACTTCTGCTACCAGTTTTAACGGGTTTGATAAATGTCCGGATACAGATGGAAAAGACGAACTGGCAATTGCCGGGAATGACCTGAAGAAAGCCAGTGCTAAATCATATAACAGTCTGTTGAAAGCCCATCTGGCAGATTTCCAGTCTTATTTTAACCGGGTATCCATCCAATTAAATAACAGTACTGCAGAAGTTTCTAAACTGCCCACAGATGAACGCCTGGATGCATATACAAAGGGAGGGGCAGATGCCGGTCTGGAAGCCTTGTATTTTCAGTATGGCCGTTACCTGCTCATCAGCAGTTCCCGCACACCCAATGTACCTGCTAACCTGCAAGGTATCTGGAACAAGGAATTAACGCCACCCTGGAGTGCCAATTATACCACCAATATTAATGTGCAGATGAATTACTGGCCGGCAGAAGCAGGTAATCTTTCAGAATTAACAGCCCCATTGTTCGGGTTGATTCATAATTTATCTGTAACCGGAGCCCATACTGCACAGGAATTTTACCATGCCAATGGCTGGGTAACCCATCATAATGCCGATATATGGGCCATCAGCAACCCGGTAGGCAATAAAGGCTATGGCGATCCTACCTGGGCCAACTGGTCCATGGGTGCCAACTGGCTCACCCGCCATTTATGGGAACATTATCTGTATACCGGTGATACCGGATTTTTAAGGCAGACTGCATATCCTTTACTGAAAGGGGCGGCTTTGTTTACACTCGACTGGCTGGTGCCGGACAGCAGCGGACACCTGGTAACTGCACCATCCACTTCGCCGGAAAATAATTATTATTATGAGGGCAAAAAATCCACCGGCATCACCATCGCCAGCACCATGGACATGGGTATTATCCGGGATTTGTTTGATCATATCATAAAAGCGTCTCAAATACTGGGTTTGGATGCTGCTTTCCGCGATACCATACTTAGGACGCGGGACAGGCTTTATCCTTTTACCATTGGCAGTAAGGGCCAATTGCAGGAATGGTATAAGGATTTTGAGGAAACAGAGCCCCATCACCGCCATGTATCGCATTTATACGCCTTATATCCCGCTAATTTAATCTCAGCCATACAAACACCTGAACTGGCTGCTGCTGCCCGTAAAACCCTTGAATTGAGGGGAGATGATGGTACCGGCTGGAGCCTTGCCTGGAAAGTAAATTTCTGGGCCCGTTTGCTGGATGGAAACCATGCATACCTGCTCTACCGCAACCTCATGCGTTTAACCAAAGAAAACAATACCCAATATAACCGTGGAGGTGGTGCATATCCCAACTTGTTCGATGCCCATCCGCCCTTTCAGATAGATGGTAATTTTGCCGGTGCAGCCGGACTGATGGAAATGTTGGTACAAAGCCAGGAAGGAGAATTGTTTTTATTACCTGCCTTACCCGATGCCTGGAAGAGCGGGGAAGTAAAAGGGCTGATTGCCCGTGGCAATTACGAAATAAATCTGAACTGGGCAGGAGGTAAACTGCAGAAAGCTGAACTATTGGCAAAGCAGGGCGGAGATTGTGTGGTAAGAACCATGAATCCGGTACAGTTAGCCGGTGGGGCTGTTGTATCTAAACCCGCCAAAATTGGTTATCTGCTATCATTCAAAGCTGAAAAGGGAAAACGGTATATTATGGAAGCGAAGTAGTTGAATAGAATTTGAAAATGCAAAAGGCTGTCTCAAGGTTTTGAGGCAGCCTTTTTTATTGATATCCACTAATGCGATAGGGAACTGCTCCGGAATCATTCCAATTCCACCACCAGTTTGTGACCTGTCAGGCAGATACCAGCACCTGAATCGGTTCGGAATCGGCTCATGTTAAGTCCGTCATTTAACGGACTTGGTCCTAACCGATTCCTACCCGATTCAGGTGCTGATAGGGAGTTGGTAGCAACATTTCAGGCGTTTGTCTCAATTTACATATATAAAAGGAACAAGTAAGTAGGTTTGTATTAAAATAAATACAAAATGAGAAAATTGCTACTAGCCACCACTTGCCTGATGAGTGGCATTTCATTTGTACATGCGCAGCAAAAACAGGTAAATCTGAATTTTGATGTTCAGAAATATGAAACCCAAACCCTTACAGTTGATGGTAAAACAATTACAGTAAGGGCCTACGAAAATATTGTGTATGTGCAACATCCGGTGGATACTTCAGTCCAAAAAATGAATATTTATATTCCGGAAGCATATTTTACCGGTAAAAGTATCAATGGGTATACTGCCGCAACCGCACCCATTTTTTTCCCGAATAAAGTAGGGGGGTATATGCCAGCACCGCCAGCTTCCACCAAAAACAATGCAATGGGTGGCATGCCTCCCATGAATGGCCAGTTTCCACCGATGGGCGACAAAAAGCCGGATGGTATGCCGCCGATGAATGGAGGTATGCCACCAATGAATGGAGGAATGCCACCGATGAATGGCGGAATGCCTCCGATGGGGTTTGGTGGCCCCAGACAAAATACAGTGTTAGTGGCACTTTCAAAAGGATATATTGTGGCATCTGCGGGTGCAAGAGGAAGAACCTCTAAAGATGCAAATGGTATTTATACCGGTAAAGCACCGGCAGATATTGCAGACCTGAAAGCCGCCATTCGCTATTTGAAATTTAATGATAACAATATGCCCGGGGATGCCAGTAAAATCATCTCCAACGGCACCAGTGCCGGCGGTGCCATGTCCAACTTATTAGGAGCAACCGGGAATAATCCCGATTATGAACCTTACCTCAAAGCCCTGGGTGCAGCAGCAGCCACAGATGATATCTTTGCAGTTTCCGCCTATTGCCCCATTACCAATTTAGATAATGCCGATATGGCCTATGAATGGCAGTTTAATGGCATTAATACTTACAGCAGAGGCGGCCCCATGCAGGGCAATACACAGGGCGGGTCTGAACTGACAGCAGCACAAATTGCTATTTCTGCGCAATTAAAGGCATTATTTCCTGCTTATATCAATAGCCTTCATCTTACAGATAAAAATGGTAAAACCCTTACATTAGATAAAGAAGGAAACGGTAGCTTTAAGGAATTGGTAAAAGACTATGTAGTGGCATCTGCACAAAAAGCATTGAATGCAGGAACAGATATGTCACCTTATGCTTTTTTAACCATCCAAAATGGAAAAGTTACCCAAATAGATTTTGAAGCCTATGTAAAATATATGCAACGTCAAAAAACACCAACAGCATTTGATGCCCTGGATTTATCCAATCCGGAAACCAATTTATTTGGAACAGCCAACAACAATAGCCAGCATTTTACAGACTTTGGAGTAGCACATGCTACAGTAGCCTCTACACAAGCCGATGCTGCAATTGTTAAAATGATGAATCCCATGCCATATATTGGCCAAATCAATACTACTATTGCCAAACATTGGCGCATACGGCATGGAACAAAAGATAAGGATACAGGCCTGGCCATTTCAGTTATTTTAGCTACCCGTTTACAAAACAACGGCATTGATGTAAACCTGGAATTACCCTGGGATAAGCCACATAGCGGGGACTATGATTTGAATGAATTATTTAGCTGGATGGATTCTATTTGTAAATAAAGTATCGGTGTATCGTCTGACAACAGCGAAATGAAAATTACTTCATCCATCAAAAAATTTGAAATGAAAAACTCAATTGTACTTCTTTTTTCAGTCATCCTTTTTATAGCTGCACCCTCATTATTTGCCCAGCCAGGCCCTCCTCCTAATGGGATGAGGCCGGGGGGAATGCCAGGAATGGGGGGCGACCCTGATACTGCCTGGGTATCACCCAATAAAACAGTACCAGCTTTTGCCAGTTATCAGCTGTATCCTACACCCGCAAGAGGCATTGGAACCCAGGGTAGTTTTATGCTTTACCTTCCCAGGGACTATGCAACAACCAACAAACGCTATCCTGTTATTTATTTTTTTCATGGAGGTAACGGTGCACAAAGAGATGCTGAATGGCTGATGAAAAAGATGGATAAAGCAATAGAAGAAGGAAAAATGCCCCCTGTAATCATTGTAGGGGTGCAGGCATTACCCATTGGGTGGTATTGTAATGCAAATGTTGGGGCAAAAGGGGTTGTAAGCGGGCCGGTTGAAGACGTGCTTATTCAAAACCTTATTCCTTTTATTGATTCAAAATACCGGACCATTGCATCCGCTAAAGGCCGTGGGGTGGAAGGATGGAGTATGGGCGGATTTGGAGCAACCCGGCTGGCATTTAAATACCCAAATACATTTGGATATGTTTCCTCTCTTGCCGGAGCATTAATAGATTTTAAGGATGAACATAATCCGCAATACTTAGAAAATACTTTTGGCCCTTCAAAGGGTGATGATGCTGAAAAGTCAGAAGCTTATTTTAATTCCGTTCATCCAAGGGTATTTGCAAAGCAAAATGCAGCGTTAATTAAGCAAAATATAAAAATAAGATTGATGGTTGGTAAAGAAGACTGGTTATACAATAATAATGGTAAATTTATCACCCGGTTATTTAGTGAATACCTTACATCTTTACATATTCCTAATAGCTATACAGTGATTGATGGTGTTGGGCATATGCTTCCGCAGGCATTCGACAGTAATCAGGTGGAATACCCGATTCAGTTTTGGATAGATGCGTTTAAGGATGCTAAATAAACTCTGAACGATGAAAAAAATAGTCATACTGAGCACGGGTTTATTATTTTCCATTGGTATTATTGCCCAGCATTCACCTGAATGGCTTAAAAAAGCTGTATTTTACCAGATTTATCCCTCTTCCTTTCAGGATAGTGATGGTGATGGGATTGGTGATTTAGCTGGAATACAATCCAGATTAGATTATGTACAATCAATTGGCGTTAATACCATTTGGTTAAATCCCGTTTTTAAATCTGCTTTTAAAGATGGCGGATATGATGTGATTGATTTTTACCAGGTAGATCCGCGTTTTGGGAGTAATACAAAGCTGGTGGAATTAGCGCAAGCTGCACATACAAAAGGCATGCGTATTGTACTGGACCTTGTTGCCGGCCATACTTCCAATGAAAGCCCCTGGTTTCAGCAGTCCATGCAAGCCGATAAAAATCTGCAATACAGTGATTATTATATTTGGGCACCCAAAAAGCCTGTTGATTTATCAGAGCAGGAAGCTTCCCGCTGGGTAGCTTCTACTGCAGCAAGAGATAAATTCTATATTAAAAATTTCTTTGACATTCAACCGGCATTGAACTATGGTTATGCTAACCCTAACCCCAACCATCCCTGGGAACAAAGTGTTACTGCTCCCGGGCCACAGGCTGTTCGCCGTGAACTGGAAAATATCATCAGTTTCTGGATGGAAAAGGGAATAGACGGGTTTAGAGTAGACCTTGCTTCCAGCCTTGTGAAAAATGACCCGGATAAAAAAGCAACTATTGCTTTGTGGAAAGAACTCAATAGCTGGTTTCATCAAAAATTCCCTTCCGGGGTATTGATAGCAGAATGGTTTAATCCTAAACAATCCATCGAAGCTGGATTTGATATTGATTTTCTCCGTCCGGCAGGTAATCTTACTGCTGCATTTGAAAGGGGAAAGAAGACCAATGCTAAAGTATATTTTGACACCGAAGGGAAAGGAAATATAGGAAGCTGGAACCGTTATTTTGAAGACCAGTATAACAGTACCTTACATAAAGGATATTTATCCTTGCCCACAGGCAATCATGATTCTCCGCGAATGTGCAATGAAGAAAGAAAAGATCCATCTTCCTTAAAAGTGCTGATGACTTTTTTACTGACACAACCAGGAGTCCCTTTTATTTACTATGGAGATGAAATAGGGATGCGTTATATTCCAAATTCGCTGGATGTGGAAGGTAGTGGCCCGCGTGCGGGTTCCCGGACACCCATGCAATGGGATGATAGTAAAAATGCAGGTTTCTCCACAGCTTCAGCCAATCATCTTTACATACCACTGGATACATTGGCCAACCGGCCATCTGTTACTGCCCAGGAAAAAAATCCAAATTCACTGTTACAAGTGGTGAAAGATATTTTAAAATTGAGGCAGGCTTCTGCAGCACTTGGCAATGATGGCGGATGGGCAATGCTTAGTGATACCAGTACATCTTATCCCATGATTTACCTGCGTTCCAACAGCACAGAAAAGTATGTTATAGCAATCAACCCGACTGATAAAAAGTCAGAAACAAATATTCCGGCTCAAAATCCAGTCAACCTGAAAAATATATTTACCACCGGAGAGAAAAGTATCTATACAAAAGGGAAAGTGTCAGATAAAATAGTGCTACCTGCCCTATCAGCTGCTATTTTTAAAATAGAATAAAAAAAGAACTGAATACAATAATGGTAAACTAATTAATACAATCAAAAAAAGTGTATGAAAAACAGGCAACAGGAATGGTCGAGAAGAAATTTTATAGTAAAACTTACAGGAGCCGGGGCTGTATTACTGCTCAATCCTCTAATGTCGTGGACTATTAATGAGGATGACCGGGTAGCCAGAATAGTGGCAAAAACCATTGGGATTGATACACACAATCATATTGATGTGCCACTAAATACTGCTGAATTACCAGGGCCCAATGTTGATTTATCGGGAGAAATGAAAAAGTCGGGCTTATCTGCCATCTGTATGACTTTTGCTGTAGACTATCAAAAACTGACCAGTCCCGGTGAAGCCTATGAACGTTTTATAAACGGATTGGATGCCATGGATCTGGTATTGAAAAGTAACCATATGCAACGGGCTTTGAATGATGCTGACATAAAAAAAGCACATCAACAAAAGCAGCCAATAGTCATTCAATCTGTTGAAGGGGCTCATTTTCTGGAAGGCAAATTAGAACGGCTGGGAGTTGCCTATTCCAGAGGCTTACGGCATCTTGGATTATTACATGATAGTGATGCCTCTGTTCCCCTGGGGGATATATATACCAACCCTCCACAGTATGGCGGACTCACTGCATTTGGAACGGATGTTATCAAAGAAAGCAATAAACTCGGCATACTGATAGACCTTACCCATTGCAGCAATGAAACCATCAATGCAGCGCTAAAAGTATCCACAACACCCATGGTTATCTCGCATACTGGCCTGGATACTCAATTAGGAAATAATGAGTTTATGGCAAAAATGATGCGGCCCAGATTAATCAGTAAGGAACAGGCTAAAATAGTGGCAGATGCAGGAGGTGTTATCGGAGTTTGGACACACCTGGCAGAAACGCCATTGGAATATGCAAAAAATATTCGTGCAATGGTGGATGTAGTTGGCGTAGACCATGTTTGTATGGGTACAGATACTAAACTAACCCCATCGTACAGGCCTGCCGGAAATTTCAATCCAAAACCAGAACAGGGACAGGGTAAAAATAACTTTGACCCAGGCAAAAAGCCCATCCGGATAGGAGA
>Ga0364874_10188_pt2 | contig 27591 bp, 20 predicted proteins | sample ExccelAu500001D4_2_FD_206922 | JGI IMG/M metagenome (GOLD analysis project Ga0364874, IMG submission 206922) | Enriched cells from Trout Bog Lake Hypolimnion, Wisconsin, USA - BchlTB.Aug07.5000.01.D4 | ecosystem: Environmental > Aquatic > Freshwater > Lake > Hypolimnion/Profundal zone | place... | reverse complement strand
TTGAATGAAATATTCCATGGGCTCATATTCTGAGTGGTGACAGGGTAATAACTTACTTTCAGTTCCATGGTGCCGAAAATCAGATTTTCATTTCTGGAACGGAGCCCGGCACCAAAACTGGCATAAAGTTTACCATCATCCAGGTTTTTATTTTTGGGTTTCATAAAACAGGCATTGGCAAATCCGAATGGTGCAAAACTGAATCCCCAAAACTTCCAGGTATTAAAAAATACAGACTGGTATTTTCCAGTAACCCTGGTAGAGCCAGTTGAATCCGGGTTAATAAAATCAGGTAGACCGAAACGGCTGTTGAGATACACAGGCGGATTTAATGTTGTATTTATTTGCTGGGTAATACTTCCTGTAAAAAAATTACGGTGCAGCCACCGTGTGTTTCCCAGCTTACGTAACCTGGTAAAAGTTTCGATGCTGGCTAATATACTGATATCCTGAAAATTTCCATTATTAATATATGTACCTGTTTTAAATTCAAGATTAAAATAGTTTTTATTATTGGTGAAATAATTTTTTACAAGATCAATCCCCAAATACGGTCGTTTGATATTTTCAGAATTTGTCCAACCTCCTATAAATGCGCCATTTTCACCAACCGGAACATCTTCCGTTTTACCAAAACCATAAATAAAAGAAGTATGATATAGTTCCTGTTTAAAGGCAGTATAAGAAAAAAGCAGGCTTTTTAAACTGGCATACTGGTAATTGTAAATAGCTTTATACTTGTCCGGTTTATCGAAATAAATTTTATCAATAAACCTAACTGACAGGAATTGTTTCATTTTTGTATCATTATGCTGATACAAGTTGTGTTTAGAAGTTATATTAAAGCCAATCCATGTATCAAAATTCTTTAAATTATATTTATAATCTGAGTAATAAGTGGTATCATTTAAATACTGGTAAGTTGTAAAGTTATAGGAATACAGCATTGAGCCGGTAATCCTCCGGTGCGGACTTACCAATGGCAGATCCAGGCTGGCATAAGTTCTGGTTTCTTCTCTTTTGCCATTATTGTAAGCGGGAGCCAGGTTCTGGAATCCCGCAGTTAAGTTTATAAAGCTTCCCCTGATATTCCTGAGTAAATATTCGGCACCATAGCCAAATTGCGGAACCCTGTCCAGATCGTACAATGTCATTAGTTTAAGCCTATCGCCATAGCCACTCAGATTATCATCCTGTTCCTGCAGATAAAGGTTTCGGTTGTTTTCTGAATTGATAACCCCTCCAATTGGCAATACTTCTTTATAAAGTACAACCACATCTACAGAATCATAATTCCAGGACTCATCCGGTACTTCTTTAATCAGTATTCTTGCATCCTGTAAGTAAGGGATTGTTCTGAGATAAGCTTCATTATCCGCTATAATATAGGGTTTTACAGAGTCTCCGGATTTAAAAAAGAGGTTATTCCTGATGGTTATTTCCCTGGTATCAAAATGCAGGCTATTTACAAATTTAGTAAGGCGACTTTTATAAATACTGGAGGTATCTGTAATGGATTGTCCGAATACCAGTTTCTCAATTTTCAGGTTTCTGATCACAGCACCTTTGTGAACTATAAATGGCGAAATGTTTTTCAGGGCATCTCCCAATGTATCAGATGGAGGTGTGGGATGAAATGAAAAACTTTTCCCAAGCTTACCCAATAGCCCTTTTTTCTTTGCCAGGAAAAAAGTATCGGTAGTTACTTTTTGGGCAAAACTATAAGCACTGCAATGCAGTAAGAGTAAGATAATTATGGTTTTAAACGTTAGAATTTGCTTTCCTTTTTTAATGAAAACCTGGTATTTATTTATTACAGACAAATTAAAGCAATGTATCTTAATAATGATTTTCTCATTTTTGTTAAAATGTATAAATTTTATTTAAACAAGACATTTTTTGTATTTAAATACACCTAATAAAGTTCCTGAAAGATGATATTACTCATTTTTCCTCAGATTGAGTAAATTTAACTTGAGTAATGAATGCATCATGCGTGCATAAATAACTATTTCCTAACGATTAAAATTATTGCTATGCCAGAATTTGATACCGCACATGTGAAAAATATTGCGCTGCTTGGACACTCGGGCAGTGGGAAAACGACCTTAGCCGAATCTATGTTATTTGAATCGGGGTTGATTAACCGTCGTGGATCTGTGGAAGAAAAGAATACAGTTAGTGATTACACTGAACTTGAACAGGAGAGGGGTAATTCGATCTACAGTAAATTACTCCATACACGATGGAGGGGATATAAAATAAATATCCTTGATACTCCCGGATATGATGATTTTGCAGGAGAAGTAATCAGTGCTTTGAGGGTGGCAGATACTGGTATTATGTTGCTAAATGCTGCCATGGGAGTGGAAGTAGGAACAGATATTATATGGGAATACACCGAACAGTTTAAAACTCCTACCATATTTGTAGTGAATCAGCTGGATAACGGCCAGAGTGATTTTGACAAGACCGTTAGAGAAGCTAAAGCTCATTTTGGAGCCAATGTAGCTGTAGTGCAATATCCACTGAACCAGGGCCCGGGATTTGATGCAATAATAGATGTTTTGAATATGGTGATGTATCAGTATTCACCTGATGGAGGTAAGCCACAGAAATTGCCTATACCAGATCAGGAAAAAGAGAAAGCAGATACCCTGCATAAAGAATTAATAGAAGGGATTGCTTCCAATGACGAGGGGTTGATGGAGAAATATTTTGATAAAGGTGAGTTAAGTGAAGATGAAATGAAGGCCGGATTGCACTTGTCTATGACCCGTCATGATATTTTCCCATTATTCTGTATTTCTGCCAAGAAAAATATGGGTGCAGGAAGAATTATGGGTTTCATTGATAATGTTTGCCCTCCAGCAAATGAAATGCCCCCCCAGATAACAGTAGATGGTAAATCTATTCCTTGTGATGCCAATGGACCAGTTTGTATTTTTATTTACAAAATAGTTTCGGAACCGCATATAGGCGATATGAGTTTCTTTAAAGTTTATTCCGGAACCGTAAAGGCAGGTATGGAGTTGGTGAATGAAAATACCAATGTTACTGAAAAACTGAACCAACTTTTTGTAGTGGAGGGTAATAAAAGAATACCCGTGACCGAACTGGTTGCCGGTGATATAGGAGCTACTTTGAAACTTAAGAATACCCATACCAACAATACTTTGCATGAAAAAGGGAAACAGATAGAACTGGTGCCCATCCAATTTCCAGGTAAAGTGATGAGTATTGCCATTTCCAATTCCAAAAAAGGGGAAGAAGAAAAATTAGCACAGGCATTACATCAGTTGAAAGAGGAAGACCCTACCTTATCTGTAGAAGTATCTTCAGAACTCAAACAAACTTTGTTGCATTGCCAGGGAGATATGCACCTTGCCGTTATAAAATGGAAACTGGAGCATTTGTATAAACTGGAAGCACTGTTTAATAAACCTAGAATTCCTTACAGGGAAACCATTCGTAAAGCAGCGGATGCAACCTACAGACATAAGAAACAATCCGGAGGTGCAGGCCAGTTTGGTGAAGTGACCTTGCGAATTGAACCCTGGTATGAAGGTATGCCAGATCCGGTGGGAATGACTGTAAGAGGTCGTGATGAAAATATTTTACCATGGGGTGGAAAACTGGTATATTATAATTGTATTGTAGGCGGTGTGATTGATCAGCGTTTTTTGCCTTCTATTTTAAAAGGGGTGATGGAGAAAATGGTGGAAGGCCCGCTTACCGGATCTTTTGTACGGGATATCCGTGTTAGTGTATACGATGGTAAGATGCATGCAGTAGACAGCAATGATATGGCTTTTAAACTGGCAGGTATAATGGCGTTTAAAGATGCATTCCAGCATGCTGACCCATTGTTACTGGAACCAATTAATGATCTGGAAGTGTTATGTCCGGATGAACTTACCGGTAATATTATGGGAGATTTGCAAACAAGGAGAGCAATTGTGGAAGGATTTGATGCAGAAGGCCATTTTACTGTAGTAAAAGCAAAAGTACCGGCAGCTGAAATGTATGCGTATGCATCTACTTTGCGCTCCCTCACTCAGGGACGAGCAAGGTTTCGCATGAAGTTTTATGATTATGCTCCAGTTCCTTTTGATTTGCAAAAGAAACTGGCAGATAGTTATAAAAAGGAAGCAGAAGAGTTGGTGGAAGTTTAATTTTTAAATGTCTTGTTTTTATTGTTTTATACAAAGCTTAAGTAATTTTATATTTACTTGGGCTTTGTATTTATTTTTCTAAAACCAAAAAACAATGTTACAATCAGAAATTTTTATTGCTGAATTAAAGCAGGAAGCTGCCAATACCCGTAAACTTATTGAGCGGATTCCATTTGAACATTTTAACTGGAAGCCACATGAAAAATCAATGGCACTTGGCAGGTTAATAACACATGTGGTGGAGTTGCCTGATTGGGCGGTTATGATAGTTCAGAATGATGAATTGAATTTTGCTACTGCAGCCTATAAGCCAACAATAACCACCAATACTGATGAACTGATTGCATTGTTTGAAAATAAACAGCATGCTGCAATAGCAGCATTAACGAATGTTTCAGATGAAGCACTTGATAAAAAGTGGACTTTAAGGCATAATGACCATATTATTTTCTCTTTGCCCAAAAATGCAGTAATCCGTAATATGGTATTAAACCATATTGTACATCACAGAGCCCAACTTACAGTATACTTACGTTTATTGGATATTCCGGTTCCCGGATTTTATGGCCCAAGTGCAGATGAGCGTTGATTTATATGTGTTTTGCAAGTATTGAAGTGATATAAAAAAAGAAAGTCCCGCCTTTGGCGGGACTTTCTTTTTATTCTTTTTTACTTTTTCTGAACACTGGGGTAATGGTCAATCGTTTCAAAAACATTTCTCGGATCTTTCTTAAGTAAAGAAATGAATTTACTCAAAGAATCTGCATATTGTTTTTTCTCAAACAACCTGTCGTGTGATAAAATAACAATACTGTTTTGTTCATTGGTGGTACCGTCATCCAATTTCTGATTGATTCTTTTTACCATTTCAACAGCACTTTCCTGTGGAGCTTTCATTCCTTTTTTCTGGCTCCATTCAATATCCCAACCGATAATTTTATAACCAAGGGTATCCAGTTTTTTAATTAAAGCATTTTTTGCTTCCTGTCCATGTATTTCACCATTGGAAGCCCATGTATTTCTGCCGGGTAAACGAATTATTTTTATACCGATCTGCAACTCCTGATCGTTTTTAATAAAATCATTATATGCACTATCCGGTAAAGCATAAAACCTTTTATAATTATCTTTAAAGCCATGACTAAAACTATGGTTGGCCAATAAAAATTCCGGATAACCATTACGTATAGAATCAATCAGCCTTTTTTTCAAAGGGCCCACCTGGTTAAATCCTACTGCAAAAAAAGTAGCTTTTACCCCTTCTGAATGAAAAACAGCTTTGCAGTTGGTGGTTCCCGGAGGCTGAGGAGAATCATCCCAGGTTAAAAAGATATACCTTTTTGAACTGTCATATTTAATAGGCGTACCTTTTACAGGTGTAATCACTTTTGTGGAATCATCTTTATCTCCATTTTTACCAATCCCGTTATTGCATCCTGTACCAAACAGGAATATTGCTAAAGCACTCAGTAACCAAATATTTATTTTCATAATAAAACCTGTTAATTGAAACAAAAATAACTGTCTGTAATAACAAAAAGTAAATAAATTATCCTCTCCCTGTGCAAGTTAAGCTGAAGTAGAATTAATCTTTCCACAAATGTATAAACTTGGGCTATATATAAAAAGCTAAATAAGAAAGCCCGGCAATTGAGGCCGGGCTTTTAACTAACAAATAGCTGTTATTAATAACGGTAATTTTCCGGTTTGAAAGGCCCTGATTTAGAAATGCCCAAGTATTCAGATTGAGCATCAGTCAGTTCATCTAATTCCACACCAATTTTACCTAAATGTAAACGGGCTACTTTTTCGTCCAGGTGTTTTGGAAGTACGTATACATTATTGTCGTAATTTTTGTAATTATTCCATAATTCAATCTGTGCAAGGGTTTGATTAGAGAATGAATTACTCATTACAAATGAAGGGTGACCTGTAGCACAACCTAAATTTACCAGTCTGCCTTCAGCCAGAATGATAATATCTTTACCGTCTACATTATAAATATCAACCTGTGGTTTAATGGTATCTTTAGTATGTCCGTAATTGGTGTTCAGCCAGGCAATATCAATTTCAATATCAAAATGGCCGATATTACAAACGATTGCTTTGTCTTTCATAGCTTTAAAATGTTCACCCCTGATAATATCACGGCAACCTGTAGTAGTAACTACAATATCTGCTTCTTTTACTGCATTTTCCATTTTCTTCACAGCAAAACCGTCCATTGCAGCCTGTAAGGCACAAATAGGGTCAATTTCAGTTACAATAACCCTGCAACCTGCACCAGCCAATGAAGCAGCGGAACCTTTACCCACATCACCATAACCAGCTACTACTGCAACTTTACCTGCCAGCATTACATCTGTGGCACGGCGAATAGCATCTACCAGGCTTTCTTTACATCCGTATTTATTATCGAATTTAGATTTGGTAACCGAATCGTTCACATTAATTGCTGGCATTGGTAAAGTACCTTTTGCCACTCTTTCATATAAACGGTGTACACCGGTAGTAGTTTCTTCAGACAAGCCCCTGATATTCTGAACCAGCTCAGGATATTTATCCAGTACAATATTTGTTAAATCGCCACCATCATCTAATATCATATTTAAAGGGCGTTCTGCACTGCCAAAAAATAAGGTCTGTTCAATGCACCAATCGGCTTCTTCCAGTGTTTCTCCTTTCCAGGCAAATACAGGTACACCGGTTGCGGCTATTGCAGCAGCTGCATGATCCTGAGTTGAAAAAATATTGCAGGAACTCCATTTTACCTCCGCTCCCAGTGCAGTTAATGTTTCAATTAATACGGCAGTCTGGATCGTCATGTGTAAGCAACCGGCGATACGGGCCCCTTTTAAAGGTTGGGAAGGGCCATATTCAGCACGGATGGACATTAAACCAGGCATTTCTGCTTCTGCTAAACGGATTTCTTTGCGGCCCCATTCAGCCAGGCTGATATCTGCCACTTTGTAGGGCAATGAAAAATTAATGGTTTGAGTTAAACTGGACATCGGTATGTTTTTTTTTGAAATGCAAATATAGATATACAGAATAGACCTGTATATATGAATAAAAATTCAGAATAAACGGGTATTTTAAGTAAATTTGACAGAATAAAACTGTAGTTTGCTATGGCAAAACCCTTTAAAACAGAACAAACAGCTAACGAAGCATTTATAACAGATGCAACTGACCTGTCAATCCTGAAATTATTACAGAATAATGCTAAAATAACGGTGAAAGAAATATCAGAACAGGTACATCTTAGTACTACCCCAGTGCATGAACGGATTAAGCGAATGGAACAGCAGGGGGTAATTAGGCAATATGCTACCCTGGTGGACCATACAAAGGTTAAAAAAGGGTTGATGGTAATCTGCTATGTTTCTCTCAAAATGCACAATAAAAATGCAGGTTCAGAATTCATCGCGCATATTAATGAATTGAATGAAGTAATTGAATGTTATAATATTTCAGGAGAATTTGATTTTATGCTGAAAGTGGTGTCCGAGAATATGGATGCTTATTATGATTTTCATGTAAATAAATTGAGCCAGAGTGAAAATATCGGCCATGTTCAAAGTGTATTTGTTATGGGAATCATCAAACAGACACATGTGCTGGTGTATTAGCAACAATCAAATATTTGCCAAATAGTTTGGATTATCTGATTCCTGCAGTTATTTTCAAGTCTTTTTCCATTACAAAATCATTCATATAATAATCCTTGCCAATATTGATATCATCTTCTTTGATGATGGTAAATCCCATATGTTCATAAAATCCAATGGCTTTATTATGCCTGTTTACATTTAGCCATAATTTTTTTGCTCCCGATTCTCTGGTTCGGCTGATCACTTCATTCAGCAGTAATTTTCCTGCCCCGGATTTGTGCATGGAAGGAAGCACATACAATTTCTGCAATTTATAAACATCTTTCTTTATTGGATTAAAGGAAGCAAATCCAACAGAAAGGCCATCCTGTTCAGCCAGTAAAAAAGTATGGTTGGTTTTAATCTGATCTACCAGCGATTCTTTGCTGTAAAACATATCCAGCATATAGTTCAGCTGTTCCTGTGTAATGATGGCGCTATAAGCTACCGGCCAGGTACTGAAAGCAATTTTTTGAATATCAGAAATGTCTTTTATAGTGGCAATCCGAATAGAAAGCACAGGCGTTATTTTTTTCTTTTAGTGAAATACTTTTTGTTCAGCCAATGACACAGATAAGCACTTCCGGCTCCCACTAATGCCCCTGCAATTACATCTGATGGATAATGCTGCCCCAGGTACATTCTTGAATAGCCAACACTGGTTGACCAGGCCAGCAGAGGAATACCCACATACCATTTCGGATAATTTAAAAAAACCGAAGTAGCAGTTGCAAATGCAAAGGAAGTATGCCCCGAAGGGAAAGATGATTCATTATCAACCTGGTCTGGAAATATTTCACCCGGATAGGTAATATAGGGCCTGGGCCTCTTCACCATAACTTTTAATCCTTCTGTCAATACAACAGCAGTCAATAAACTGGCAGCCACTTCATAGGATTTATGTTCCATTTTAGGATTATTGTTGATCAGAGAAACCATCAGCATACTGAAAGGGATGGCAGCACTCAATGGTTCAGCAGTACTGGAAATGGTTTTCCAGGTATTACTGGTAGGGTATTTAGGGTTAATCTGTTTAAGCAGATTAATATCAAAGTTTTGAGCATGAACTGCAGTTGCGAACAGTATCATGAACAGTATTTCAGCTGATTTTTTAAATAAATGCATTTTATAAGGATTCTAATGATTCTTCTATGGTTTTGATTCTGGCTTCTGCATCAGCCTTTTTCTTTTGTTCAATGGCTACCACTTCTGGTTTAGCATTTTGGACAAACCTTTCATTTGTCAGTTTTTTCATTACAGTATCCAGAAATCCTTTCTGGTGGGCCAGATCTTTTAACAATTCTTCTTTAAGGGATACAGTATCTATTTCCCTTTCAGATTCAATATAGAATTTATCTTTTTCTATTGCCATTACAATCGTATTGGGAATATTGTCTTTTGTAAAGCTTACAGATGCAGCATTTACCTGCTTAGACAATATGTTCAGTATTGGTTGGTAGGAAGATGGATCCTCTGATAATATATGTAACTGAATACTATCCCTGGGTTTAATCTTGTTTTTGATTCGAGTATCCCGGATCGCAGAAATTACCTGTTGAAGCAATTTTCCTTCAGCTAATATTGCAGAAGAAAAGGGTCTGCCCGGTGTTTCCAGTCGCACACAAAGATCTGAATCCTGCTTTTTAAGGTGATGATAAATTTCTTCTGTGATAAATGGAATAAAAGGGTGCAATAATTGCATCAGTTCCTCAAAATAGTCAAGGGTTTTGTTGTAAATGGCAGGGTCAATCGGTTGTTCAAATCCTGGTTTAATCCATTCCAGGTACCAGCTGCAGAAATCATCCCACACCAGTGAATACAGGATTTTTAAAGCTTCGCTTAAACGGAATTGCTTCATTAATCCATCAACTTCACTTTTTATTTCATTTAACCTGTTTTCAAACCAATGGAGGGCAAAATTTGATACTGTTTCCTGTTCATTAGTGGTCACGTCTGATTGTCGTCCTTCCCACATTTTGATCAGTTTCAGTGCATTCCAGAGTTTGTTATTAAAGTTTCTGCCTTGTTCCAGTGATGATTCATCAAATAGCAGGTCATTTCCTGCCGGAGAAGCAATCATAATTCCAAAACGAACTGCATCTGCACCATAGGTATCAATGAGGTCTAATAAATCCGGACTGTTTCCTAATTGTTTACTCATTTTTCTACCCTGAGTATCTCTTACCATTCCGGTAAAATAGACGTCTTTAAATGGCAGTTTGCTTTCAAATGCATAACCGGCCATGATCATTCTGGCAACCCAGAAGAAAATAATATCCTGTCCGGTAACCAGGGTAGTGGTTGGATAGTAATAATTTATATCCGGGTTATTGGGGTTACTGATACCTTTAAATACTTCAATTGGCCATAACCAGGAAGAAAACCAGGTATCCAGCACGTCTTCATCCTGTTGCAGACTTCCATTTTCAATATCCAGTTGGTATTTTTCTTTAAAAGCAAGAATGGCTTCGGACTCAGTTTCTGCCACTACAAACTCCCCTCCGGGCAGGTACCAGGCAGGTATTCGTTGTCCCCACCAGAGCTGACGGGAAATACACCAGTCTTTAATATTTTCCAGCCAATGATTGTAAGTGTTTTTAAGCTTAGCCGGGTGAAACCTGATTTCGTCATTCATCACTGAAGAAAGGGTTTCCGGATGTTTTTGCAGAAAGGCTTTCATATCCATAAACCACTGAAGGGATAGCCTGGATTCGATTACAGCCCCGGTACGTTCACTGGTACCCACCTGACCTTTATAAGCTTCAATTTTATCTACTTGTCCCAATGCAGCAATATCTTCCACTATTTTTTTACGCAGGTCAAAGCGGTCCATTCCAACATAGGAAAGAATCAGATCTGAAGGATTATCTTCACTCAATTCTGCAGCTGTAAATTTTGCTTCGGCATCCAGGGTTGTAATGGCTTTCAACTGGTGTTTCTTTCCTAATTCATTGTCATTCTTATCATGTGCAGGCGTAATTTTCAAGGCACCGGTACCAAATTCTGCATCCACATATTCATCCGCAATAATGGGTATTTTACGGTTGATGATGGGTACAATCACTTCTTTTCCCACCCAGGCCGCATAGCGTTTGTCGGATGGGTTAACACAAATGGCCACATCTCCTAAGATGGTCTCAGGCCTGGTAGTAGCAACCGTTATAAATGAGGAAGAGTCATTTGCCAGTGGGTATTTGACATAGTATAATTTGGAATCTATTTCTTTAAAGATTACTTCTTCATCACTCAGAGCAGTTTTACCAGTGGGATCCCAATTTACCATCCGTAAACCACGGTAAATAATTCCATCATCGAATAAGCGGATAAAAATAGAAATTACACTTTTGTAATATTCCTCATCCATGGTAAAGGCAGTACGCTCCCAATCCAGGCTGCATCCCAATTTCTTTAATTGTTGCAGGATGATACCACCGTATTTTTCTTTCCATTCCCAGGCATATTTCAGAAAATCCTCCCGGCTTAAGGAAGATTTTATAATACCCCTTTCGCGCAGCATCGCCACTACTTTTGCTTCGGTAGCAATGGATGCATGATCGGTACCCGGAACCCAACAGGGATTTTTTCCCTGCATTCTTGCTTTACGGATTAATATATCCTGTATGGTATTATTTAAACAATGCCCCATATGTAACACACCGGTTACATTAGGAGGGGGGATTACAATGGTATACGATTCCCGGTGATCGGGCTTACTGTTAAAATAGCCTTTTTGTAACCAATGTGCATACCAGTTAGCTTCAATGTCTGCGGGAAGATAATTCTTGCTTAGTTCCATACTTTTAGTGCCTGTTAAAGTCAGCAAAAGTAAGGATTTGAAGCCCTTTTTTTAAAAGAAGTTTCCTGCATTATGCTTCGTTAAGCAGGTTATATACAGTAACAATCATACCAGCTATGACCTGGTAAGGTAAAGTAATGAATGATTGATGAATTTATCCAATTGGATTATTCCATTGAAAATAGGAAAAGGCAATGATGGCAACGATGATGGCCACGATAATAGCTGCATCCCTGAGATTTTCATTTAAATGTGTATTGTTTTGCATAAGCGTACATTTTACAAATAAATCAATAAAGGGAATTTCTAAGGAATTTTGGAATAATTGTTAGTTTTGGCAATTGTCTGTAAGTTAAATTTGGACTCAAGCCAATTAAATTCTGTTTAAAGATAATAATAAAATGTTAAAATAAAAAAATGATTTATACCATTTTAACTTTACTGTATAAAAAGTGCATTATTAATAGTTTTTCACAAATTTTATAATTATAAAAGCTGTTATTAACTTGTCGGATTATGTTTGCAATTGTTGATATTGAAACTACTGGCGGACATGCTTCAGCCAACGGAATTACCGAAATAGCTATTGTACTGCACAATGGAAAAGAAGAAGAAGGGCGTTATTCCACTCTGATCAACCCACAAATACCTATTCAGAAATTTGTACAGTCGCTCACCGGTATTACAGATGCCATGGTAGCAGAAGCACCACTATTTGCCGAAGTGGCTACTAATATTTATAACTTATTGAAAGACAGGGTGTTTGTTGCACATAATGTAAATTTTGATTATTCTTTTGTTAAGCATCAGTTGCAACGGGAAGGTTTTAACCTGGATGTACCCAAGCTATGTACCATCCGGTTATCCAGAAAAATATTCCCAGGCCTGCCTAAGTATGGGTTAGGGGCTCTTTGCAACCATTTTGATATTGAAAACGATAGCCGTCACCGGGCCATGGGAGATGCAATTGCCACTTCCCGGCTCTTTATTAAACTGGTAGCCAAAGACCAAACAGGTGAACTGAAGAAAATGATGAAAAAGCGGACGGTAGAGCAATACCTTCCTCCTAATTTGGATACAGAGAAAATAAAACAATTGCCATATGAGCCAGGTGTCTATTATTTTCATGATCAGAAAGGAAAGATCATTTATGTGGGGAAAGCTAAAAATTTAAAAAAAAGAATCAGCAGCCATTTTTCCAATAATAAACCCTCCAGGCAAAAGCAGGATTTTCTGCGGAATATTTTTGATGTAAGTTTCCATACCTGTGGCAGTGAATTAATGGCTGCCATACTGGAAAGTATTGAGATTAAACGATTATGGCCAGCTTTTAATAAAAGCCAGAAATTTTATGAAAGGTCTTACGGAATTTACCAGTTTGAAGATGCAAGGGGTTACCTACGATTGGCTATAGATAATAAAAAAAAATACCTGCAACCACTGGTATCTTTTCACCTGATGGCAGATGCCCACCGTTTATTATGGAAGCTGTCTAAAGAATTTGAGCTGGACCCTGTTTTATTGTTTCTGGATAAAACCAATCCATTGCATAAAAACATGCCTGCTGTGGAAGTACACAACCAATCGATTCAAAAGGCAGTAGAAAGTATACGTTCAGAACAAAAAACCTACCTCATCCGTGAAAACCGTAGTAATTATTTTTTAGTGGAAAAAGGAAAGTTTTACGGGATGGCAACCCTTGAATTTGCAAAACAGCAAAAGGATGTGGAAGTCTGGAAATCTGTTATTACCCAATATCCGGAAAATGAAGTACTGAAGTCGATGCTCAGAGCTTATCTTGAAAAAAATCCACAGGATATGATTGAGTTGTAAAAGGATTTTACAGATACCAAACATCTGATGGATTGATAGTAATATATACCCAATCTCCACGGGTTAATGTATTACTGAAAGTATGCATTTTGAGTAAAACACCGGAAACCAAGAGTTCCACATCAAAAAAGTCGCCATTAAAACCTACCTGCTTAATCATTGCCGGGATGCCTTTTTCTATCTTATCTATCAGTCTGATACTTTGTGGTCGAATAAAACAGGATTTACCCGGTATGTATAGATAATTTAACCCATCAGAAACTTTTAGTAATTCCGGTTCAATCAGGTTAAAATTACCCAGTAATCCACCGGTATATGCGTTTGCAGGTTTGAAATATAGGGTATACGGTTTGCCTTGCTGAATAATACTTCCATTTTTCAATATGATGATTTCCTCTGCCCAGGAGAGAATATCCCTGGGATCATGGGAGATAAGGATACAAGTGATTTTTAGTTGGTCTGCTATATTCCTGATCACTTCTTTCATTACCTGCTTGTGAAGGGAATCCAGATTGGAATAAGGTTCATCCAGCAATAATAATTTAGGTGCGCCAATTAAAACACGGGCTGTTGCAATTCGTTGCCTTTCCCCACCAGAAAGCTGGTCAGTTTTTCGGTTCAATAAATGGGTAACCTGGCAAATTTCATAAATTATAGCTGCTTCGCTGGCAGTGAGTTCATTTACACAATCCAATTCATCCACAACTTTATAATTATTCCTCAATTCATATTGCTGGGAAACATAACCAATGCTTTTATGTCCGGGTAACAATTTTTCATAAGGGCCTTTAACCCTCTGGCCTTCCAGCAAAACACTTCCTGCATCTGGTTGCACCCAACCTGCTATAATTTTCAGTAATGTAGATTTTCCAGATCCAGTTTCCCCCACAATTGCCAGTTTCCTGAAAGGGGGAATGGAAAAATTAATCTCATTCAGCAGAAATATATCGCCATTCTGCTTGCTGACACCAGATATTTGTAAAAAAGGGAGGTTTGATTCCATTTGCACGCAAAACTAGGAGTTAAGCTGGAATGGGGAAAAGTTTAATCCTTAAGAAAATAAGTTTTAAGGTTTAGGTTTAATATTTCTTCACATTTGTAAATCCAAATTTTTCTTTTCAGGTCACACCCCTAAATTCGCCCTCCTGATTTTTAAATACAGATAATAAAGATAAATTCTAATCAATGATTGATATTACCGCTGCCATCGCCTCGAGACTCAATATCCGGACCACCCAGGTAGATGCTGTTTTAGATTTGTTCAGTGAAGGTGCTACCATACCTTTTATAGCCCGTTACCGAAAAGACAAAACAGGTGGCCTGGATGAAGTGCAGATACAGCAGATACAGGATGAATCCAAAACGCTGAAGGAATTTAATGAGCGCAAAGCTTTTATTGAAAAAACAATTACAGAACAGGGCAAAATGACCGATGCCTTACAGGCAAAACTGGATGCTGTATTTACGATTAATGAACTGGAAGATATTTACCTGCCTTATAAACCTAAGCGTAAAACTAAGGCTCAGGCTGCCCGGGAGAATGGATTGGAGCCATTGGCACTACTTTTATTGGAACAAAAAACAGCAGATCCTGTAGCTGAAGCTGTCAGTTATATATCGGAAAATGTAAAAGATACAGATGCAGCCCTGCAGGGTGCCAGGGATATTATTGCAGAAACCATTAATGAAGATGCAATCGTTCGTGCCAAATTGCGTAAACTATTTGAAGATACCGCTGTATTTACCAGTAAAGTACTGGCTGATAAAGAAACTGAAGCGATCAAATACAAAGATTATTTTGATTTCAGTGAGCCTGTTTATAAAATACCTTCTCACCGTATTCTGGCTATTCTCAGAGGGTTTCTGGAAGGATACTTAAGAATGGGTATTGCTCCTCTTGAAGAAGAAGCATTGGAGTCTGTTGAAGCTTTATATATCAAAGTAAGCCTGAACGGATCAGTTGAACAGGTTAAAAAAGCTATAAAGGATGCTTACCGGCGTTTATTACAGCCTAGTCTGGAAACGGAATTCAGAACTGCCCTGAAAGCAAAGGCAGACGAAGAAGCCATTACAGTATTTGCCGAAAATCTGAAACAGCTTTTGTTAAGTGCTCCACTGGGTAGTAAACGAACACTCGCCATTGACCCGGGTTACCGAACAGGTTGTAAAGTAGTTTGCCTGGATGAAAAAGGTGAATTGCTGCATAACGACCTCATTTTTGTCCATGAAGCCAATAGGGCTTATGAAGGGGAATACAAGATAAAAGAACTGGTTAAAAAGTATGATATTCAGGTATTTGCAATTGGAGATGGTACGGCCGGAAGGGAAACAGAGCAGTTTATCAAAAGGCTGCAACTGGGATTGCCCATATTTCTTGTAAATGAAGATGGCGCCTCAGTATATTCTGCCAGTGACACAGCCAGGGAAGAATTTCCAAATCATGATGTTACGGTACGCGGCTCTGTTAGCATTGGCAGGCGCCTGATGGACCCTTTGGCTGAGCTGGTAAAGATAGACCCCAAAAGTATTGGAGTGGGGCAGTACCAGCATGATGTTAACCAGTCCCGTCTGAAGGAAAGACTGGATCAGACTGTAGTAAGTTGTGTAAACCAGGTAGGTGTTAATTTAAATACTGCTTCCAAACATTTACTAAGTTATGTTAGTGGCATCGGTGGAACACTGGCCGACAATATTGTAAAATACAGAAATGAAATAGGCAGGTTTACAGATCGCAGCCAATTGTTAAAAGTACCCAGGCTGGGGGGCAAAGCTTATGAACAATGTGCCGGATTTTTAAGGGTAACAGCCGGTAATAATCCTTTAGATGCCAGTGCCGTGCATCCGGAAGCATATAAAGTAGTGGAAGATATTGCAGGGGATCTGAAAATGGATGTAAAAAACCTGATTGCCAATGAGGAAATTTTAAAAAAAGTTGACCCTAAAAAATACATTACAGAAACTATTGGAGAATTAACGATCAGGGATATTTTAAGTGAATTGAAAAAGCCAGGTTTAGATTCGAGAAGTGAACTGGAGCAATTTGAATTTGCAGCTATTTATTCAATAGATGATGTGAAAGTAGGTATGGTGGTTCCTGGAAGTGTAACTAACCTTACCCGTTTTGGTGCTTTTGTGGATATTGGCGTAAAACAGGACGGGCTGGTGCATGTGAGTGAAATTGCTCATCAGTTTATTACAGACCCTTCAGAGGTTTTAAAATTAAATGATAAAGTGCAGGTAAAAATTCTGGAAGTGGATACGGTAAGAAAACGGATTGCATTATCCATTAAACAAACAAAGGATGCACCTGCAAATGGGGAGCGTCAAAGGCCTAAAAACCAGCAGCCTGTTCAGAAAGGAAAAGATTTAAGCACCCTGGATATTCATGATGCTTTAAGTGCCCTTAAGCATAAATTTAAAAAATAAAAACCATAAATAATTGTAATTTTTTAATGATAAAAATCATTTGAAAAATAGGATAAAAAAGCAGAACTTAACAGTATTAAATCATTGCTATATGACCGATAATACCACAAGTGTCGCAGAGCTTCATTTTGATCATGAAGTCTGGACCTACGAATTAAAGTTCTGGAGAGAGGAATTGAAAATTTTCGAAAAGTATTTATCAAAGATTGAATTAAGGGAGATAACAAGGGAAGCAGCTTCGGAACTGGAACATTTTCAGAATCAGTTTATTCATCACAAGAAAGTAGTTCATGATCTTATCCACGATGCATCGTCCAGTGAAAAATTTTTAGTACATAATCTGGATTTATGGAGCAGTGAAACCATCAGAAAGGTAAAATTAGAAGAGCATGCCACTTTAGAGGAACAAATGCAAACCGCGCGTAAGATTTATACAGAGTTGAAATCAGATTTCAGGCATTGGCTGGCAAACAGGTTATAATGAATTTTTAAATAAAGTATAGAAAAGTCCCGCTAGTTTTGGCAGGACTTTTCTATATAAATATAGTAGTTAAAAGCTACTTAATAAGTTGGTTCATCTATTACAAATGAAGAAGGTTTTTACTAATATTCAGGGTTAACTCCTGTATAGTTTTGAGGAGTAATTGCTTTCAGTTCCTTTTTAACTGCAGCACTCACTTTTAATCCACTGATAAAAGCCTGAATAGATTTTTTATCGATCGAAGTATTGCCTCTTGTTAAGTCCTTTAAAGCTTCATAAGGATTAGGGTAGTTTTCCCGTCTTAAAATAGTCTGTATTGCTTCAGCCACTACAGCCCAGTTATGTTCCAGGTCATCCAGCAGCTTATTTTCATTCAGTACCAGTTTTCCAAGGCCTTTAGTAAGTGAATTGAGTGCAATAATAGTATGGGCAACAGGGATGCCGGTATTGCGTAAAACTGTGCTGTCTGTTAAATCTCTTTGTAAACGGGATAAGGGTAGTTTGGCAGACAAATGTTCCAGTAATGCATTGGCAATTCCAAAATTCCCTTCTGCATTTTCAAAATCAATCGGATTAACTTTATGGGGCATTGCAGAAGAACCCACTTCCCCTTTTTTAGTTTTTTGTTTAAAATAGTCAGTACTGATATAGGTCCAAATATCTCTGGCAAGGTCAATCAAAATGGTATTAATGCGTTTCATACAATCGAAATGCGCTGCCAGATTATCATAATGTTCAATCTGGGTAGTGAATTGCATACGCTGCAAACTCAGGCGGTTGTCTACAAATTCATTGCCCAGTTTCACCCAGTCTTTCGATGGAAAAGCAACATAGTGTGCATTAAAATTACCGGTAGCGCCACCGAATTTAGCGGCATAGGGTATTTGTGAAAAAAGGTGTACCTGGTTTTCCAGTCTTTCAGCAAATACCATGATTTCTTTACCCAAACGGGTAGGGGAAGCCGGTTGGCCATGTGTACGGGCCAGCATTGGTATATCTTTCCATTGTTTAGCCAGGGTAACCAGTTGATTGTGCAGGTTTACAATAGCTGGTAAATATTCATGTTCCATGCATTCTTTCCAGCTCAGCGGAATAGATGTATTGTTGATATCCTGAGAAGTTAAACCAAAATGAATCCATTCTTTCAAAGCACCAATACCCGTTTTTCCCAGCTGTTCTTTTAAAAAGTATTCCACTGCTTTAACATCATGGTTGGTAATGGATTCAATTTGTTTAATTTGCTGAGCATCCTCTAAACTGAAATTTTCTGCCAGTTTCTTCAATTCCTGCTTTTGTTTGGGAGTAAGTTTAAAGAATTTTTTATCTGCAAGGAACAAAAAGTATTCAATTTCAACTAATACCCTGTATTTTATCAGTGCGTATTCTGAAAAGTATTGATCCAGTTGAGCTACCTGTTTTCTATAACGGCCATCAATTGGAGAAATCGCTGTAAGGTTGGTTAATTCCATGAAAATGTATTTAATTCAAGATTCAAATGTCAGATTTTATCTCTGATTTTAGTATTTCTTCTTTCTTATGCCGGTGTATATACACTTATAAAAAGAATTGTTATATCTTTTTAGAGGTATTCAAAAACTGAAAAGGGGGATATTAAATAGCGTAACAGCTGTATAAAAATCCGTTTCTTTGTATGCAAAAGTAATAGAATTGGACAATAGAATAAGAGTTGGTGCTGTAAGTTATTTAAACACCAGGCCATTGATATATGGCGTAAAACGAAGCAGTCTGCTGATGGAGCAGATCATTTTAACAGAAGAATACCCTTCCAGAATTGCATCCAGGTTATTGAATGATGAAATTGATATTGGCTTGATTCCGGTAGCTGTGATTCCATTATTAAAGGAGCATCATATTGTAACAGACTTTTGTATTGGTTCCGAAAATGAGGTTGCTTCTGTAGCTATATTCAGTGAAGTTCCTATGAATCAGGTTGATACTTTATTATTGGATTACCAAAGCCGGACCTCAGTTAACCTGGCTAAAGTACTCTTAAAGCATTACTGGAAGAAAGAAGTACATCTGAAAGAAGCAACAGAAGATTTTCGTAATCATATAACAGGTACAACTGCGGCAGTTGTAATTGGCGACCGTGCACTTGAACAGCGGAAAATTTCTGCCTTTACCTATGATCTGGCCACTGCCTGGAAGGCTATGACCGGATTACCTTTTGTTTTTGCAGCCTGGGTGTCTAATAAACAACTGGGAGAAGATTTTCAGGATGCGTTTAACAGGGCCAACGGATATGGTGTGAAACACCTGGATGAAGTATTGCAGGAGGTTAAATATGACCAATACGACCTTCACAAATATTATACTGAAAATATCAGTTACCAGCTGACAGTGGAGAAACGTAAGGGGATGGCTTTATTTCTGGAGTATTTAAAGGATAATTAATTACTATATTTTCTTTAAATTTGCTTCAGTTCTGTTAATCAAATTTGAGTTGCAGTTTTAAAATCTAAACCTAAAAACCAGATATGAAAGGAAGAGGATTCTTATTGTATTGTGCAGTCAGTTTTCTGGTTTTTTGTAGTAATCAACTTAATGGCCAATATGCTGATTTAGGGACTGGTAAACTAAAAAATCAATTATGGTGGTTTGACTGGAGTGGTTTTACTCTACAGGAAGGTGCTTCCAGAACATTTACAACAGATGATGGGTTAACGGTTCAAATTAAATTCTCCGGAGTATCTGGCCAGCAGCTATTCCCCGACAGAATGAATACCTGGCAAGGTGCCCTCCTTCATTATTTATATGACTTTTCCAATACTGCCATACAGCCTGCTTTGTACTATATAAACCCTTATTATGGGTTTACATCCAAATTTAACATGCAAGTTACTGCAACGCGCAATGGATTACCAACACCCTTTAAATTTATTGCGGCTGATGCTGAAGCAAGTGATTCTTCCCTTGAATTTACAAACCTGAATACGGATGGTTCAAGCTGGTCAACCGTTGATTTTTTTAGAAACTCAAATCAAACAAGTAACCCCCTCAAAGGATGTGGAACCAATAGTGTGATTATGGGAAATACCTATTTTGACGGGGCAGTGACTGGTACAGGCCAAATACCTGTACTTGCAACGGATGCTTCATTGAATGGGATATTAAATGTTGGCGTAATCCTTAATGAAAATGCTCCTCAGGGGGGAGGTATGGGAATGGCATTTGCCGTAATGGAGCCAGTTGACCGTGGACACTTATCAGCCTCTTATGGTTATGCATATCATGCAATTAATTACGATGTTTTGAACAGTTGCAATTATAATCCACCTTATCCTTCTCTGGCACAAAACTACAATATTATATTAGGATCCATACCACCTTCAGCTATTGGATCAGACACAACATATCTGAATACTCCGGACCCTGATGATGACGGTGTACAAAATTTTCCTTTATATGATGGTAGTGGCAAATACAGTATTAAGATAAAACTGAATAATGTTTCTGGTAATCCTGCGTTTCTTTCTTCCTGGTTTGATTTTAATAATGATGGAATTTTTGAAAGTAATGAAATGGCACTTAATACTGTTGCGATTAATGATACATTGGCTGTAGTAAATTGGTCAGGCATTCCACAAAACCTGCCTTCCTCAAAACTTGCTTTTCGGTTTAGGTTGTCATCCGACCAAAGTGCTGTTTTAAGTGCAAGCGGATTTGCAAAAGATGGGGAAGTGGAAGATTACCGTCAACAGGTAATTATGGGTTCGGGAACAACCTGTGGAAATACATGGATGTATAATCCGGATCAGCTTTCAGGAATAAGAATTGGAAATTTGAATGTAACTGGCAATCAAATAACAGTGGAAGCCTTATTTAACCGGATTGCCGTATCACCCCTAAATGATTCTGCCTATTCAGGTGTAGGCGAAATTGTATCCAAACACTCAGACCCTACAAATGTTAATTACCTGTTAAGAGGCGATAGGGCGCAGATTACAACTGATTTAAGTGGCCATGTAGCGGCAATAGCCAATTGCAGCATGCAATTGGGTAAAACCTATCATGTTGCTATGGTGTATGATGGGCAAACACTCAGGTATTACAGGAATGGATTCTTAATGGCATCCTCTCCCTGCACCGGTAATATGATTCAGAATAATTTCCAGACAATGATTGGAAATTATACTTATATACCAGGAAAATATTATAATACTACACTTGGATATATTAGTGAAGTTAGAATCTGGAATGTTGCCAGAACACAGGAGCAACTCAAAACAAGCATGAATGTTCCTTTACCTAACCCAACTACACAGACTGGCCTTCTAGCTTATTATAGTTTTGATGATTTGAAAAACAAACAGGGAAATTCAGCCTGGGATGGAAGTCTATATGGAAATACTACTATTCAAAATGGAAATCCATCCTGTAATAAATATATAGCAGATTCCTGTTCACAGATCCTTATTCCTGTTTTATATAAGATTAAAGATACTGCAATTTGTTTGGGGCAATCAGTAAATTTGAATGTGACTGTTAACAATGTTATTGATTACACCTGGTCTCCATCCAATAGTTTATCAAACCCGGCTATTCCAAATCCGGTAGCTACTCCATTAACATCAACTGTATATTATATAAAAGCCCATGCCTATGCTAGTGATGGTTCAGTGGCTAGTTTGTCTGATTCTATACAGGTAACTATACTGCCTCTTCCTGTAATTAATACTGTTTCAGACACTGCTATCTGTACAGGGGATACTTTGATTTTAAAAACCGGAGGAGCGTTGCAATATTCCTGGTTACCTTCTGCAGGCTTATCAAATAACACAATTGCAAATCCTTTAGCCACTCCAAAAAGCAGTACACGATATTTTGTTACTGGTACAGATATAAATGGGTGTATTAATAAGGATTCTGTACAAATCAATGTAATGCCTATACCTTCTGTTTCTATCACTAATGATACCAGTATTTGTATCGGGCATTCCATCCCTTTATTTTCAGCAGGAGGTGTGAATTATGAATGGACACCTTTAGCAGGATTGTCAGGTATATCAATTCCCAACCCGATAGTAACGCCAGCTGTTACAACCAGGTATAAAGTAAATGTAACCGGAAATAATAAATGTATTGCTACTGATTCAGTATTAATTACTGTTATTCCACTGCCTGTTTTTTCTTTGCAACCTGTTACTTATACGCTGTGTTTAGGGGATACTGTTACTTTAAATGCAACTGGGGGAGATCAATATACATGGCTAAATTCAATTTCAACTGCATTCAATCATAATGCTCATATAATTGTTCAGCCTGCAACTACAACAACATATTCACTTGCTATCAGCAATAAAGTTTGTGGCATTACAGATACCCTTCAATCAGTTGTGCAGGTAAACCCATTACCGGTAATAAGTATTTCAAAGTCTAATGATATCGATTGTAATACAGGCTCTGCTCAATTAAAAGCGGAAGGTGGAGTAGGCTATACCTGGAGTCCAGGGAATGGATTATCAGATTCCACCATTGCAGATCCGGTTGTGCAGGTTTTACAATCCACTGTATATTCAGTAACTGTGTTCTCAGATAAATCATGTGCAGCAAAAGATACTATCTCTGTATTGGTTTTTAAAAATTCCAATAATCCTTTTTTAGTAGCCAATGCATTTACACCAAATGGAGATGGATTAAATGATTGTTTCGGAATAAAATTTTGGGGGGTGATTAACAGTTTCGAATTTTCTATTTATAACAGATGGGGAGAAAGAATATTTTTCACTACAAATGCTTCAGATTGTTGGGATGGTACTTATAAAGGATTAAAACAACCAATTGGTAATTACATATATAAGATACAAGCCAACACCTTATGTGGCGATGTTAACAGGTCAGGCACAGTTGTATTACTCCGGTAACTTGTATTCCATCACTGAATTTTGAACTGTACTATTTATAACAATAAAATTGGTATTTCCCTTTTATTTAAGTTTTACCGAAGCTGCTTACTTCATTATCTTTATTAAAATTTTTTAGACTATTCATTAACGCAACATCTAATGAATGATGTTTCTAAGTAATTTAATTTTATGGGAAGTATCCGCAAACAAACTATTATTTCCAGTTTTTTAGTGTATCTGGGCTTTTTAATAGGTGCATTGAATATGTACTTTTATACAAAACACGGAACATTTACGCCTGAGCAATTCGGACTGACACGTATTTTTTTTGATTTTGGACTGATTATTTATGTTTTCTCCAGTTTTGGAGTTATTCAGGTAATTTATAAGTTTTATCCTTATTATAAAGATAATTTGGAAGACCGTAAGATTGACCTGGTTACCTGGGCTATGCTTGTTGCCTTAATTGGATTTATGCTTTCATTGGCTGCTGGCTGGTATTTTGAGCCTCTTTTTGTTCGTAAGTTCTCCGAAAGGTCAAAGTTGATTGTTGACTATTATCATCTGATGTTTCCATTTGCATTAGGAATGTTGTTATTTTCTGTATTGGAGGGATTTAGTTGGGCTATTGGAAAGTCTGTGATTACTAGTTTTTTAAAAGAGACCGCGTTAAGGATTTTTACTACCCTGTTTATTTTATTATATTATTTTAAGATAATCACTTTTAGTCAGTTTGTTCACTTATTCTCCATTTTATATCTGCTCATTTTTGTAATACTAATTATATTTTTAATTAAAATTAATAAGCTCCACTTCTCGTTTACCATAAGCAGGGTTACCCGTAAGTTTAAAAAGAAAATGATAAAAATGCAAGCTTACCTTTCTGCTGGCAATATCATCAGTGCAATATCTACAACAATAGATGGAATTTTGATAGCAGGTTTTCAAAACCTTGTCGCAGTTGGTGTTTTTACATTATCACAATATGCTGCAAATCTGGTAACTATTCCCCAAAGAAGTATTCAGAATGTATCAATCAGTTTTCTTTCTCGTGCTTGGAAGGATAAGGATTTTGCAGAAATCAACAGGATTTATTCCAGATCCTGTATAAACCTATTATTATTGTCGTTATTTATATTTGGAAATGTTTGGTTGAATGTAGCTCAGGGAATTCATTTATTAAACCTGCAAAAAGAATATGAAACTGGGTTGAATGTGATTTTGGTGATTGGGTTTTCCAGAATTATCGATGCAGGGACTGGTGTAAACGGATTTGTAATTGGTACTTCCACTTTCTGGAGATTTGACTTTACAAGCGGTGTTATTTTACTCGCTTTTCGCTTACCAATTACCTGGTACCTGACTAAAAACTATGGAATGATGGGTGCCGCAACTGCCGAACTAATCAGCCTTTCTGTATATAATACAATTCGTTTTGAATTTATAAGAAGAAAATTTAAAATGCAGCCATTTACCCTTAAAACATTGTATTCTTTATTAATGTCATTTATTGCATATTTTATTTGTTATTTTTTACTCCATAATATGGAAGGATGGATGGGTATTTTCCTTCGGATAGTTTTGTTTTCCGGGTTAATGATTTCAGGTATAGTATATTTCCGGTTAACACCTGATGCAATACAGGTGTTAGATAATGTAAAGAAAAGAATCAGGAGATAATGTCGGGTTCAGAAACAAATTTAAAATTATCAAAACAGAGGCGGTGATTTTTTTAAAGTATCTAGTGTGATAATTATAAATATATAAATAAAAAATATCGTAATATCTTAGTCTGCTTTTTGAAGAATGGTAACTTCTATTTTTAAATTTAAAGGAATGTTATATTATATTTTTTGAGAACATTATATAATTCAATAAATACAGATGCTTATTTTTGTTGAAGTTCTGACATTAAAAATTCAGTTTCTTTAATAATGAATTGATCAGCCAATTCCTGATCAGTTTCATGAAAAAGTATCAGATCAAAATAGTAAACTCCAGAAGACCCGTTAATCCAGTTATCCAGTTGCTGAATTGTACTTGTATTACAGAGACGATCGGATAAGATAAAACGGGAGCTATCCTCATAAAATAATATACTATTATAGCCTTTGTCCCTCAAAGCAAATAACATGTCTATTCCTTTCTCGCCTATAGCATTCATATTATGCTTATTGTATTCAAAATAAATAGCAGGATGATTTCTGTCAATAAAATCACTGGAACCCCTTAGTATTTTAACATCAAAGCCTTCCGTATCAACTTTTAATAATTTATATTCATTTTCAGGGAAAAATGCTTTGGAAAAGCTGTCTAAAGTAACCAATGAAATATTTTTCCCATTGCTGTCTGCCCCAGGTATAATAGTAGTGTTCCATTCGCTTTTTTCTACTATAGCGTTGATTGTTTCATCCTTATCTCCCAGAAATTGTTTAAAAGCTTTTGTATTTGAAAATTGCTGTATGTTTTGTTCCAGAAAACCAAAACAGTATGGATCCCCTTCAATACACACCACAGGAATATCAGTTACATTTTTTATAATGGCAGTAGTGTCACCGATATTTGCACCTATATCTACTACCCTCATAAAGGGGTATTTGGAAAACATCTGTTTTGACAGCCTTGCCAATTCACTGCTGTAGGTTGGATGTTTTCTGTAATGAATTGAAATTGGGTTTCGGGTATTAACCTTTAAAGAATATTTACCAATCAGAATGAATATTTCATGATTTGGTTTAATAGTAAAATTCTCAACTTTCCTAATTTCCAGACCTAGATAAAGTAAAAATAACTGAATAGCTTTTAACATACGTATGACTTGTAAATTTTTAATACCAGGATTACATTATAATCAATACTGCAATCATCACTATAAAGGGTATCATAAGATATTCCATTTATTTTTTGCAGTACGTCTAACATAAATTTTAATCCCATTTCAGCATGCATATGGTACATATTCAAAGGCTGACCAGTTTTTTTACAGGTAGCTTCATATTTCTGCTGATCTGGAAAAATGAGAATCAGGTTGCCTTCATTTTTAAGTATTCTTATAAATTCAATAAGTGCAGTTTCAGTACTCACAAAATCTTCAATCAGGTGACTACTGTAAACATAATCGAAATGATTATTTGCTACTGGTATTTTCTCTTTCATTACATCACAAATGATATCCACTTTATCTTTTCCGGTAGCTGCATACGGTTGTTGGTAATCAATACCCAGACAATTTTCTTTACATATCTTATCACCTCCGAAACCAATATCACAACCCAGACCATGGCAATAACCCACTACTAAATGCCTTACTTTTGAAGTTTCTGATGCATACTTTTGAGGTATCCCTAAAAACCTTCTTATCTTTCTGATCAATTTTTTAATCATCTTGTAATTGTATATTTTTCAAGGAGCAAATCTATCATATTTATCAGATATTCATTTGTATATAATGCGCATTTTGGAACCTCATTATCTGGCACCAGCCTGCAATAAGGGTCAATCTTTCCTGGCTTATTATGATAACAGCCACTAAATTCACAAAATTGATTCATAAAAATTCCATTAAAATTTTCTTTAAAATGCCGGTATTCAGGGTTTACAGCACCAAAGAACACTAATGAAGGTTTATGAAGTGAGGCTGCAATATGGCTTGGTCCAGAATCTATTCCAATAAAAAAAGAACAACCATTAATTATTTTTATTAATTGCCTGATATCCGATTTCAGGCTTTTGCATCCTGGTATTTCTGCAGGGTTTTTACCTACCTGGATTACAACAAATCCCTTAGATTTTATATAAGATACTATTTTGCTCCAATCTATTCCATAAACTTTCCGGTAATTTCTGTCAGAATAACTTTCTATATGTATAATAGCATATGCGGGTGAATTATCATTTACTTTTTCCTTTTCACTTAAATAAAGAATCGGGTATTCATTGATTTTTTCTAATCCAGCTTTTTGCTGATACGCATGTAAAAAATGCTGTTTCGGTTGTTTTTCATAAGTACGATCAAGATTAATAAAAAATAAAGAAGTTCCTAAAAGCGATTCTATTCTTGCCAATACTTTTTCAATAATATTGAGATTATCTTTAAAAACAACATTAGTAAAAGGAAAGTTTTCAAATAAAGCATTAAATTTAGTAAAAACAATTACTTTTTTATTTTTTACAGACAAATGCCTGATGATGGGTTCTATCCATAAAACATCTCCCATTTGTCGCTTTCTTATTACATATTTCATCCTATTTTTTCTTTGGTTAATGCGGGGAACTACTTTATTTTCTAAGCACAAATGTAAAGTTTCTATTTACATTCCGGCTTACAAACCGTCTTATTTCTCAAAACGACAGTTGCATT
>Ga0364874_10287_pt2 | contig 27625 bp, 21 predicted proteins | sample ExccelAu500001D4_2_FD_206922 | JGI IMG/M metagenome (GOLD analysis project Ga0364874, IMG submission 206922) | Enriched cells from Trout Bog Lake Hypolimnion, Wisconsin, USA - BchlTB.Aug07.5000.01.D4 | ecosystem: Environmental > Aquatic > Freshwater > Lake > Hypolimnion/Profundal zone | place... | reverse complement strand
ATGCTACCCAGTAAATTATGGGTAGAAAAAGATTCAGAAGGACTGGAATACACATCTATTTCCGAAAGGTTATTGGCTGCCCCTGTATTGAGGCTGCAAATGATTTGACGGTATTTCTGTATTACATTTCCTGCAGGAATATTAACAGTAATTCTATGTAAAGGATTAGTGGATAAACCTTTTAAAACAGGATTGGCAGGTGCATACGAAGATATATTCACTGCATCAGGTATTACTGTTGCTAATGCTTTTTTGGAACAATTAATAAAAGAAGATATAAATAAATAAATAAATAATACAGGTATCCTGGATTTCATTAAAAGTATTTTAAAAAGGAAGATCATTCATGATCAAAATCAATAGATAAGGGCTTTAGAAAAACCAGTTGAACTACCAATGTCAACAATACAATTACAGCCAGCAAAGCGAAATCCCTGCCCAGGTTTCCGGCATCAGTTGATTTGCCTAAAAGGTTAGTAATAAAAGCCCCGAAAAACACACCCGTCATATTCATTAAACCATAAGCTGTGGCCCTGTATTTAGCTGAAACAAACTGGCAGAGTATGGGCATATTGTTGGCATCAAACATGCCATAGCCAAATCCAAAACAAAATGCGGCGCCCATCACAAAAAACAAAGTATGGCCAAAACCCAACATCAGTAAACCGGGAATAGTAAACCCTAATCCGATAGCACCAGTAAAAATCCTGCCCCGGATATTTACCTGAACCCAACGGTCGGATAAGATACCTCCCGTAATCACCCCAATCAATGAAGCAATGGCAATAGTGATAGTGGCCATCGGACCAGCTTCAGACATGGGTATATGCAGGCTTCCTGCAAATAAAGTGGGTACCCAGTTCTTGGCTGCCCATCCGGGTATACTGGGCATGGCAAAATAAAAAAGGATGAGCCAGAAGGATAGATTGGATAATAAGATGGGCAGGCCTTTTAGTAAATGGGGGGATTTACTGACCGGACTGCCTGCTGATTCAATGGTTTGCTTTTTTAAATTTTCTTTTAAAAATAATAATAGCAGAAGCGAATATGCGGCACAAATAATACCAAAAGAATGAAAACTGGTATGCCAGGAAAAATGTGCCGCTACCGTAGCGCCAAACCCACCCAATGCCTGTCCGGTATAAATTCCGGTCATATGAATCCCAATGGCTAATGACCTGGTTTTGGAATCATGGTATTCGGCTATCAATGATAAACCGGCTGGAATATACAATGCTTCGCTGACTCCCATTATTGCCCGTAAACAATATACCTGCTGGTAACTGCTGGCATAACCCATTGTAAAATCTACAATTGCACCCACCATTAAACTGCCCGCAATAATCCATTTACGGTTAAACCGGTCAGCCACCATACCGGATATAGGACTCATACATCCATATACCCATAAAAAAATAGCCATCAGGTACCCGAAATAAGTGGCCGATTGCATTTCAGGTATCGAAGCCTGCATAGACGGACGCATAGTGGAAAACATTTGCCGGTCCATATAATTCAGCAAAGCCACTCCCCAAAGCAGGGCTACCAATGTCCATTTATAGGGTATTATTTTTTTCATGCTAATGGCTTTGCAATTTCGTTTGTTCAGTTATGGTTCCTTTCAGTACATTGAAAGTTCTTGTTCCGGGCCTTATCTCCCCACAAGGTATTAAAATCTGCTGCTTCCATTGTACAGCTGTAGTGGTAACAGCTGCATAGGGTAATTCACCGCATTTTTCCCAGCTGCCGGTAGTAGTATGGTAAAGGAAGACCGACTTATTAAACCCGGGATGATGTAATATAATACGCATTTTCTTTTCCAGTAACTGCTGATACTGCTTACTATCCCTGGTATTCCCCAAAGCGAGGTTCAGGGTTTCCAGCTGGTGGAACAATACCCCGTCATCACTGCCGGCTACTAATATATATTCTGTTCCAAGAGGCACTGCTGCTGCTGCTGAAAGATTCATTTTAGTACCGCCTACCAGTATATCCGGTAACTGCTCCCAGCGGTTATCATGGGGATGGTAACAAAATACGGAACCACTTAAATGGCTGATCCCGGAATTTGTTCTGGCCCTGCCTCCAATGATATATATACAGTCTTCCTTACCGTTTTGCTGATGGATGGCAGCACCATGCGATAATGCTTTAGGCATGGGGGCCAATGCCTGCCATTGCGGATTGGCTGCTCCTAAATCCAGGACCATCAAATCTGCAAAAGCCTTTTGTTCATTTTCCCCGCCTGCTGCATAAATCTTTTTCCCGATACTGGTCATGGCCAGGTTGGCTCTTTTATCCGGCAAGGTTGGAAGTGCCCGGATTACCACTTTAGCCTGCAAGTCATCCCATTCCAGTAAAAATACCTGGTCCGTTAATCCATCTGCATTTTCTCCGCCTGCATACACAATCCCCATTTCCATACTGGTGCTGGCACAATAGGCTACTGGCCCGGGCAGGCTGGATTCCTGCTGTTTCCATTGCCCTTGCACTCCTCCCTCGTTAAGTGCCAGTGTATATAGCTGATTGTAATAAGCTTTCTTACCACCTTCCCAGGGCTTTTTTCCCGGAAAATCAGAACCGCCGGCAACAACCAGCATATTATGATGTTCACCAACAACAGCACCGGCCAATCCAGATACAGGGGAGGAAGGCTGTACAGCAGGCAGGGCTGCTGTGCAGTTCCATTGTATTTTCGGAATCATAGTTTGCTGGGCATGAGCTATCCCGGTAATCAGTGTTACCGCAACTGGTATGAAAAATTGTTTAGATCCTGGCATTAGTGGTTGGCGCGTGTTTTTTCGACTGGTAAGTGGAAAAGGATATATGTTCAAGGTCTTTATTAAATAGAACCCAGTCAGTCTGGCTCATATTCTTTACCGGTAACCGGAATTCCCCGCAATCCACTCCTACTGCTTTCATAAATGCTTTACCGGTGGCAATACCTCCGTATTTTCCCAGTAAGCGGATCATGTCAATCGACTGCTGCTGTAGATGTCTGGCTTTTACAAAGTCATGCTGCAAATAGGAATGAATGATGTCATGATAAAGTGGCGCAGCATAATTAAATGTACTGCCAACCGCCCCTTTTGCACCCAGTGCCAGTGCAGGTAACATATTTTCATCCCGGCCCCATAACATATCATATTTACCACCCTTAAATTGAAGGCAGGATAGAAAATCCATAAAATCTTCGTGGGTATATTTTACCCCTGCAAAATTGGGTATTTTACCATCTATGGCTTTCAGTAAATCAAACATCGGAATACTTACTCCGTTCAATACCGGAATATGATAATAATAAAAAGGCAGTTCCGGCACAACTGCAGCAATTTCAACACAGCATTCTGCCAGCACAGCAGCAGTAGCTGGTTTAAAATAAAAAGGAGCAGTAAAAGAGACTGCATATAAACCGATAGATTGGGCATGAATGGCCAGGTCTTTACAATCAGCAATGCTGGTACCTCCCAACAGGGTCATTACTTTAAAATCCTGATCTCCCCTGGTACAGGCAGCCCATGCTTCGGCTACTGCTTTTTTCTCAGCAAGCGTTAAGGATACGCCTTCCCCTGTGCTGCCACAGATAAAAGCCCCCTTAATCCCGTTCTGTTTCAAAAATGTATAATAAGGGGCTACTGCAGAAAGTTTCAGGTTCCCGCTTTCATCCATTGGAGTGAAAGGGGCTGCAATGAGTCCGTCTAAATGTGGAATTGTCATGAACTTAAATTTAAAAAACTAAAATTAACAGGTTTAGAGAAGCAGGCTAATACTATAAAAAGTACTAACCTGCTAACTGTCTATTCAAAAATTAACACTAAAAACTGGAATACCCTGCTGTCTGCACCAATAAACGGTTATTGGTGAGTGAGGTACGGTCTATTGGCCAAAGCAATTGATAAGCCTGTGTGGCTGTTGTATATTCAAATACATATTTGCCACCCGGATCCATTCTGCATAAGTCATACCAACGCTTGCCTTCAAAAACAAACTCATACAATCTTTCCTGTAACAATGCTTCCACTGGGTTTGCATCAATAGCCTGATTGGGATAAGCCAGTGCATTGGTATAATTAGCACCATAGGCCCTTGAACGGACTAAATTGATTTCAGTAGCCGGGCTGGTTCCCAGTATGATTTCTGCTTCTGCTTTCATCAGCAGCAAATCTGCATACCGGTATATTGGAAAATCATTGTCAATGGTTCTGTTACCGGCATTAAATTCCCCCTGGTACTTATCCGTAAAACATCCTGCTATTACATAATTACCGCTTACTTTACTATAGGCTGGCTGGATAGAGGCCAGTGTACGGCTGTCCTGTAAACTAAACTTACGGAATTCTGCAATCCTTACAGGGGCACGTAATAAACCACCCCAGTTACCTGTAGTATTGGAACTGAATTGTACATTATTTACACTATCATAAAAATTGATAATCAGGCTGGTCTGTGGCACAAAACTACTGGTTACAAAACCCATGGTAGCTTCATTGGTGGACGTACTGTTTAAATAGTGTGCCGCAAAAATGATTTCTGCATTCAGTTTATTGTTAGTAGAAAACACACTCGCATAAGGAGATAATAAAGGAGAACCGGATACTGCACCTGTAATTGAAGTATTGGTCGTAATCAGGTGCAGGGAAGGTACATTGGTTTGCAGATCATTCAAAGCACCTAATGCAGTGGTGGCATCTGCTGTTCCGCCTCCTCTGTAGCTGGTCCATAAATATACATCTGCCTTCAGCATCAGTGTAGCAGCTTTTGACCAGTATGCTTTTGTAAAACCAGTATAAAAAGCATAATTCGTACCGAAATTAGCAGTAGAACTATCGATATCTTTCTTAATCTGTGTGGTTACTTCTGCAGCAGAATTGGCAGCTTTTGATAAAGAACCAACGCTGATAGACAGTACCGGGTCTGTCTGCAAAACAACACCTCCCCAGGAACGGAGCATATGGTAATAATAAAAGGCCCGCATACCGTAAGCAATACCCAGGTAATAATTTTTATTAGCCTGTGTAACAACGGTGGTACTGTGCAACTGAGTAATCAATAAATTCAACTGTACAATATTGTAATAAAATCCGCCAAAATTACCTACTACCGCATTATCCAGGTTTAAGGTATTGAGCCAGGTATGTTCCAGTCCCTGAGTGGCTTCACCCGTAAATGCACCTGAATTACCCGGATCTGTTCCAAATATATCTGCCCGCATTTCACCCAAATACAACATGTTCGGTACATCGGACCTGAACTGTGCATGAACCCCGGTTACAAAGGCATCAAACTGGTTGGCAGTCTGCCAGTAACTGGCATTACTGATACTGCTGACTGGTGCCAGGTTCAGTTGCTTGGTGCAGGAACTGATTAAAATAAGGATCCCTGCACTTAAAAAAAGGATGAATCTATTTTTTTTCATAATTGTTTTTTTAAGTGTTAATTAAAATGACACCTGTGCTCCGATCACTATACTCCTAGGTGTTGGATAAGTTCCTACATAAATACCTGTAATCTGGTTGCTTGTATTTACAGGAGGTTCAGGAGAATACCCGCTGAATTTTGTGATGTAGAACATATTGTTTAAACTGGCATAAACCCTGGCCTGAGATAGAATTTTAATGGTACTCAATTGCTTTCTTGAAAAATTATAAGAGAGCGTAATTTCCCTGCAGGCCACATAATTGCCTTTTTCATAAAACCTTGAATTTTCGCTGTTTAAATTACCGGTTGCATTATTGCTCCTGGTATAATTGTCCTTATCACCCAATACCTGGTCGGCATAATATACTTTAGGTATATCGGTAATGGTATTGGTAGGCGACCATGCTCTTTTCTGCAGCTCGATATAATTGAAAGTACCCTGATAATTACCCAGTGTTCTGGGTACTAAATCATTATAAATGGTATGTCCAAAAGCATAATCAAAGCGCCAGTACATAGAGAAGTTTTTAAAGCTGAAACTGGTGGAAAAACCTCCGGTATATTTTGGATAAATATTTCCGATATACACCTGGTCACGGCTGTCAATCGTATCATTCTTATCCACATCCAGCCAGTTTACATCACCCGGAGTAATATGTCCACCTTTTCCTGCGGCCAGGTTGGGGCCAGTGATAGACGCAATCATATCCACCCGGTTACCCGCAACAGATTGTACTTCTGCAGCATCTTTAAAAACAGAAACTTGTTTAAAGGCATAAATATCTCCTAAAGCATGGCCTTCCTGGATACCGCCAACCCATTGCAAAGTGCCGGATTTAGGATCCCAAACCTGTAAACCGCCCTGTCTGTTATTCTGGTTTCCATTATAAGGCAGTTTCAATACTTTATTCAAATTATGAGATATATTGGCACTAACATCCCAGGTAAAACTATTGGGTAATTTTACAATATTGGCTGTTACTGTCAGTTCATACCCATGGTTCTGTAAAGTGCCCAGATTGGTGGTTACTGAACCAAACCCAACGAAACTTGGTAAAGGCAGGGAAGTCAGCAGGTTACTGGTTCTCCTGTCATAAATATCAGCTGCAATAATAACTTTGTTCTTTAATATGCCGATATCTGCACCATAATCCAGTGTTTTACTTTGTTCCCACTGCAAACCTGAGTTTACAATACCGGTATTTAAATATCCACCTACGCCATCATAATTGGTTTGTGCACCAAAAGTACCCTGTACGCCATAGGCAGAAATACTGCTGAGGGAAGCATTCCCGTTTACACCATAGCTGATACGGGGTTTGAGGGTTGTGATATATTTACTGATGGCACTATTCTTATAAAAATTTTCATTGTGCATATTCCATCCGCCGGACATACCAGGGAAAAATCCCCATCTGTTTTTTGCAGCCAGGTTAGAAACTCCATCTTCCCTTGCTACTAAGTTTAACAGATAACGCTGATCATAGTCGTATGCAATTCTTCCAAAACCAGATACGATTGCATACTGAGATTTGGTACTGTAGTTATTACCTGCTGCAAAAGTGGTACTGGCATTGGCTGTGGAAATAAAGTCGGTTGGTGCGTTGGTACCATATACCTGCATGGTCAGGAATTTCTGTCCGAAAAACTCTGAACCCACCATTGCATTTAAGTGGTGCTTACCAGAAAATGTATGGGTATAATTCAGGATGGCATTATACTGTTGCTGAAAATAACGGTAATAATACATACTGGATGGCCGGGTTGTGCTGTATGCCGGTGGAGTGGAAAACATCTGCGCATAGGTTTGTGTGGCATCCTGGAAGGATTGCTGCAGGTTTTCATAATAATATCCTACACCGGATACTTTTGCATACAAGCCAGGTAAAATTTCATATTTCAGGGAAGCATTGGCCGTAATCTGATTTACTTCATTAATCCTTTGGATTTTCTGTAACAGGTATAATGGGTTACCATCGGTGGTTCCATTACCCGGGTTAGGCAATGTTTTAGCAGAATCCAGCCATGGATTAAAAGTGGGCCATAATGCTCTTGACCTGTAAATGGTATTGGCTTCAGAATTGGGTAACCCCAATTGATTGGAAGTGGAAAAATTAGCTCCGGTTGTTAATTCAAGCCTTGGATTTAATTTAAAGGAAGCATTGATATTTCCGGAATAACGTTTGTAGGTAGATCCCACAATAATACCATCTTCATTATAGTAATCAAAACTGCTGAATAATTTTGATTTTTCTGTTCCTGCTGTCAGGCTCACATAATGATCCTGGGTCTGTGTATTTCTGAATAACAGGTTAGAGATTTCCCCATTATGGTCTTTAAACATAATAGTTCCTCCATAAGGATCTGTAACAGTATCCCATCCCGGAGGGGGTGTGCCACCAGTAAAGGAACGGATATCAAAAGAGGCTAAATCTGCAGCATCAGTCAGTAATCCATATCCCCTGCTCGCATTTACCTGTGCCAGGGTTCTTCCGGAATTGAGGTTACCCAACCTGTTGTAATAGATATAATCTTTGGCCCCCATATACTGATAACCATCTCTTTGTTTATTATACCCTTCTGTAAACTTATAGGAAAGTTGTGCCTTACCGGCCTGTCCCTGTTTGGTGGTAATCAATATTACTCCATTGTTGGCACGGGCACCATAAATAGCAGTAGAAGCAGCATCCCGCAGTAATTCAATGGAAGCAATATCTTCAGAAGGAATATCATTTAACCCCCTAACAACTCCATCAACCACCACTAATGGTGCCTGCGGACTATTGATTGATGCACCACCACGCAATAAGATCATAGGGGTGGAACCAGGTGTACCTGTAGAATTTACCACCTGCACACCGGCTACTGAACCCTGCAGGGCAGTGCCCACATTGGAACGGGGTGCAGTGGATAATACATTGGTATCAATTTTACCAATAGAACTGGTGATGCTTTTCCGGGTTTGGGTACCATACCCTACCACCACTACATCGTTCAAAGCCTGTGTTTCGGGTTTTAATACTACATTGATGGTCTCTTTTCCTTTAACAGGAATTTCCTGAGATTGATATCCCACATACGTCAATACCAGCACATCATTATCTGAAACTGATAAGGCAAAGGAACCATTGGATAGAGTTTGGGTAACAGCGGCTTTTCCTTTAATAAGGACACTGACACCAGTTAAAGGATTCGCACCATCTGCTGATGTTACTTTCCCGGTTATTTTTCTTACCTGTGCATTTACCTGCAGGGCAAAAAACAATAAACTCAGAAAAAGACAAAGTCTTGAGCAAGCGTTTTTGTTAAGCATAAAAGAATTGGTTTAAGTATTATGTAATACATAATAAAAGTAAATACATTTTTCATACCACCAAATATTTTTTTTAATTAAATGCTTTTTTTCGACTTACAGATGCCAAATTTTGTTATATGTATAAAGGGCTTTAATTTTAAAGGGAAGAAAAAACTACTTTTGCTTTAAGTATTACATAACTTTTATGGCAACAGCGATCAAGAAAACAAAGTTTAAATCCATCGATACCAGCTCCCTGGTAGATAAAGTGGAAAATAACCTGGTGGAATTATTACAACAGAAGAAATTAAAGCTGGGCGACAGTATCCCGAAAGAAGTGGAACTGGCAGAAACCCTGGGTGTAAGCCGCACCGTGATCCGTGAAGCCCTGCTTCGCCTGCGTATGATGGGACTGATTGAATCTAAAAAGAAGAAAGGTGCCGTAATTACCAGCCCGGATATTTTTGCCAACCTGAGCAAATCCATGAACCCGCATATCCTTACAGAAGAGACCTTGCGGGAAATATTCGAAATCAGGATGGTACTGGAAATTGGTATGGCAGATTTCATTTTTCAGCATATTACCCAGGAGGATATAGAAGAATTGCAGGAAATCGTACAAAAAGAACCGGCTGCCACCAAAGAATACCTTTTTAATGCAACCCACGAATATGCATTTCATGGTAAACTTTATGAAATTACCGGTAATGAAACCTTAAAGAAATTCCAGAAGCTCTTATTACCCATCTTTTTATTTGTATTACAAAGCCCCTTATTAAAGAAACCCATCACCAATAAAAGGTTTGTTTCACATAAAGACCTGGTAAATATTCTGGCAACAGGTACCCCGGATAAATTCAGGGACGCCATGCGCGGGCATTTTCAAAACCATTTTGACAGGCTGTTCAGTAAATAAACCCTTTTACAAAATAGAATGGGTGAATTTTTATGAACATGATTCAGCAAAGCAACATTCATTTCATTTATTATTAAAACTATCTACTTCCTTTATTCGTAATTTAAGGAAAACAGTACAGATCAAAAAGTAATTATTAAATAATCATGCATTCTGTTAAATAACTCATTTCGTCCATTTTTTTTTAAATTAAAGTTGCCTATTACTATTCCGGTAAAATTGGAGATTTTGCCAACAACACTAAACTTAATATTGTATGAGTTGTTACTTGTACTATTAAAATAGAGAAAGTGGCCTGAGTCAGAGAATATAAAACAAATTACTGGCAACACGATATTTAAATGGATTATCTAACAATAAAATCCATTTAAACCTGACGGGTACAGTTTTTAATAAAATCAGGCTGTTCAATATTCACTATTTCCAATTAATTTTTTAAGTATATGAGGAACTTTATCTTCATCTTTAAATAAATAAAAAAAAGGGCATAATAAAGTATTTATTTAATACAAAATCCAGCAATCAATAAAGTACAACTGTAAGATGAATAAAACAGGAAATGATCAATGGAAGAATTCAGGATATTCTTTTTGAACAGGAGGAGGAATATCGAAACCTTAATCGATGGCATTCTCTAAAAACAAAGTAAATCATATAAGATGACAAGTGGATGAAGTGATCAGTTAGCTGGCAATTATCAGGCAGATAATGTTAATCATGTGTATAGCCTTCTGATTATAATAAAAAATGGAATAAATTTTATGTAAACTAATGAAAATGCTGGAGCAAACAGATATCGACAGGATCATTGAAATGGCATGGGAAGACAGAACCCCATTTGAAGCCATTCAATTACAATTCAGTTTTTCTGAAGCTGAAGTAATTGCACTCATGCGAAGCGAGTTAAAACGCAGCAGTTTCAATTTATGGAGAAAGCGGGTAAACAGCGGTACCAGCAAAAAACATGCAAAAAAAAGAAACCCCGAAATTGACCGGTTTAAATGCAAGCGCCAAAAAATCATTTCTATGAATAAAATAAGTAAACGGTAGATGGACCTGAATTTTACAACAGATTATAAAATGATACTTGAAAAAGCAGGTCAAACCGATCCGTTACAATATGGTAGTAACCGCAATTATGTGGATGGTGCCGTTACGGGTTTGTCACCTTATATTTCAAGAGGAGTGATCAGTACCAAACAAATACTGGATATGGTTTTGGAAAAGGGTTATACCATTTCTCAGATAACACCTTTTGTAAAACAATTATGCTGGCGTGATTATTTTCAAAGAGTAGCGCAGGTAAAAGATTTAAACAAAGAAATAAAACAATTACAGGCAAATATTTTGCATCATGAAATTCCTTCACAAATTGTAAATGCTGCAACCGGGATAGAGGGGATAGATAGGTCCATTAAACAATTATACCAAATGGGATATATGCACAATCATTGCAGATTGTATGTGTCTTCACTGGTTTGCAATATTGCCCGGTCACATTGGTACCATCCGGCACAATGGATGTATTATCACTTGCTGGATGGCGATTGGGCTAGTAATGCCTGCAGCTGGCAGTGGGTTGCAGGTGCAAATAGTATTAAAAAATATTATGCCAATCAGGAGAACATTAACAAGTACACTTATACCAATCAGGCTAATACTTTTTTGGATAAGCGGTATGAGGTACTTGAAAGTATGGAAATACCATTTGCATTGCTGGATACACAAAAGTTACGTTTTACATCTGAACTTCCTGTCTCTGCAGGAATTGAACTTAATCCATCGCTACAAACATTGATATATAATTATTACAACATCGATCCTTTATGGCATAAAGATGAAACAGCAAACCGGGTTTTACTGATTGAACCTGAATTCTTTTCTAATTATCCGGTAAGTAAACGCTGCATTGACTTTATGCTGGCATTGAGTAAAAATATACCCGGTATCCAGCTTTATGTTGGTTCATTTCAATCCTTTACAGAAAATTATCCTGTAGCAAATATCATTTACAAAGAGCATCCACTCAATACAGGGTATACCGGAATCCAGGAAGAAAGGGATTGGATCAATGAAACTGTGTCGGGATATTTTCCTTCATTTTTTGCATATTGGAAAAAAATAGAGAAACATTTATACAAATAAAATACTTTAAGGTGATTATCGAAAAAGAGGAAATAATGCAATTTGAGCAACGCTACCGAACCGCTTTTATCAATTCATTAGCTGGTTTCCGACAGGCAGTCTTAGTGGGTTCTAAATCGACAGATGGTTTCACAAACCTGGCCATCTTTAATTCCCTCATTCATCTAGGAGCGAACCCTGCTTTATTTGGATTAATGAGCAGACCCGGGAGCGTTCAAAGAGATACGTTGCAAAACATTCTTGATACAAAAGAGTATACATTGAACTATGTTCAGGCGGCACACTATAAAAAAGCACATCAAACATCTGCCCGGTATGATAAAGAAATATCTGAATTTGAAAAAGCAGGATTTACAGAGTTGTACCATCCATGCTGCAAGGCACCCTTTGCAGAAGAAGCAGTGGTAAAAATTGCTATGAAATTTGAAGAAAGCATTCCTATCACATTGAATGGTACGGTACTTATTATTGGAAGTATTATGCTGGTGGATATTAATGCTGCACTCGTTGCACCGGATGGATATGTTAATTTGTCAGAAGCCGAAATACTGATTAGTCAAGGGCTCGATGCTTATTTTGTTTCAAAAGCATTAGGCCGCCTTCCTTATGCCAAGCCATCCATGTAAATTTTTAAAAAAATCTACCATGAAGAATAAAAAGAAAGGATTTTTACCTCAAAAAATATGTGTTACCTGTAACAGGCCATTTATCTGGCGTAAAAAATGGGAGAAGGTGTGGGATGAGGTAAAATATTGCAGTGATAAATGCAGGATGCGTAAATATTAATCATTGCTAAAACCAGTATCATTTTTCTGCGCCACCCAATCCTTACAGAAAAGGCCCTGCGTGAAATATTCGAAATCAGGATGGTACAGGAAATGGGTATGACAGATTTCATTTCTCCACATATTGCTTAAGAAGATATTGAAGAATTGCAGGAAATTATAAAAAAAAGAACCCGCAGCAACCAAAGAATACCATTTTAATGCAACCCACGAATATGCCTTTCATGGTAACTTTATGAAATTACCGGTAATGAAACCTTAAAGAAATTCCAGAAGCTCCTATTACCCATCTTTTTATTTGTATTACAAAGCCCTTTATTAAAGAAAGCCATTACCAATAAAAAGTTTGTTTCACATAAAGACCTGGTAAATATTCTGGCAACAGGTACCCCGGATAAATTCCGGGACGCCATGCGCGGGCATTTTCAAAACCATTTTGACAGGTTGTTCAGTAAATAAAACGGCCATTTTAGTAAAACAGGACTTTCAACTAAACAAGAAATGTGAAAATTACCTATTTGGTTCAATTAAATCCCAAAGATTACCATACAGGTCACTGAAAACGAGCACTTTACCATAGCTTTCTTCTTTTGGTGGTCTAACAATTTCAACGCTGTTTTTAACTAGTAATTCATACTCCCTTTTGAAATTATCGGTATAAAGGAATAAGAAAACCCTTCCTCCCGTTTGATTTCCTATAAAGTTCTTTTGATGTGGATTAGATGCTTTTGCCAACAGTAAATTACAACCTTGTCCATTAGTATTTCCCGGTTTAATAACAACCCACCTTTTTTCAGAATTAAGCACAGTATCTTCTACCAGTACAAACCCTAACTTATTAATGTAAAAACGCAATGCCTCATCATAGTCTTCAACCAAGATTGAAATCTGACCAATAATTCTTTCCATAATCAAAAATAAACTATATCAAATGAAAATTCCATTCAGCTGCATACTTTGCTCTCATATACAAACAATCCACTCCTTTTCAATATTACACTAACCAGTTTTAAAACAAAAAAACAATGATTAATATTTTACTTTATAATTTTATTCCCTATAAAAAATACAGTGTATTAGAAAAATTTAGTTAGACCAATACTTACCTGTGTCAGTTCATTTTTAAAATCCCGTTTACAATACGCACCAAGAACACTCTTTGGCCCCATCTGATATCCAATACTTATTTCCTGTATATAAGAAAATGATCCACTTCCATTTTGATAGCTTTGGGCAAATGTTGGGGTGATTTGAAAGAATATTTTTGGAGATGGGACTATAACCGTTACAAACTGAAGGCTCCCTCCGTTAATTTCATTATTTGCAGCGGAGCTGTCACTGTTAACCGGCTTGCTCATATGCTGGTAGGATAATATCGGGAATACCTGTATAGCTTCTGAAAACATGAGCCCCATTGCAATACCTGGTGCTATCGTCCATCTTCCGGTGCCTATACCATTCGACCAATTGCCTGTTGGTGCAATGATATCAATAGAAGGACCAAAAGCTCCAAAGAATTTTGAATAATTTTTATAGGGCAAATAAAAATAACGTGCTCTAATATCTCCTAATCCGAAATTTTTAGTTTCGGTATTATATAAAACCGGGATCTCACCCAGAATAAGATTTTTTTCTGATGGTGCCAGCACTAAATTAGCCCTGTATCCCAATAAATTGCCACCATCGGGTCTGGAAGTAAACTCAAAAGCATGATTAACAGAATTGTAAAAATTAGTGGGCTTTGAAGCGTCTATCACTTTTTCCTGCTGCCCAAAAGCAGATAAGGCTGCAATTAAACCAATAATGACCAGAATAAAATTTACTTTTTTCATAAGAACAGATTGTATGATGATTGTATTCTGCTGCGATTTATTTACCGGAAGGCTCCTGGTAATGGCTAATTGTATCGTAGCAGGAATGCTAAAAAAAGGATTCCACTTTTTGTGACAGAGCGTCAGGATTTTTTTTATAAAAAGGATTATTACCACATTTTGCCAAGTATTATCAACTTGTTGCTTTTTTTCATTTTCATATGACATGTAAAAGATCATTTTACTTTTTTGTTACAAATTGATTTTGTATCAATTTGTCAATCTGACCATACTCATACACATTCAAATAAACCTTAATACTAATATAGATAATAAAATATAGAATAGAATTAACAAATGACTTATATACGCATGATTTTTATCATGAAATGCAGCTTTTGTAGTATAAATGAGGATACATTTATTATTATGTAGAAGAAGCAACTACTTAACCCTGTATATAATTATATGCTGGGTATAGCATTATACTATATTACTATTGTTGATGCTGATAATTTTTACTAAAAATCAACAGAGAAAGAAATGTCTGCGAAATTGCTTGAAGTGAAGGGATCGTAATAATAGAATCCGGTTCTGCATCTGCCGAAATAAAATTCACCAAAAAATCCTCGTTGTACACTGAAAGCTGTTTGGTATAATTTTGTTCTTAAAACAGCCAAACCTACCTTAAATGGTTTGTTTATTCTGTAAGCCAATTCAGTATAAGAGGAGAAAAAATTATTTTCTTTTCCGGCAAAGTCAATCATGTATTCACATTCTGTATAAAAATCTAATTTTTTAAATTGTATTTGTGCTTCTAATGCGGGAGCCACACCATTGTTTTGTCCGAACACCATTCCCAACATAGGTATTGCTTCTATCGTAAGCGTTTTGCCTGTGTAAAATTTTTTACCGGCAAATACAGAAGCAGTATTGAGGGCTTCATAATTATACCTTCCTTCAATTCTTATTGATTTAGTATCTGCATAAAAAGTAGGATTAAAATAACTGCCATTATCCGGTTTCAAAAAATAATCACCCCATATTGAAAAATCCCAGTGATTATTTACCGAATCTTTTACAGGGATAGTAAGTGGTTTATGTTGTGCAGAAGTTTGTATACAAACAAACAAAAAAAGTACAATTGAAAAATATTGTTTCATGTTTATCCTTCAGATTCAAAAGTTAAAGCTACAAATAAAATTCTTACTTAAATGGGTAACATATTACTTCCTATAAATCATAGCGTTTAAAACGACCATTTAATGATTCTTACTATCCAAAAATAATTAGTGTATTGTGAATCATCCAATTTTTTTAGCTTGCATACAATTAATTACCTTTTCCGTCATAATATTTTACAGTACAGCATAAAAGCTTGAGACATTACAAGAAAATGAAAAGAATTTTAACCATATTCTGTTTTATTGCCTTTAGTCAATTTGGTTTTGCCCAAAACAAAACAGCTGATTCCCTTTTATTACAATTAAGTAAAGCTAAAAATGATAGTTCCCGGATCGGGATAATGGATAAAATTATATACGATATAAATGATTTAACTCAAAGTGAAAGAATTAACTATTCTGAAAAAATACTGGAACTGGCAAAAAAGAAACATGACAAAATACTTGAATCTGTAATAACTGCTGAAATGGGCTACCTGGTTGCCATTAACGGCAACACGCTTCAGGGGTCAGAGATGGGATTCAACGCATTAGAAATAGCTCATAAACTCGAAAACAAAAAAGCGCTTGGCATTATTTATATGGACCTCTCTGAATGCTTCAGAGAAAACAATTTAAAATCTAAAGAATATTTGTTACTTGCTATGCCAAATTCAGAGGAATCCGGAGATTATGGCACACTATCAGTAATACTGTCGTCACTTTCAAAAATTTATTTTTCATTACAGCAACCCGATTCTGCTTTATTTTATGCACATCGATGCTATGAAATTTGTGTTTTAAAAAATCTAAGTACTTTACCAGTTGCCCTTATAGAATTGGCAAATGTTAACTACTATCTTTTACATAACAAACCTATTGCTTTCGAGTACCTAGAAAAGGGGCTGGACACAAAAAGTGATGACTATTTTGTAAACATTGCAACAAATCTTGCCAGTTTGTTTGAAGCAGAAGGGAAATTGGATTCTGCACTTTTCTATACAAATCTTGCGCATGCAAAACTTAAAAAAGTGAGGTTTACTGCATCACTGGATGTTTACAGGCTTTATAAAAAAATTTATTCCAAGATAAACAGTGATAGCGCATTAAAATACTTTCGGGTTTACGAAATAACAAAAGACAGTATAGATAAAATGTCCAATATACAGTTACAGCAATTATTAGCTTTTAAAAAGGAGATGGAAATGGAAAATGATGCCTTTCAGCGCAGGCAAGATCTCCAATTTACATTAATTGCTATAGGTATTATTATTTTACTTATACTTTATTTATTGCTTAGCCGAAGTTTTATTACAGACACAAGGATAATAGAGTTTATGGGTGTGATTGCATTGCTGATTGTATTTGAATTTTTAAATTTATTGCTGCATCCTTTTTTAGAAAGAATAACACATCACTCACCTTTGCTGATGTTACTGGGGTTGGTTTGTATTGCTGCATTATTAGTTCCGCTTCATCATAATGCAGAAAAATGGGTAATCGCTAAGTTGGTGGAAAAAAATAAAAAGATAAGGCTTGCTGATGCAAAGAAAACAATTGAAGAGTTAGAAAAAAAGCAGGGCGAATCATCAGATGATCAGCAGGAACATACAATATAGGTTTCTTAATTTTTGCAGGGGACAGCTTTTGTAGAGAATAAGCTATTGCTGCCTGTGAATCTTTACTAAGATCTGGATTAATTTTAAAATGTAATGAGCAATCCATAAAGAATCCCAATTCCGGAAACCAAATGCTGATTTGTGGTTCAGTGAAAGCTGTTTTTTGATATCGGCTTTATCTTTTATGGGATATTAAATTAGATAAAAAGAATAAAACCTTAATAATAATTAGTTGTCAATCATTAATAATAAGTCCATCTTTTAATATCACCATTAACTAAATCCATTGAAGTGGAGATATTACCATTTCTATTTAATGTTAACTGATAATTAAACGCTCTGGTACTGGTAATATTTCCATTATTAGTATAACAAATGAAAGTTAAATTTGAAGGAATGTTTTTACTCTGAAATTGATTATCTATAATATTTAAAGCTACAGCCAAAGAAGGATTTGAATATGCCGGATTAGCTATATTACTATAATTATATTTCCACTGAAAAATTCTTCCAAATATGAAATTATAGTTGTTATTTAAATAGAAATTGCCTCCAAGAATATCTGATGTAATATTTTTATTTGCATCAATAGTCAAACTGTCAATAGTATAGTTAGTAAGTGATAGTTTTGAATAAACAGTTATTAAGTTATTGTTGTAAGAATATATCCAAATTATATTATTACTAATAGAGTCTCTAATTAATTGTCCGGTGCTGTCGTAAGTTAAGTAATGTTCATGATTTAAGCTAGCCGGAAATAAACTATTTGAATTATAAATGAAACTATAATAGGCTGTATAAATAACAGGAGTTTGACTATTAGTTCCTGCATAAAGTGTATCATAAACCATTTTTTTTACATTTACTACTCTTTGTAAATTGTCATAAAAAAAAGAATCTACCCATATTCGAAACCTGCCGGTTGAATCTGCAGAAGAGTATTTATTATAAATAGAAGAAACTAATTTCATTTGTGTTGACGAGTTATTTGTTGCAACTTTTTTACAAGAAACAAAAATTAAAAAAATGGGTAAAAAAATGAACCATTTAATAGGATACATACAAAGCAAAAATTGAAGAATTTTCATTTTAAGTGTAAACACCAAACTTTAAATTACAAAAAATAATTAATCACAATTGAAATACTGTTAATTCAGTTCAATTTTTTATTGAAACAGTTTAACCTTGATAAAACCTTCTTACACATTAATTCTTCCATAAAATAGAATAAAGGGGTAACAATTATTCATACTCAATCATTTAATGAGGATTCCGCACATTTCGTCTAACACTTGAAAAAAAAGCCTGATGATAGGTGTTGAATCTCAAGAAGAAACTGTTCACTTTAAATAAAAAGGTGCACCCTTTAGTAAGGTGCACCTTTAAAGTTGCTGAAATTTAACTTTAATAAAAGAACTGCTCTAAAATTATTTTGCCGTCTTTTACCTGATAAACACAAACTTCCGCGAATGTTGTCCTGCCTCTCCCTTTAAAACTGGCATCAACGGTCCAGGTTAAAGCAAAAAAGCTTCCTGCAACAATTGGGTCGGAAATAACCATACCATGAAATTCCTCAATACTTCCCTGAAAAGTGGCCATTTTAGTTTTGATGGCTTCCAGTCCTTCCATTAAAACAGGAAACATGTTTGCATTGGGCTCAATGCTTTTTGCATCAACAGCATACAATGTTTCATGAACTTCCGGGCCTTTTCCTTCTCTCCAAATTTCAACCATTTTGTTTGCAACTTCCTGTGTTGTCATTTTTTAGTATTTAATTATGATGAATAAAACGGGTAGATTTTTATACCAAATGATCAATTATTTAATAAGTCTTGTACAGACCTGGCAGTATCTAAAACAGTTTTTTCAAATGGAATGGGCTGCCAGTTGAATATGCGTTTTGTATCACTGATATCTGCAGTTATGGTATTTCCAATAAAAGGCAGCATGCCTTTGGCTTCATCATTAAATTTTGCCATAAACTTCAATAAAAAACTAGGTGCCAGTTTGGTGCTTACTTTTTCGTATCCGTTTGCTTTCAGAATGGTAGCAATTTCCTGAATAGCATGTGGTTTTTCTGAGGTTACTATAAATCGGGAACCGCCTGCTTTTTCATTTTCCAGTGCCTGCACATGAATAGCTGCAACATCTCTTACATCAGACATTACAGAATTGGCAACGGGTAGCATGGGAACTTTCCCTGTAATTAATTTTTTAAAGAAATCCATTGCTTCATTTGCTAAATTGCCCGTAAGCGTTGGCCCGTAAATAGGACCAGGATTAACTACCACCAGTTCTAATTTTGTATCCCCGGTTTGATTTTTAATAAATTCCCAGGCAGCTTTTTCCGCAAGGGTTTTACTTTTAAAGTAAGCTGTAACATTTTTGGCTGCTATATTTGTCCAACTGCCTTTATTGATTTTTATGATCCCTTTTTCACCACCATGCATCGCCACTGTGGAAGAAGTAAGTACTACCCGTTTTATCCCGGCTTTTTTGGCCGCTTTCAATGCTCTTAACGTTCCTTCCACAGCTGGTTGGATCAATTGATTTTCATCTTTGGGAACTTTTACCACAAATGGAGAGGCAACGTGTAAAACGAAATCGCATCCTTCCATGGCCTTGTCCCAGCCAGCATCATTCATCAGGTCAAGTTCACAAAATTCCAGATTTCCATTCAGGTGAACCTCCTTTTCTATACCCCTGGCCACTTCATCCGTTTTAGCCAAACTTCTAACAGAACCCCGCACAGCATAGCCTTTTTTCAATAATTCAGCTGCACAATGCTGGCCTACAAATCCTGTAATTCCCGTCACTAATACTTTTTTCATTTTTGTATATCTGATTAAATTTTTAAATGATCAACCAAACTTAAAAATTGGCTATGTTTGGTTGAAAGATGTGAAAACTTCCAATTACATTCCTGGTATAATTACTACCCTGCCGGCCTCAGATTGCAGTTCCTGTATACGAAGGTTTTTAAAGGGTTGATACTCCTCAGCGTTATACCAGCCTTCTGCTGCTTCCATACTTGGAAATTGAAGCACCGCAGCCCAGTTCCCATCCCAATCCCCTTCTTTTAAGTTTGGCGCAGGAGTACCTGCAATCATTTGCCCACCATGCTTCATTAAAATAGGGATGGCAAATTGTGCATACCGTTGATTTAGTTCTTCCAGGCTTTTCACTTTCATTTGAACCATGATGTAGGCCGGTTTTGTGGCATCAACATTGCTGGTATTGTTTGCGTTGTTTTCCATTGTGTGTTTTAATTTATTTCTTTTATTTTGCAAGCAAAACTATATTATTTCTTTTGTTTTGCAAGCAATAATAGATTATTTCTTTTGTTTCGCAAGTAATAATATTTTAATTTTGCACTATGAGTGTAGAGTTTAGATGCCAATGCCCCATTTCATCCGCCCTGGATATTATTGGTGATAAATGGACCTTATTGATCATCAGGGATATGTTGTTTGCGCATAAAAAAACATTTACTGATTTTTCATCATCAGCAGAAAGTATTGCTTCCAATATTTTATCCTCACGCCTGAAATTATTGGAAGAGGCAGGAATCATCCGAAAATCCAAGATGGAAGGCAATCAAAAGTCAAATATTTATACCCTTACTGCAAAAGGGCTTGGCCTTTTACCGGTAATAGCTGAAATAACTTTATGGAGCGATGAAAACGTCCGGGAACTTAATCCAATTATGGTTAAAGAGAATTATGATTATGTGAGAACCCATAAACAGGCATTTCTGGAAGGAGTAAGGCAGGCATATTTAAAAAGTATTGAATCTGTATCTGAACATTAAGTACCGGAAATTTCATTTTTGTAAACAGGGGCAGTCGTGATGGCCTACTATGATTGCTTCGCAGAAAATTTGCTTTCATTCAACATTTCCTAAAAAAGTTTCCGGAATCTGAGTTTCCTAAAATCAAAATCCCAGGAATTTCAGGTCCATTCATCCGGCCTTTAAAATAACACTATTTCAAATAAATATCTTATTATTTAAAATATGTATTTTGCAAATTTTATGTACCCCTTATTCAGATTTAAAATCTTAATCAAACTGTTCGATATTTTTTTGGTTAAGGTTACTAAATGACGATTAGATGAGCAGTTTTTTTTCAACATACACTTAACCCAAAAGGAATGAAAAAATAATTTTAATTAGTATTTCCCTCAGGCCTGTACGTATAATTGGAAAAGTAATGGTAGCTCTTATGATACTCTTTTTAACAAGTTAGAAGACCTCAACAAATCCAGCCAAAGTTTAGATTTAATATTCCTGATCTCAACCATATATTTCTTATATCGGAAATTAAAAAACCCATTTTTAAGCATTGATTTTTTTTTGGGGGTAGAAATGGCATCATAATAAAAAGGCTAATCAATTATTTTTTACGTTTTATTTTTTTCCCAGATGTAAAGAAGATACATCCATTAAATATACCCCAAGGGATTTATCTCCGGCTTTGGAATCCCGGCTGGAAGAAAATACAACCAAATTTCCATCAGGAGAGATGCAAGGAAAGCCATCAAAGCTTTCATTAAATGTTAATCGCTTTTCTTCGCCCGTGAGAAGGTTTAATAAAACAATTTCAAAATTTCTTTTCGGAAACACTTTTACATACACTATGTGAATACCATCCGGAGCAGGATAAGGAGCCCAATGAGTGCCTTCCTCAAAAGTAATTTGCCTTAAACCGGATCCATCCTCATTCAAAGTAAATAATTGCATGGACCTGCCTGGTTTTCCTTCTTCCGATTTTTTCCATGCTCTGGTAATAATGGTTTTATTATCCGGAAAATACAATGCTCCACCTTCCTGCCAATCAGGTGTATGGGTGATTTGTTTTTGATGACTTCCATCAGGATCCATTGTCCATAAATCCATTTCACCATTTATTTGACGGCCAAATAATATTTTATGCCCATCCGGTGCAAAGGTTACTTCCGCATCATAATATTTATTATTGGTTAAACGAACAATATTTTTTCCCTCTAAATCTGAAGCATAAATTTCTGCTCCCTGCGGATAATTCCCTGGATCGGAATAATTACCCGGGGGCAAATCAAGATTGTCTTTTGTTGTAGTCCACACCAAATGCTTGCCATCCGGATTAAAAAAAGAACAGGCATCCGCACCTGGGGCATTATTTATTCTTTTTCTATTCTTTCCATCTATATTGATGGTATATACTTTAAATGAGGAATCTTCTGCTTCTTTACCATTATAAATTAAAGATCTTCCATCCGGAGAAAAATATGCTTCAGCACCCCTTGTAATATTGGGCACTTTCCAGATCTTGAATGCTTCTTTTAAACCCGTATCTGATTGAGTCAGTATGTTTGACTGTTGTGCTTTTAACTGGAGAAATGACACACCACTACTTAAATAGACAACCGTCAATAATATATATTTCATGCTGGTACATTTAATACCGGAGTAGCCATGGACTGCTACCCCGGATTTTTATAAGTGATAAATTTGTTAGTTATTGTATCCAGAAAAGCTTAGCAGTCTGTACATCCAAACCTCCGGGCAATGCAGTTGAAGCAGCTTTCCAATTTATAGGATTTGATGACTGTTCTGCTGCAGGGTATGGATATCGTAAAGGCAATTTGTTGGTAGTACCCACCGGAGGGCTCACCACATCTAAATTAGGATATCCCAACCTTCTGATTTCAGTCCAGGAATCCCAGTTTCTATTGGCAAATGCCAACCACTTTTGATACCCTATTTTCTGCTTCCATGTACCCGTTGCTGTTGTATATGCAACAGAAGGTTGGGCTAAATAGGTTGCTGCACTTGCAGCAGTGCCACCCCAGAATAATATTGATGCGGTTACTGCATTATTATAATGAGATTCGGCAGTTCCGCCAACAGCAATTCCCCTTTCAACTGCTTCAGCTAATAAAAATTCAGTTTCTGAATAATCTAACAAATCAGCCGGATAAGTGGGGCTTAACCATTGTGCAGAAAAATCTGAAAATATGCCATAAGCATTACCAGCTCCTGCTATCCCCCCTGAGTAACCGCCATTTGGATCTTTGGTTACCAGTAAAGGTAATCTGGGATCGTTCAACCCAACTAAGGTACTTACGAAGAAAGCAGACGGAACAAAATCGTGTCTTCCTGAATTTACTAAATTTTGCCAGATCAAATTTGAATTAATAACCGCACTGGCATCAAAAGTAAATGTAGCATTATCACTATTTGATTGTAATACACCAGCATTTACCGCTTCCAATGCCTTGGCACTGGCTTTACTTGCATCTACATCTGCAATTAATAAGGCTAGTTTTAATTTTAGTGTTGCTGCAAATTTTTTCCATTTAGTAACATTCCCTTTGTAAATCTGATCTGAATTACCCAGTGAATTGGCGCTTGTATTTAATCCGGCAATTGATGAATCTAATCTGGTTATTAAATCGTAAACAATTGTTTTGGCATCATCATATTTAGGAAAAGGTATAGTTCTGTTCTGTGCCTGGCTGTAGGGAACATTGCCATAGGTATTAACCAGCAAATTGTAAGAATATACTTCCAGAATATCTGAAATGATTTTGTCATTTCTCAATACTGATGGATCTGTAACATCATTGGGGAATGCTGTTTTAGCCTGCTCAAAATTATTAATGGATGTAGTGTATATATTATTCCAGAAGCCTGCGGTTACCCCATCCAATATATACCTTGATTCCGTAACATATGTATTTTCTGTCCATATCTGAGCAAAGACTCTGAAAGGAGCAGAACTTACGCTGGTTGTATTATATAAATCAACTAAATTCTTTTGTGCCCCTAAAAACAGTGCAGTGGAGGGAGCCGACACAGGCGATTTAGGGTCTGTATTTAAGTCTGTTAAACTTTTAGTGCAGGAAGATGCAATAAAAAGAATAGTTATATAGAATGATATTTTTTTCATGTCAGTAAAATTTTAGAATTTAAGTTTTACATTAAATGCATATGCTCTGATGGATGGATAAGGAGCATTCTGAAAACCAATGGAGGCATTTCCTGATGCTTGCCCTTGCTCTGGGTCTGCATAAGGAAGATTTTTATGGATGATCCATAAGTTTCTTCCAGTCAATGACAGGTCAATACCTTTTATAACAGGTAACCTATTTATAACATGCTGCGGTAAGGAATAAGCAATTGCCAATTCCCTTAACTTAATATAGCTGGCATCATAAACAAAGTGCTTTAATGGCTGGCTAAACCCATCAGCAGAACTGAAAGAAAACCCACCTGCATTAATATCGGAAGCATCAATACGAGTGGTATTGGCTGTTCCATCAGCGTGCACACCAGGCAAAATCAAACCTCCCCCATTTGCAATGGTTTTTCTTACAGAATTCCCCAGGTCATTTTTACCGGCAGTCCATGGGTATAATCCTGAATAAGAACCATAATCTAGATCTAATGAATATACACTTCCACCCTGTTTTACATCAATTAAAAAACTTAAACTCCAATTTTTATATTTAAAACTATTGGCAATCCCACCTATCCAATCCGGATTAATATTTCCAATATCAGATTTGGTATTGCTGTTAAAAACGTAATAGCCGTTTGCATTTACGATGGGCTTCCCATTTTTATAAGTATAATCAGTTCCTCTTAAAATACCCCAGGACGACCCTGTTTCTGCCACTAACTGCCCTTTCTGCCAGGAAGTAATTGCATAGGAAGGCTGGCCACCATATAGAGAAATAACTTTACTTACATTTTTACTCCAGTTAAGGGTAAGGTTCCATGTAAAGTTTTTTATTTTAACCGGAACAGCATTGATACTTAACTCAACTCCTGAATTTTGAACAGTACCTCCGTTTACATAAAAACTGTTATAACCGGTTGCGGTGGATGGGGTAATGGGAGTAATTTGGTCAATTGTTTTAGCTGTATAATAAGTAACATCAAATCCAATACGGTTATGGAGAAATGCAGCTTCCAAACCAATTTCATAGGATTTGGTTTTTTCAGAGCGTAACTGAGGATTATTATTAGTGGTAGATGCTGTAAATAATGCCTGGGAATTAAATGCAGTACCTGCAGTAAATGTATTCTGCAAACTATAAACAGGTGCATCACCTCCTACTTCTGCATAATTCGCCCTGATTTTGCCAATATTTAACCAACTGGTTTGTGGTATTAATTTTGAAAATATAAAACCAGCTGAAGCGGCCGGATAATAATAAGTATTATTATTGGAAGGCAAGGTAGAAGATTTATCTCTTCTGATCGTTGCATCTACAGTTAAATAATCTTTATATGCCAATGTGGCTCCTCCAAAAATCCCATCCACTTCCTTTGCAGCATCAGTTTCAACAGGAGCTGCAGGGGTTTTGGCAGAGTTTGCCAACGCATAATAACGAGGAACAATTAATCCGCCATTAGTAACAGCATCTGTAGAGGTGGTTCTGGTTTGTCTGATATTAGAACCCAGTAATGCTTTCAGGTTAAAATTCTTATTTAAATTTTTATCAAAATTTAAAAGGAAATCGTAGTTGTTTTCTTTAAAGCTGGAAAGAACTTTTCGGTAAGAGGGTGTACTTACACTTCCTACAGCATAACGATATTCAAACAGGCTGCTATAATAATCCAATGAAGTTCTGGCAGTGAAATTCAGGTAGCTGGTAATTTTATAATTCAAATTAACATTACCAAAAATCCTGTCACGTGAATCATTGTTATAGTTTTCATACTGCTGCCAGTAAGGATTATCATGATAAGCTCCTTTTGATAAATTACCACCGGTATTAGTCAAATAGGCAGCAGTATTCCAGTTCCAGGATGCATTTGTTTTAGTTCTGAAATAATCATCTTTTAATTCATTTAAATCAATATTGGTACCCCACCACTAACGGAAATTTCTGGAATTGCTACTTACTGAATAAGTATATCCATTTCTGTTTAAAGAATTTTCATTAATATAATTAATACTGCTTCCAACAGATAACCTGTCAGTAACATTATAAGTTGAGGCAAAATTGATCAGGTTTTTCTTGACATAACTATTAGGCAAAATCCCTTTATCATAAGTATTGGTATAGCCTAATTTAAAAGTCCCTTTTTCAGAACCCCCATCAACAAAAATGCTATTGGTGGTAGTTATTGGTTTTTCAGCAAAATCGGTATAACTATGATGTGCAGCTGGTAACCATGGTGTAGCTTTTCCGTAATTTTTATTGCCCGGTGAAAATGCATCCCAGTTATATACAGACAAACTTGCATCATAAGCTGGGCCAGTATCAGCATCCTGATTTGTTTGAACTACATTCACCCTTGCTCCATTACTGTTAAATACGGGAACCCAATAGAAAAAACCATCATGAGTAGGAAAAGAAGAGGAGTATCCTGCACTTCCATACCCTTCACCATACTCTAACTGATATTCAGGTAAGGTGGATTTATCAAATGTTCCAAGTGTAGTTCCACTGTTTATAGTTATACCTAAAGCTTTTCTTTTTGCCCCCTTCTTTGTAGTGATCACTATCACTCCGTTTGAGGCACGTGACCCATATAAGGCAGATGCAGCTGCGCCTTTCAATACATTTACAGATTCAACATCATCCGGATTAATATCAGAAGCTGTATTGCCTAAGTCAAACCCATTACGGCTTTGATTGGTATTATCATACGGAACACCATCAACTACAAATAATGCCTGATTGGATTGTGTTAATGATTTAAACCCACGTAAAATTACGTTAGAAGACCCTCCCAATGTGGTACTTGCAGTAACCTGAAGTCCAGCTACCTTACCTGATAAATTATTAACGACATTGGTTGTTGGTGTTCTGTTCAACTCTTCTGCAGTTATTTGCTGTGTGGAGTAAGGTAATGAACTTCTTGAACGCTTTATACCCAATGCAGTGGTCACTAATACCTCATTTAACTGAGCTGCCGCAATTTCCAGAACTACTGACAGCTCTGTTTGGTTAACTATTTTAACTTCTACAGGTGCAGCGTTTACAGAAGAAATAATTAGGATGTTTCCAGCTTTAACACTGAGTTTAAAGATACCCTGGGAATCGGAAGTGGTTGCAATTTTACTCCCTTTAATTTGAATGGTCGCAGATTCTACAGGCTTGCCGTTTACATCAGATACTTTACCTGTAACAACTTTTTGTTGTGAAAATACAGAAAGTACAGATAATAGCAATACTGCTAACAGCATGAATTGTTTTCTCATGATTTAGTTTTTATGTTTAGAAAATTGTGTACATAAAGGCAGGTATTGAAGCCTGGCTATTTCATACTGGTAAGCAGGGCAAGACTAAAATTGTCTTGGTTAGAGCAGGAATTAACAACAACAACAATAAACAGGAATGATCATGCAAATAGAAAGCAGAAAGCAAGTAATCAGGCTTTCATCCGTTTTAATTTTAGAAGAAAATTGCAGCTTGTGATTCATCAATTCCATAATATTTAAAGTAGCAGATTTTATTGTCTACTTATTTAGT
>Ga0364874_10307_pt1 | contig 27939 bp, 24 predicted proteins | sample ExccelAu500001D4_2_FD_206922 | JGI IMG/M metagenome (GOLD analysis project Ga0364874, IMG submission 206922) | Enriched cells from Trout Bog Lake Hypolimnion, Wisconsin, USA - BchlTB.Aug07.5000.01.D4 | ecosystem: Environmental > Aquatic > Freshwater > Lake > Hypolimnion/Profundal zone | place... | reverse complement strand
TCGAAGTAGCGCCCATCGGCGCGCCGTTTGCTGAAATCCGCAAGAAAATCAGCCATCTCAAGGCGGACGGTCTTGGGACGCGGATTTACCGCCAGGGGATGAACGCCGGGTCGAACTCGGCACGTGCAACGGGAAGAAGAAAGGCGATGGAGAGGAGGGCTGCGAGCCCGACCGGCAGTTTGCGAGCGCGCTGCAAATGCTTATTCCGAAGGGGAAACATTGCCGTCAATCTCTACTCGAATCGGGTTGAAACACAACGACAAAATGCATTTCCGCATAGCTTGGAAGACGTGATGAAACATGAGCTAAACAGCAAAAATCATGCCCCTCGTTTCCAAGCTGGAGTCGGTTACAGGCAAACGCATCTCAATTTCAAGGTCTCTTTCCTGATCTGTGTAAATCTGTGGATAAACTCTCTTTTCCACTCTGCGGAAAACCCAAAGAACCAGCCAGCCTCCCTCGTTTGCTGATCCCCATGAGAGTCCACCGACTTGGATCCGCAGAAAAAATCCACAGATTTCACAGATTTACACAGATTTTTTCCCAGAATCCCTATCGGAAGGGTTCTCTCATATCCCTGTTTTTCAGATGCGTTTGCCTTGAAGCCAGGCAGCGAGGAGGTTTCACGGATTGGCCGCTTTTTTTGCCGGGGTCACGCAGCGGAACCCAATGTTGTCGTATTGATCGGTGGGATAGGAGTAGTAACGGAACGAGGAGAGCAGAATATCCTGTGTGCAACTGTTCCAGGCTCCACCACGCAATACACGGCGGCGTTGAGAACTGTCATACCAATCCTCGCACCATTGCCAGACGTTGCCGCTCAGGTCGTAGAGGCCGAAGCGGTTTTCCGCGAAAGCCCCCACGGGCGAAGTCTTGTCGTAACTGTCCGCCATCAGCGAACGGTCAAAGTTTCCGACTCCTTTCGGGGGCGGCCAGGTGTCTCCCCACGGGTAAATTTTCTTGATCGCTCCGTCCTTCTCCTTGGGCGTTGAGCCGATCTCCGACGGCAAGCCCGCCGCGAGGCTCCATTCCGCATCCGTCGGCAGGCGGTACTCCCGGCCTTCTTTTGCGGAAAGCCACTTGCAGAACGCGTTCGCGTCGTCCCAACTCACGTTCACTGCAGGATGGTCTGGCCCTTGGGGAAAGGATGGTTTCGACCATGCCCGGCCCGTCTCCTGCACGAAGGCTCTGTAATCTTGCACCCGTGTGTCCCATATGCTGAAGAGCAGGTCCGTTCCCGGCACCGGCACGAATTTCATTCCAAGGCTGTTGGTGGTGTATTTGCGCGTCGACGCCTTCACAGGAACCGTGGGTGCTGGGACTGAAGCCGTGGTCGCCAGAGGGGCTGTCGGTTGGCTGCGATGGGCGAGCAACACCAACCCTATACCCACCACCGCCAGTGCGCCGCCTGCCGCCAAAAGCAGCCGCACTTGATTCGAGGCGGCCCACCACTTTCGCACGGTTTCCAAGACATTGATCTCTGGCGCGGTAACGGGGAAAGCTTTGGCGATTTTGGGAAGGGTTGAACTCCGTTGCGCCGCGGAATCTTCGCTGGAAGCCGGGTAAGGCGCCCGTTCCAACCGCTGCGATGTCGACTTGCCTGCCAGCGGCGTGGGTGTGACGGTTTTTTCCTCGTCGGCCTGCACGGGTTTGTCACTGCTTCTGCTGGTAAAACTTGGTTTGGGAGTCCACCCGAAACTCGCCCGCCACTCGCTGATCTTCTGCGGACGCTCCTTGGGCTTGACCCGCAACGCCCAGTCGAGCGCTTGCATGAATAACGGACGGAACCCCTCCAGCCCGCGGTAGCTCAGCCATACAAACTCATCCTCGCTCATCCGATCTGCCGACATGGGCGGTTTTTCCCCGGTGATCGCCCGCGCGGCCACGGCTCCCAGCGCGTAGATGTCCGTCCACGGCCCCTGCTTGCCTTTGACTTGGTATTGCTCGATGGGCGAATACCCGTGCGTCACCAGCGAAGTCATGACTGCCGTTCCCTCCAACAATTTGCGCGCCGACCCGAAATCCAGCAAGATGGGCTGAATCCCCCGGCGCAAAAGGATGTTGTCGGGTTTGATGTCGCGGTGGAGCAGGCCCGCCGCGTGGACTTCCTCCAGCCCGGCCAGCAAAGGTTCCAAAATCAGGCGCATGCTGTGTTCGTCCGGTTCGCGCCCGATGCGTCGCAGCCGCGCTTCGTAGCTCTCGCCTTCGATGTAATCCATCACCATGTACACCGTCCCGTTCGCTTCGATGAGCTGGTGAACCTCGACGATGTTGGGGTGTTTGAAGCTGGCCAACACGCGCGCTTCTTCCATGAAGCGTCCTTTGGCCCATTCCCAGTTGGATGCCAGCGCCTCGCTCTGCGCCACCACCAAGCCCTCGCCGATGCGCGTCACAATCGTATCCGGCATCAACTCCTTCACCGCGACCTTTCGCCCCAGGTGCCGGTCCACCCCCAAATACGTGATGCCGAAGCCCCCTTTTCCGAGCACGCGCGTCAGCTCGTAATTCGCCAGCCTAAAGCCTTTGGGCAACGCTAGTCGGTGGGTTTCCATGGTGCTTTTAGATGAGTCGGCGGAAATGCAGAAGGACTTCGCCCGCTTCGATCCGGTCGCCATCGGCGATGGGCACCGGACGGAACGGATCGAGTTTGCGGCCATTGACGCGCGTGCCGTTGGAAGAGTCCAGGTCTTCGACCTCGAACTGTCCGTTGCGGAAGATCAGCGAAAAATGTTGGCCCGAAACGCTCGTGTTTTTGACGCAGAGATGCGCGGTTTGGCTGTTGCGCCCGAGGATGAGCCGCCCGCCGTGTTCCCGTTGCAGCCGGTCTTGCACCTCGAAACGGACTTGGGAACGGTTTTCGATGTCCTCCCCTTGCAGGGTGCAGAGGAGTTGATCCGCAAAACTGGGCCGGTGCGGAAGCGGGTGGGAGGCTGGGACGCTGCCCTCCTGCGTCGGCGGCTGGAGATCTGCTTTTTGCGTCCGTCTGTGAAGAACCCCATAGCAAGCCAACAGCCCGAGAGCGGCGCCAGCGGAGTCGATCATCACGTCAACGATACTCCCGTTGCGTCCGGGAACAAAAAGTTGGTGCAACTCGTCGCTCGCCGCGTAGACGGTCGCCAACACCCAGGCCGAAGAGATCCACTTGCGAGCATCGCCCCGGTCATGGGAGAGGGCTCGCAGCAGGAGCAGCGCCAGGAGCGCGTACTCCGTCATGTGGGCGCCCTTGCGCACCATGAAATGAACCCATTCGAGTTGGTCGAGCGTGATGTTCGGCCAGAGCCATAGGCACAGAGGGTCGATGATCCGCGAGGAGTGCGCCACGGAACTGGAGTCGGCGGACGCCAAAAAGATAACGAGCATCCAGAAAACGACAGGTCCCCAGCGTTTGATTTTCACCAGGCAAGCGGCGGAATCGAGTTTCAGGATCATCGGCATTGGCCTCTATTTAAACAAAAAACCCGCCTATCGCTAGACGGGGTTTTAATTATTTGCGTACCGTTCGCGGGAAACGGCGATCGAATCGCCTTAGCGCAGGAAGAACCGGGTGCCGGGTCCGGCTCCCTGGCGCTTGAGAACCGAGGGGTTGCCCGCAATGAACTTGCGAATCCGCAGCGGATCCTGCCCGACGCGGGCGGCGATTTCCTTGGCGTTCAGGCCGGTCATGCCGTGCTGGGCCATGGCTTTGAGGACCAACGGCTTCAAGGCTTCGTCCGTAATTGAAGGGCGGCGGGTGCGGCGAACGACGCCCGTAGCGGGTTCTTCCACCAGCTTGCCGGTCAATTGGGCCAGTTCTTTTTCGAGATCGGCAACCGCCTTGCGGGCCTCGGCGAGTTTTTCATGGAGTTCGAGGAGCGCCTGTTTTTTCAAACCCAGGATTTGCTGTTCAAGTTGTTCGATCTGTTCGGATGCGGTCGGTGTGGACATAGTTTGGTTGTTGCGATGCTATTGCGATGGTTTTTGGCGGCCTCATTGCTATCCAACAAGCAAAGATGAGCGACTTTTTGAAAGTAATAGAGGCTGCGCCCATCAGGATTGCGGCAGAAGTGGGTTGGGTGGGACTCGAACCCACAACCAACGCCTTAAAAGGGCGCTGCTCTACCATTGAGCTACCAACCCGCACTTTTCCCGTCTTCCTGTCTCTCTTGCGAGAGGCTCATAAAAGGGCAAGGGCCGGACTGTTTACGCCAGCACGGCTCAAGAGGCAAGAAAAATGAGCGATGAGACGCAAGTTCGGCAAAGCGCTCAGAATGAGCTTTGTTCTTCGTGAGAAACCATGCAAAGTTGATACTGAAGCCCAACTTCAAGAGGCCATCGGAAGCTACGCCCACAGGGCAAACGCATCTAAAAATATCAGGAACTCAGGAAAAAGCAGAGGAAGCATCTACAGATTTTCGGAATGGAGTTTTTTTTGGGAAAAACCTCTTCTCCTGAGTTCCTGATTCTCTTTTGTCTTTATTTAGATGCGTTTGCCCTGGCCACGCGCATCTGGTCCCTTGACAGCGGGTTTTTTTCGATATTAGAAGAAGGTCAGATTGCAAAAGAAAACTCATATCAATAGCACAGCCGGGCGGATGAAAAGCCGCTGTTTGGCGGAGCGCATTGCGCGTATGGCCAGCGTCCGGCGATGGAGTTTCCTCGCCATGGTCGCTGGCGTGCTCCTGGTGGGCTGTTCCGCTTGGGCAAGCCCCCTCCGCGATCAGATCCAAAAAGAACTGGAGTCCAACCCGTCCCTTCAGGCGCAACAGGTGAAGATGCAAGTCGTTGATGAAAAGAAGGGCTGTGTGACCTTGGAGCTGACTGAAGGCCCCAAGAAACTCCGCGATTTATTTCGCAAGGGCTACGAGATCAGCGGGGATGGGTTCTCGGAGATAAATTTTAAAGAAGATACCGTAAAGGCGCTCCGGAGCATTAAAAGGACTTTGAGAATCATTAAGGGCTTCAAGGGAGTGAAGGAAATTGCGATGACCGGCGCAATCAACCCCGTGCTGGATCAAGCGGAGGATTTATACGATGACGCCGCCCATCAATTGAGTCTCAATGACTCGCAAGCACGGGCGGACGCCCTCCCGGTATTGACCAGATCGGCGGAGATGGGATTTGCGCGCGCGCAAGCCGAACTCGCCAAAATCTACGCCAAGGGAATGGACATGGATAAGGATGAGCGGAAGGCATTTTTTTGGTTTCAAAAAGCTGCGGAGCAAGGGGATGCGGAGGCCCAACTGAATCTCGCCAATCTCTACGCCCAAGGAAGCGTGACGGACAAGGATTACAAACAAGCCATCGACTGGTATCAAAAAGCTGCGGAGCAGGAACGCAACCTAGACGTGCGGACTCGAAGCCAGATTGCCCTTGCCTCGCTCTTGGCGACTTGCCCGGAAGAAAGTCTGCGGGATGGCAATGCCGCCCTCGAATATGCAAAAAAAGGATGCGCTGCCGCTCCCAATGGAATTGCGATAGAGTCTCTCGCAGCTGCTTATGGCCGGTGTGAACGTTTTGAGGAAGCGGTCGAACAGGAGCAGAAATGGATCCAGCAGGTGCAGGCCGCAAAATTTATTTCTCCGGTGGAAAAAGAGAAACTGATCGGCCTAGCGAACCAGCGGTTGGAGCTGTACCAAAAGCGCCAGGCTTTTACCGCCCCCGAGTAAACCTAGTGTCCTGTCAGGTTAATAGTTTGCATAATTGGGCGGTCTTTTCGAGAATCTGATCAGCAGTTGCAGTCCAAACAAAAGGCTTCAGCTCGGTATTGTGGGCATCAAGATATGCTTTAATGGCTGAGATGAGTTCGGGAACACTGAGAAAATTGCCCCGGCGAATCGCCTCATTGGTAATCAGTGCAAAAAATCTTTCCACCTGATTGAGCCACGAAGCATGCGTCGGTGTGAAGTGCAGGTGCCAGTGTGGCCTTTTTACCAGCCATTTCATTACTGCCGCCGACTTGTGGGTGGCGTAGTTGTCCAGGACCAGGTGCACTTCTTTGCCTGAGGCAACCTCCTCGGCAACGTGAGCTTCAATTTTCCGCAGAAACGCCAGAAAATTCTGTGCTCGGTGCCTGGGGTAGCACTTTCCCAGAACTTTGCCGCTCTTCACATCAAGGGCAGCAAACAATGAGGTGGTGCCATGCCGGTAGTATTCCGGCGTGTGCCCCTCGGATTTTCCGGGGCGCAAAGGCAAAACAGGTTGAGAGCGTTCCAAGGCTTGAATCTGGCTCTTTTCGTCAACGCAAAGCACCAATGCATTTTCTGGAGGACTCATATAGAGCCCCACAACATCCCGAACCTTGTCTACGTAATGGGGATCGGTGGAAATCTGAAATGTATCCGCGCGGTGGGGTTTGAGACCAAAAGTTCGCCAGATGCGTGAGACGGTGTCGCGGGAAATGCCCATGCTTTTTGCCATCTTGCGAGTGCTCCAGTGTGTGGCCCCCTGCGGCTTGGAGTGCAGAGTTTTTTCGATCAATTCCTCGATCCGCTCATCGTTGACTTTGCGCGGTTGACCACTGCGAGGCAGGTCGCTTAATCCCGCCAAACGCATCTCGTTAAAACGAATTCGCAAGGTGCCGATAGTAACAGCGCAAAATCCTACTTTTTTGGCGATGCCCTTGTTCGAATGGCCTTCGCACATCAGCAAGATGGCCTTTGCCCTCTTCACTTCCGTGGTTGGACTATTTCTTTTACGGCAGAGACGTTGAAGAAAATCTTCTTCGCTTTTACTGAGTACAATACAGTTTGCTGGGCGTCCTCTCTTTGGCATGCCCACCTTTTATCATCTCTCCTTATTATTTAAAGAACTAACCTGACAGGACACTAGAGCGTTTCAAATAAAACTATAGCCACAAGAAGCGAACCAGCCGCGGGCGTCTTTGGTAGTGACTTTTGCCAACGCATTGCCAATGGCGGTGATGAGATCGTCATGGGTTCGAGCTTCGGCGCTACGCAGCAATGACTTGACCTTGCTCCACATTTTCTCAATCGGATTAAGATCAGGCGAGTAGGGCGGCAGGAAGAGCACTTGGGCACCCACAGCGGCAATGAGTTCAAGGGTCGGCTCGCTTTTGTGGGCAGAGAGATTATCCATGATGACCATGTCACCTGGCCGCAGTGTTGGGCAGAGCACCTCACCCACATAGGCTCGAAATACTTCCGCGTCTGTGGCTCCATGAATGGCCATGGCCGCTGTGCTGCCATCCAGGCGAATAGAGGAAATCATGGTGAGGGTTTTCCAATGTCCGGCCGGAGCGCTGGAGTGTACGCGCTGACCGCGCAATGCACGTCCGCGCAGACGAGTCATGTTGGTCTTGGCTCCCGATTCGTCCAGGAAGATCAGGCGCGCCGGGTCGAGCCCGCCTTGGAGCCGATGCCATTTTTTGCGAGCCTGCGCGATGTCGGCTCGGTCTTGTTCGCTTGCTCGGAGCGTCTTTTTTTATATGTCAGCCCCATCTTGACGAGCACGACATGGATGGCCTGAGGGGTGCAATCCAAGGCCATGGCACTACGGAGTTCTTCCAAAGTCATGTCGGGCTTTTGGCTCAAGAGGGAGCGAATTTGACGTTGGTGGCTTTGGAGGATGCGCGGCTTGCGCCCGGAGTGGTGATGGCGAGGGGCGATGTCGCCTGTGCGGCGACGTTGCTGGATGAGTTTCTTGACCATGCCGAGCGAAACTTGGAAGCGCCTCGCGACCGCTTCACGGCTGGCGTCCTCGTTGTCGTAAGTCTTTAAGATTCTCTCCCTTAAATCTAAGGAAACGGTTCTCCGGTTGCGCATCCTCCAACCATACCTCAATCCATATAAAACGGCTATAGTTTTGTTTGAAACGCTCTAGAGCATTTTAAATTAAAGTATTTACATTAAGATGAGAAAGTGGCAGCTTTCTTTTCAAGGAGAAAAAGATGCAAGCCTATTCACAAGATCTGCGAGAGCGAGTGTTGCGTGCCCTGGAACGTGGAGAGCGTCCCAGCGAGATTGCCCGGCGTTTTGAAGTCACTCGGATTTGGGTTTATCAAGTCAAAGAGCGCTTTGAAAAAGAGGGCGAACGATGCAGTCACCCCATGGGCACAAAGCGTCTTTCAAAGGCTACCCAGGCCAAAGACGACCTTTGCGCATGGATCGCCAAAGAACCCGATCTAACCCTCGAGGATTTGGTTGAGCGTTTGCAAGAGCAGCGAGGGATTGTCATGCGAGTTCATGCGCTGTGGCATCAACTCAACAAATGGGGGCTGACCTTTAAAAAAAACCCTGCACGCAAGCGAGCAAGAACGAGCCGACGTGCAGCAAGCACGCAAGAGTTGGCGCGAAAAACAACCCGACATGGCCAGGGAGCGACTCGTTTTTCTGGATGAAACGGGGGTCGCTACTAATATGACGCGCCTTTATGGGCGCGCGCCCAAGGGAGAACGTGTCGTTTGCCATGCGCCCCGAGGGCACTGGCATACCAATACGTTCATCGCAGCCCTGCACCACGATGGCATCGAGGCTCCCTGGCTCTTGGATGGCCCGATGAATGGCGAAGCGTTTTTGGAGTATGTGCGCAGCGTCCTTGGCCCAACGTTGCGTCCCGGAGACATCGTGATTGCAGACAATCTCGGCAGCCACAAGGTGTCGGGCGTTCGCGAAGCCATTGAAGAACGAGGCGCAACCATCATCTACCTACCGCCTTATTCTCCGGACTTGAACCCCATCGAAAACTTCTTTTCCAAGTTCAAATCGCTCCTGCGCAAAGCCGCCGAGCGTGAATTCCCAGCGTTGGTCGAGCGCATCCGCGATATCCTTCTTTCGGTCTCCCCTCACGAGTGCTCAAACTACCTCACGGCCGCCGGTTATTGTTAACACCTTCATTTAAAACGCTCTAGCCTGCCTTCGCGCACAATCAATTCCTCCGAACACGCGTTATGCAAAAACCCTCCAAGCGCCTTCTCGTCGTCCTGATCTTCCTTGGCGTGCTTGCCCTCGCCCTGTTTGTTGCGGGGTCCTCGGTGGCGTCAAAATCGAGTATGAACTCGGCGGGGGAGTCTGCAACTTGGTCTGGAATAGACGCAGGCGTTTTTTGCGGCTAATCCTATTTCCGATTTTAGGTTCAACCGTCCCGCTAGGGCGCGAACGCTATGCATTCTACAAGTTCATTGTGTAACTGGTATTACCGCAGCACCTCCTGCACCCACATCACGTAGTTCAGGTTGACCCAGACATCAGAACTGCCGGGCGGCGTATACCAACCGCCTTGCGGATTTCGCGCCACCATCCGGACCTTATACCATTGCTGGTCTCCTGCGGTCCCGATCACCCGGTAGGTCGCAACGGCCCTCTGGTTAACGTTGGCTGCCACGGGCGGCAACGCAGGCGCAGGCAACGCGCCGTCTTGGAAGCCGATCGCATAATTGCATCCCGGCTTGAGCGTCAGTCCCGGACCCTGCGCGGAAAGGGGCATCGGCATGCCGATCCCAGTCAATATCCCGACCGCTCCCAGCATGAACGCCTTGCGGCTTAATCGATTCATAACGCCTCCTCTACATCCCGTCATCAAAACGGGGTTCGGAGATGCGCCGCGCTATGAGCGGGCAAGTTTTGCCGCGCACCCTACCCCGGAATCTCACGCAGCATCTGCGCGTTGGTCGGGAATTTCTTCAAGAAGAACAACAACCGCTCGATGGCTTCCGCCGGTTTGTGGCCGGAGAGGCCGCGCCGAATGATATTGATTTTGTGCAGGTCGGTCTCGGGCAACAAGAGTTCCTCGCGCCGGGTGCCGGACATGAAGATGTCCACCGCCGGATAGATGCGCAGGTCGCTGATCTTGCGATCCAAGACCAACTCCATGTTGCCGGTGCCTTTGAATTCCTGGAAAATCAGTTCGTCCATGCGGCTGCCGGTCTCGACCAACGCCGTGGCGACGATCGTAAGCGAACCGGCTTCCTCGGTGTTCCGTGCGGAGGCAAAGAGTTTGCGCGGGATTTCGAGCGCGCGGGCATCAACGCCGCCAGACATGGTGCGCCCGCCCCCGGCCATGGCGTTGTTGAAGGCGCGACCGACGCGGGTGATGGAGTCGAGCAGGATGAAGACGTGCTTGCCCAGTTCCACGAGCCGCCGGGCGCGTTCGATGGCCAGTTGGGCGATGCGCGTGTGGCACTTGATGTCCTGGTCGTTGGAACTCGCCATCAATTCCGCCTCGGGAATGGCGCGCTTGAATTCCGTGACTTCCTCGGGCCGCTCATCGACGAGCAAAATGATGAGCTTCATCTCGGGGTGGTTTTTCACCACGGCCTCGGCGATGTGCTGCAAAAAGGTGGTTTTGCCGGTGCGCGGCGGGGCGACGATCAAGCCGCGCTGGCCGCGTCCGATGGGGGCCATCAAGTCGATCACGCGCGTGGTGAACCGGTCGGGCTCGGTTTCGAGCTTGATGAACCGGTTCGGGTTGATGGTCGTCAACTCGTCAAAGAGCGGGGCGTTTTTGAAATTCTCCGGGTCTTCGCCTTCCATCTCGGTCAGCTTGTAAAGCTGCGGGCCGCGGTTGCCCCGGCGGATTTCACCGCGAATCCACATGCCGTCCCGCAAATTGTAGCGGCGGCACACCTCGGGGGTGACAAAAATATCGGAGGGGTGCTGGGCGTACCCCCGTTTGGGGTCGCGCAAGAATCCAAAGCCTTTGCCCGAGACTTCCACAATCCCTTCGGCAAAGACCGGTTCGGGTCTCGGCTGTTCGGGCAGGGGCGGCTGCTCTCCCGCGAGGGCTGGCTCCGGCATGCGCGCTTCCGAGGGTGCAAACTGCTGGCGCGCAGCGGCGATCCGCTCCTCCCGGCTCATCTGCTGTTGGCCTTGGCGGCGCGGGATGACGAGTTCTTCGGGTTGGGGCCGGGCCGGGGCGATGGGAGCTTGATTTTGCTGCGGCTCGGGTAAAGGGGCTTTTTCGACGGCGGGCGCGGGAGTCGCTTGCGGCGTGGAGGATCTGCCCGGCGACCATTCTTCAACCACCGCGCCTGCGAGCGATGCCGGTTGGGGGATTACTGCGGGGGCTTGCTGCTGCGACTGCCGTCCTCTGGAGCGCGGTCCTCCACGTGGATTTCTGCCCCGCGCGCCTCTCTCTCGTCTTTCGCGAGTTCCCGGCGAGGGATCGGCAGGAGCTTCCGCTCTGTGCGGAATGGTGATGGTTTCTACCACGGGTTCAGCAGGAGGTGTCGGTATAACGGGCGCAACCGGCTCGGCTGGCGCGGGTTCGACTACCGCTTCGGCAACTTTCCTCACCGCTTTCTTTCGCACGGCACCCGGCTTTTTGGCTGCTTTTGGGGCTGCTTTTTTAGCCGGTTCCTCGGGAAGTTCGGCTTTCGGGGCGGCCGCTTTTTTGGACGCGGCGGCTTTGGGCTTGCGGGGGGCTGCGGGAGACGCGGCGGATTTCCGTCGCACCGTTTTTTTGGGAGTTTCCTCCTCCGGGAACAACGACGGGGTATCGGTAGATTCAGTCATAACAAAACTTTAGAAATAGGGTGCGGGCGAAATAGCTGCGGCCAGTTGCGTTCTTTGCCACGGTAATTTACCGCAAAAACCTCGGGAATACTTTCCCGCGCTTGACATCGAAAGCGCTTCTCAGCCGCTTGATTTTGAACCATTTATGTGACCCGCCATACGGGGTAAAAGATACGCGAAACGCGCCGTTAACCATTTGCTCCCAGAGTTTGTGCTCGTGGGTTTCACGGCATCGTGAGCCGTTGTTGCGCAGGAAGTTTGGCCAAGCAAAAGACCAAAGAAAACGCGAAGCTGTGAAATAACAAACCAAAAAACCGACGGCTTGTCAACGGGCATTTACTCCAGGGCAAACGCATCTAAAAACAGTGAGAAGAGAAACTTTCCTCAGCGTCTTTCGGAAAAATCTGTGTAAATCTGTGAAATCTGTGGATTCTTTTTCTGCGGATCAAATCGGTGGATTCTCACTGCGATCGTTCCGTGAGGACTTGTTCTTTTGGCTTTTCCACAGAGTGGAAAAGAAGAGAGTTTATCCACAGATTTCACAGATTTACACAGATGTCAGGAGTTGGAAGTCCTTGGAATTTAGATGCGTGAGCCCTAGCATTTACTCCGCGAATTCCAATATGCCAAACCGCTCCCGGATATGAAAATTGGGCAAACCGGTCGGCGACCAGGCGCTGAGTTCCCACGGCATCCCCGGCGGGCGGTCGATGCGGTAGAAATTCGCGCGCCAACTCCCTTGCGGCGCGGCTCCCAGGCTGGCAAAGGGGATGGCAAACTCGGCGCACCAGCCTCCAGCACTGCGCTGCACTGCCGTCCGCAACCCTTCACACCGCCACTGGAAATCTTTCTGGTATCCCTCGCCCTCGCGCCAGAGGACGAGATCGAGCACGGCGTTCAGGGGATTCACCTCAAACTCGAAATATTTCTCCAAATCGCCGAGGGGATTCAGGAACACCTCGACGACTTCCTCATTGTAGAGAGGGGCGTCCCGTTCGGTCAGGGTCGCCCAAACGCAGGTGTCTTCGATCCCAAACAGAATGCGCAACTCTTCCGCGTTCCATGCGATCTTGAACCACGTCGCTTGTTGCGGCTTCGCTCCGGCAACCGTTTCCCGCAAAAAGGTCGGCTCCACTTCCAGCCAAGGCGCAGCCTCTGGATCAGCCGCCACCGGTCCAAAGACACGTTTCGGGCAGTGGATTACCGGCAAATCGGCAGGGAGTGATACCATTTTCTGTTTGAAATAAGCCTTTTGTGCCATTCGCGGCAGAGCAGCGAAGTGTAACTTCGCAGGAAGCTGCGTTATCTCCTGCGGATCTCTGCAAAGTGCGCTTCGCGTTGAACGAAGCTGCTACGCAGCAGGGCAGTCCCAAGTTCAACTTGGGAACGAGGATGGGGAACCTTTTTCCTCTTAGCGTCTTTGCGCCTTTGCGTGAGACTAAAAAACCTAAAAAGAGGGCATCTGAATGGACAGGGCGAAAAAAACCGTTACGAGGAAAGCCACAATGGCCACCCCTCCCGCCACAAGCGCCGCCGTTTTCACGGTATCGATTTTGGAGGCTTTGCGGGCAAAGGGGGAAGAATTGCCGAAATCACTGGGACGCTGGCTCTGGCCCGCAGGCACAGGGAGCGTCTCCTCCCGGGGAGGCAGCGGCTGTGCGGGGCCTTTCACATCGGGTTCGTACACCCCTTCCACGCTTCCAAACCGAATGCGGTCGCCAGGGCACAATTTGGCTTCGTTGACCGGCTTGCCGTTCACGCGGATGCCGTTGGTGGATCCCATATCCCGCAGCACATACTCGCCGCCGCTCAGGACGAACTCGGCATGGTGCGTGGAGACGCTGGCGTCGTTGATTGGTATGGCGCTTTCGTCTGTTCGACCGACAGAAATTTTGGCTTCTGTCAACTCGTGAACGACTTCGCCGACATCTGGGAGGAAAATGACAAGCTTGGACATGGAATAAGGGGGATTCTATCAGGCATTGCGGCTTTCTTCAATGAGTTTGCTGAACTCACCGAAAAAGTAGTCTGCGTCGTGCGGTCCCGGAGCCGCTTCGGGGTGATATTGCACGCTAAATATCGGCATGTCAGTGTGGCGCATCCCCTCGACGGTGCCGTCGTTGAGGTTGATGTGCGTGACTTTGACGTTGGAGGGGAGCGTGTCGGGATCGGTCGAAAAATTGTGGTTTTGCGACGTGATGGCAACCCGTCCGGTTTCCAAATCCTTCACGGGCTGGTTCCCGCCGTGGTGGCCGAACTTCAGTTTGAAGGTTTTGCCGCCGACCGCGTAGCTCAGGAGTTGGTGCCCGAGGCAGATGCCGAAGATCGGCTTGCGTCCCATCAGGTCTTTCACAATCGTGTGGATGTAACCGAGCGCGGCGGGATCGCCGGGACCGTTGGAAAGGAAAATGCCGTCGGGGTTGAGCGCGAGCGCGTCCTGGGCCGAGGTGGCCGCGGGGACCACCGTCACATGGAAGCCTGCCTGCCGGAGTTGGCGCAGGATGTTGAATTTGATCCCAAAATCGTAAGCCACCACGCGATGGCGCACCGGCGGGAGCGCTTCGTAAACCTCGCCGTCCTCGTCGCGCACGGTTCCGCTGCCGTCGCCCTTGAGGATCGTCCACTTGCGGGAAAGCGTCTCTTCGGGGTCCCATTCGTAGGCTCCCTTGGCGGTGACTTCCTTGACGAAATCCATCCCCACCACGCCGCAACCGCCCTTGGCGCGTTCCACCACGTCGGCGACCGACAGGGCCGGGTCGCTGGAAAGGCAGCACTTCATAGCCCCTTTTTCGCGCAGATGCCGGGTCAACGCGCGGGTATCGATCCCCTGGATGCCGGGAATGCCCCAACTCTCAAGGTATTCCCCCAAGCCCATATGCGAGCGCCAATTGCTCGTCAACGGGCTGAGTTCCTCAATAATAAAACCGCGCACATGCGGCTGCAAACTCTCCTGATCAAGCGGGTTCACCCCGTAGTTACCGATCAAAGGATAAGTCATGGCCACCATCTGTCCACGGTAGGACGGATCAGTGACCACCTCTTGGTAGCCGGTCATCGAGGTGTTAAAAACCACTTCACCCAGACTCGTTCCGGTTGCCCCGAACGACTCCCCCTCGAAAAAACGGCCGTCTTCTAAAGCCAAAATCGCACGCATTGCGGGGGAAGGTAAGTCGGCAACGCCTCCGGGAAAAGCGGAAAATGGAAGGACTCAACAATTTCACCACGAAGGACACAGAGGACACGAAGAAAGGAGCATGAGAGATGAGGAAACGAGTGCATGATTAGGCCTCTCCCTGCTGTTGCACAAAAAATGTTGGATTACGTCGTGACGCAAACATCTGCCCGTAAGCGAACTCGCCATTGGCTAGCTTGGCGTAGGGAACAAACACATCCGCTGCATCACCACCCTCGCGCTCCAAGCCAAGTTGAACAGCATCGGTTTTATCAACCTGTCCAGGCGGAATAATCCGAACGTCAAAACAGATACCGGCTGCACGAATGCTACCCTCTGATGCCAAACGCTGCAAAGCAGCCGTTAAAATATCGATAAGCTCTTGTGACTTCGGGTGTTCGCTTCCGGTAGATGCCCCTCTGCTCGTGATCTCGCCGTCAATAGACATCGAAGCGGCAAACGGATAAAACTCGCCCTCCTCTGCGAGCATACGCTTCGCGAATGGAAGCAAATCGTTGAGGAGCGTATCCAAATCATGATGTACCATAGTTCAATTTTGCACCGAGGAAATTTTCCGTCGAACACTTTTCTTGCCCCCATCGTTTCTCTTGTTCATTTCTTCATGCGCTTCGTGTGAAAAATGAACAATCGCTATCCCCGGCGCGGCTTTTCGGCTTTAATCGCGGGCGTGAGCGACGTTGCGTTTCCAGAGTCTCTTCTCGATGAGCCGTTGATGCGGGCGGCCCTGGCCGAAGCCCGGCGCGGCTTGGGGCAGACGAGCCCGAACCCCGCCGTCGGCGCGGTGATTGTCCGCGCGGAGGCGGGCGGCCCGCAAATCGTCGGCAGCGGCTGGCATCGCAAAGCCGGGCTGCCTCATGCCGAGATCGAAGCCCTCCGCTCGCTTGCCTCCCCATCGCTTGCCCAGGGAGCGACCCTCTACGTCACCCTCGAACCGTGCTCCACGCAAGGTCGCACGCCACCTTGCACGGAAGCCATCCTCAACGCGGGAATCCGCCGCGTCGTGATCGGCACGCTCGATCCCAACCCGACCCACGCCGGGCGCGCCGTCGGCATCTTGCGGGAACGGGGCGTGGAAGTCCGTTGCGGCGTGCTCGAAGACGAATGCCGCCGACTGAACCTGGCTTTTAACAAATGGATCGCAACCCGGATGCCGTGGGTCATTGCCAAAGCCGGGCTTTCGCTGGACGGTCGCATCACCCGCCCGCCAAACGCGCCCCGCTGGATCACCAACGAACTTTCGCGGGCCGACACCCACCGCCTCCGCGCTGAAGTAGATGCCATCCTCATAGGCGGGGAAACCCTGCGCATCGACAACCCGCAACTGACCGTGCGCGGAGTGCCGGGAGAACACCGCCAACCGTGGCGTGTCGTGGTGAGCCGTTCCGGCAATCTGCCGCCCGAAGCCACCGTTTTCACCGACGCGCACCGCGACCGGACGCTGGTCTTCACAGGCCGCACCCTGCGCGAAGTGCTCAAAGAGTTGGGTGAGCGCGAGGTGACAAGCGTGCTCATTGAAGGCGGGATGCGAGTGCTGGGCGAAGCCTTCGACGAACGGCTGGTGGACCAAGTCTGCTTTTACGTCGCCCCGCTGCTCCTCGGCGGCCCAAAACTTGTTACGGGTGGCCTCGGCGTAGGAGAAACCCGCGAAGCCCCCCGGATCGTAAATGCGCAATATGAACGCTTCGGAGACGACCTGCGGCTGATGGGCGAGGTGGAGTATCCATGAATCAAGTCATCTATCTTACATGCCTCTGGGCGTTTTTCGCTCTGCCCCCTGTTGTGCTTTGTATCCGGGCGTTGTGGCCAAAGCGGATGCCATGGTGGCTCGCGGCCGTTCTGGTTTCGGTACTTGGTTGGCTCCTCGTCAACACGACGGTGCATTTCTACTATGCTTACTTTGACGACCTTCTGAAGCCATATGGGAACCATGTTCCAGCCGATTTGCTGCACGAACGCTGTGCAGATGGCGCAAAGATGATTTTTGCGCTGCTTTTCGGTTGGGCCTATGGCTTGGTCTGTTCCGTTCCGTGGTTGCTGGCATACGGCGCGATGCAATGTGCTTGGCGGTTCAGACGCAGGTAAGAGATTCCCCTTCGCCTTTCCGCTTGCCCTCAGTGGTGCCAGTTCTATTCTTGCGCGGATCGTTACCCACACATGGCACAAGTTTCTCTCAAAAATGTTTCCGGGATTTCCTTGAAGGGCGGCGCGGTTCGAGACTTCACCCTGGAAGCGCGAGACCGCGAGTTCGTGGTGCTCGTCGGCCCTCCGGGTTGCGGCAATGCAACGCTGCTCCGGTTGATCGCGGGACTCGACGCGCTTTCCGGCGGCGAGATCCTCATCGGCAATCGTCCGTCAAACGCCCTGCCGCCGAAGGCTCGGGACGTGGCGATGGTCTTTCCCCATTACGCGCTTTTCCCCCATTGGACGGCTTCTGCAAACATCGCGTTCGGCTTGAAGGGCCGCCATTTTCCCAAGACCGAGGTGGAGAAGCGGGTGCGCGAGGCAGCAAACGTGGTCGGGATTTCCGCGCTGGAACGCAAACCGTCGGCGCTCACGCCGGTCGAACAGTTGAGGGTGGCACTGGCGCGCGCCATTGTCGGCCAGCCGAAGGCGATCCTCCTGGACGAGCCGCTTGCCGCCTTGGAACCCGCCGAGCGGGCCGGGATGCGCGCGGAGTTGGTGAAACTCCAGGAGCGGCTCCAAACCACCATGATTTACGCGACCCGCTGCCCGCTGGAAGCGATGGCGCTGGGCCAGCGAATCGCCGTGCTCCGGGAGGGCGCGCTCCAGCAGTTCGATACGCCGCTGGGGATTTACGAACGGCCCGCGAATCTTTTTGTCGCAGCGTTCCTGGGACAACCGCCGATGAATTTGATCGCCGGACGGCTGCGCGCGACCCAGGACGGCTTGCTCTTCAAGGAAACCGGCGGCACGGTGGAGGTGAAGCTCGCCAACCGGTTCGAGGGAAACATCGAGGTGGTCCTCGGCATCCGTCCCGAAGATGTCCGCGCGGTGGCGGCAGCGGAGACCAAAACGCGCGGCGTGCGCTGCCAGGGGATCGTCGATCACGTGGAGGCAACGGGCGCGGACGCCTTTTATTCCGTGCAAACCGGCGCGCACACAGTCGTCATTCGCAGCGGCGCGGGCGGGGAACCTGGTGGCGCTGGACGCCGGATGCAATTCGACATCGACCCCGAAAAGGTGCATCTTTTTGACGCGGGGACGACGGCGCGGATTTAGGAGAAGAGTTTATCCACAGATTACGCAGATTTACACAGATTAAGGAGGGGGCATTTGATGAGCGATGTAGTTCCACGCCGAGTAACTCTATTCTCAAACAATGCCGGTGCCATGATTCCATTCTCTTCTTCTGAAAATCTGTGTAAATCTGTGAAATCTGTGGATGCTTTCTTCTTCCTCATACATCTTTGATTAGGCCATGAGCGAGAAACCCGCACCTTTCATCATCCTGGTTTCCAAAGGGATCCTGCGCGACCGCCAGATGCGGCGCACGGTGTTGTTCTGGATCGTCGTGGCGACTCTTGTCATGCTGGCAGTGGGAAGCATGTTGCTGGACGGCTGGCTGATGGAGCATCCCGTCCTTTTCCTTCTTTATTGGGGCGGTTGCCTCTGGCTCACCGTGACCACTCTGCTGCTCGCGCTGTACGACCTGCTCGCGATCCGTAGCGAAGCCCGCCGGGAACGCCAGCGGCTCAAGGGCCGCGTGTTCGGAGTGGAGGAGGGAGACAACAAGCCGGGAGACCGTCCTTTATGATCCGGACCCGCGAAACGATGATCGCGCAGGAGGTGGCCACGCTCGCTCCTTACGCGCAGAAGTCCGGCGAATCCGCCGGGCGCAGACACCCCGAACCGCCGCATCCCTTCCGCACGGAATACCAGCGCGATTACGCCCGGATCATTCATTCGCGGGCGTTCCGGCGGCTGGAATACAAAACGCAAGTTTTTCTCAACGGCACGGGCGACCATTTGCGCACGCGCTTAACGCACACGATGGAGGTGGTCTCCATATCCCGCTGCATCGCCCGCGCGCTCGGGGTGAATGAGGATCTCGCCGAGGCGATTGCGCTGGCGCATGATCTCGGCCACGCCCCGTTCGGGCACTCCGGCGAGGAGGCTCTCGACCAGCAGATGCGCGACCACGGCGGTTTCGACCACAACGAACAGAGCCTCCGCATCGTGGAGCGGATCGAGAAAAAATACCCGCACATCGACGGCCTCAACCTCACCTTTGAACTGCTCGAAGGGCTGCAAAAGCATCGGGAAACCTACGAACCGCCGCCGGGCAGCGACGCGCTCTGCTATTTGAATCCGTCGCTGGAAGCACAGATCGCCAATCTCGCTGACGAGATCGCCTATTACAGCCACGACCTGGACGACGGGCTCGATTGCCATCTCATTCACCCCATCCAACTCGAAGAATTGCGGGTCTGGCAGGAATCGTTTGAAGACGTAAAGCGCCGTTATCCCGACATTGAAGGCCGGGAGTTGAACGCCTACGTCATTCGGTGCATCATCGACCGGGAAGTGGAGGATGTCATCCTGACCAGCGCCCAGCGCATCGCCGCCGCAGGCGTGCGCAGCGTTGAAGAGGTGAGGCGGCAACCCGAACCGCTCATCGGTTACAGCGAGGGGCTTTGCACCGCCAACCGCGCCCTGCGTACCTTCCTTTACGCGAATTTGTATTATCACCCCGATGTCGCGGACGTGAACCGCCGCGCCTGCGAGATGCTCAACCGGGTATTCGCCGCCTATCTGGAAAACCCGAATCTGCTGGGAGCCAACACTGCGGGCCGCATCGAAACCGACGGCCTACACCGCGCCGTGTGCGATTACCTTTCGGGAATGACCGACCGCTATTTGATGGACGAATATGCGCGGCTCTTCGGTGCTTGATCCCCGCCTCGCATCGGGCGTAGTCTCTCCTGCGGCTTCGTTGCGGAGCCTGAACCCTCCCCTCTCTTATGGCACATTTCATCAAGACTCTTTGGTTCTCGGCGATTCTCCTAGCAGTTCTCAGCGTCCCGGCACACGCCGCTTTCTGGCGTTGCGAACTCCCAGGTGGCATCTACGTGGTCAGCCTTCCGGCGGTTTCCTCGGTCAGCACACATGAATACGTCGTGGATGGCGCGGTGCGCGTCACGGAACTTACCATCGCGACCAACACTGCGGTAGTCGCCCGGTTTTATTATTTGGAACCGATGGTTCCGAAATCGCCCATCGGCTTCGGGCAATCGGTGATCGACAAGGCGCAGGAGAAGCTTCAGGAAGGCGCAACCCGAGCGGGAGTGGAAGAGGTTTGGCAAAAGGTGGTGAAAAACTATCCGACCACCACGCATGCGCACACGGTGGAATACCGGCTTGAGAGCGTAGACCAGATCAAGAAGGTCGAAAAAAGCCTGGAAGATGCGTGGAGGCTGAACAAGGAAACGCTCCTCAAGATCACTTCCAGCGAAACTCCCAGTCCCAGCGGTTCCGGGAATTGATCATGCCACATCCGGGATTATACCTTTCAGATACGGCAATCTTGGCAGTTTAGATTCGGGTTAAACCCGAAAACCGAAGAAGGCATCCGCAGATTGCCGCAGATTATCAGAAGAAATCATCCAAATTTTACAGGCAAATCGCGCACAAAAATTCCCCGCCGAAATCACCTTTTGCCTCCGATTCTATGCTCTAAAAATCTGCGTTCATCTGCGAACTCTGCGGATAAAAACTCTTACAACTTCGGCGTTCGGGTTAAAGCGAACGTGGCGCGCTACTCCTTTTCCGGGTCTGCTGGCTGGCTGGGCGACGGGTTGTTGAAGATGTCTTCGTAAAGGAAGAGTTTGATGAGGAAATAAAACGGCAGGGTGAAGACCATGCCGATTCCAAATCCGAGCACACCGGCAAATCCAAAAATCCCCGCGACTACCAAGAGAACACTGATCCGCCACGGGTGTTGGAGCACCTTGTTGCGGCTCAGTTGCATCGCGGGCCAGAACGCCATTCCTTTATCCACGATCAGTGGGATGGCGAACATCCAGCAGAAACTGAAATAGACCGCAGGAATGGAGCATGCCAGAAATACGAGCAGCCAAACCATCATTTTTTGGGGATCGGCATCCTGGATTAGGGCGAACACTTGTTGGGGGTTGTCGGCCATCATCGCCTCGACATTCGGGGGAACGATGCCCATTGCCTGGATGGCGATGGTCGCCGGGACGAAGCAGAGCGCCATGACGAGGAAAGCAACCAACGTCGTGAGGGCAAGCGGCTTGAAGAGGGGCAGCCCGAATCCCGCGAACAGATCGCCGGTGGTGGTCGGTTCACCGCGCATCATCCGCAGGTAAACGAGGTACAGCCCTCCGAACAACACGCCTTGGAGCGCCATGGGCATCGCATAATGCACTACCGGCAGCGACGACCCGGCCAGCGAGAGCGCGGCAATGAGAAAAGCCGTTCCCACGAACATCCAGAAATTGGAGGCAAAGGCCGCCCATGCCCTGGAGATGCAGTGGTTGATGGCGACCGGGTAATCGAGATCGATCACGCGCGCGGCGAAAGCCTGTGGGGTTTCGGCAACTTCTTCCAGAGCTTCCTCAAAATCGGGCGGCTCCGGTTCCAGCCCCGCAGGCGTCATCAAGCGGTAGGGGGTCCATTTCTCCACCCCCTCGTGCCAGACGAGCGTTTCAGGCTGGATTTTGCCAGATTTCACCAACTCCGCCCACTCTGTTTCGTTAAGCGGCCCCACCCGCAGCGGGCCGTCGATGTAATACCAGTTCATGATGCCGTATGCTCTGGAGGAGAACCCAAAAGTGCAAGCCAGAACAGAGCGGGCTTGCAACCGAGGTGTGGTGAAAAGGTGTAAATGCGCCGATGGCGCAGTGTTCCGGGTAGCACGCGCGTCTCGCGTGTTGGCTGAGGCGTCCCGCCTCAGCGAACTTGTCGCGTCGTTGCGGAGAACGACCCAGCACTTTCGGAAGCGCCTTTCGCGACGCGACCCAAAGTGCGTTTCGGCGGGACGCCGAAACCAACAGGCGAGACGCCCGTGCTACCCGGAGAGGCGCCCATTCGCGCACCACTTTTACCCACGCCCTGCAACCGGCATGGCTCCGCTTGGCGAATAGGTCTTGCGGGTCGGGGCTGGCTCCGCTTTTCTCTTATCCAACCACTTTTCAGAACGAACTTTATTCCTACGATTATGAGCGACGCTTTCCATACTCTGCGCACTTTTGAACTCGGGGCCGGACGCCAGGGCCGTTTCCACTCCCTGCCCGCCCTTGACGAAGCCCTTCCCGAAACCGTCAATCTTTCGCGGCTGCCGGTCAGCATCCGGATTGTCCTCGAATCCGTGCTCCGCAACTGCGATGGCAAAAAAGTGAGCGAGGAAGCCGTGCGCCAGCTTGCCGCCTGGAACGCCAAAGCTCCCGCCGCCGAGGAAATTCCGTTCGTGGTGGCCCGGATCGTGTTGCAGGATTTCACCGGCGTGCCGCTCTTGGTGGACCTCGCCGCGATGCGTTCCGCCGTGGCCGGGCTGGACCGCGATCCGAAGATGATCGAGCCGCTCGTGCCGGTCGATCTCGTGGTCGATCACTCCGTGCAAGTCGATTACGCCGGGAGCCCCGAGGCGTTCAACCTGAATCTGGAGATGGAGTTCAAGCGCAACCGCGAGCGGTATCAATTTCTCAAGTGGGGCCAGCAGGCATTTCAAACATTCGGCGTTGTGCCGCCGAGCATCGGCATCGTCCACCAAGTGAACCTCGAATATCTCGCGAAAGGCGTGCTCCACCGGGGCGACGTTTATTACCCGGACACGCTCGTGGGCACCGATTCCCACACCACGATGATCAACGGCCTGGGCATCGTCGGTTGGGGCGTGGGCGGGATCGAGGCGGAAGCCGGGATGCTCGGCCAGCCGGTCTATTTCCTCACGCCGGAAGTCGTCGGCGTGCACCTCACGGGCCGCATCCGCGAAGGCGTCACCGCGACGGATGTCGCCCTGCACATTACCCAGATGCTTCGGGCAAAGAAGGTGGTGGGCAAATTTGTCGAGTTCTACGGCGAAGGAGCGGCGTCCCTTCCGCTGCCCGACCGCGCCACGATCGCGAATATGGCCCCGGAATACGGCGCGACGATGGGGTATTTCCCCGTGGACGCCGAATCCGTCGCCTACCTGCGCGCCACGGGCCGCACGGAAGAGCAGTGCGCGGCGTTTGAAAACTATTTCAAAGCGCAACAGATGTTCGGGATGCCGCAGAAGGGAGAGATCGACTACTCCGTGGACCTCGAACTCGACTTGGCGACCGTGCAACCCGGCGTGTCGGGGCCGAAACGTCCGCAGGACCACATCAACCTGCCGGAAATGGGCGAAACCTTTGCGGAGATTTTCTCCAAACCGATCGCCGAGGGCGGCTACGGCAAGCCGCTCAACGATCTCGGCTTCCGCGTGCCGGTGGAGTTGAACGGCAGCTTGCACGAACCCAACTCGCGCCAATTCTCCACGGACGACAAACAGAACCACCCGCAGGAAGGCGAGCCGCGCAGCAAGTCGGAGATGGTGACCAACCGTCCCACCGCCAGCCCCACCGACGAATTTTCGGTCAACCCGTTCCACAACGGCCATAGCGCAGTCGGCAACGGCAGCGTCGTGGTCGCCGCCATCACGAGCTGCACCAATACGAGCAACCCGAGCGTCATGATCGGTGCGGGTCTCCTCGCCAAAAAGGCCGTCGAGCGCGGGATGCGCATCGACCCTTCGGTGAAAACCTCGCTGGCTCCGGGTTCGCGCGTCGTCACCGATTACCTCGCCAAGACCGGCTTGCAACCGTATCTCGACGAGCTCGGCTTCCAGATCGTCGGCTACGGCTGCACCACCTGCATCGGCAACTCCGGCCCGCTGCATCCGCACATTGAGGAAGCTATTATCAAATATGATTTGATCACCGCTTCAGTCCTCTCCGGCAACCGGAATTTCGAGGCGCGCATTCATCAAAACATCAAAGCGAATTTTCTCATGTCGCCGCCGCTCGTCGTGGCGTTCGCGCTCGCGGGCAAAGTGAATATCGACCTGAACAAAGAGCCGCTTGGCGTGGACCGCGACGGAAAAGCGGTCTTCCTGCGCGACCTCTGGCCCACGCTCCAGGAGATCAGCGATGCAATGGCGAGCGCCCTCTCGCCCGAAGTCTTCCGCAAGCTCTACACCGACTTTGCCGACCAAAACCCGAAGTGGAACGAGATTCAATCCGCCGTGGGCGACGTCTACGAATGGGACGAGCAGAGCGACTACATCCAGCAGCCGCCGTTCTTCGAGGGGTTCGGCATGGACGCGGGGTCTATCGGCGAGATCCGGGGCGCGCGCCCGCTCGGCATCTTCGGCGACTCCGTCACCACCGACCACATCTCGCCCGCCGGAGCCATTAAAGCCAGTTCACCCGCAGGCCGCTATCTCGTCCTGCGCGGGATCGAGCCCACCGACTTCAACTCCTACGGCAGCCGCCGCGGCAATGACCGCGTGATGACGCGCGGCACGTTCGCCAACGTCCGCATCAAGAACCTCATGGTGCCCGGCGTAGAGGGTGGGGTTACTAAGTATTATCCAGAAGGAGAACAGCTTTCCATCTACGACGCCTCGGTCAAATACCAGGCGCAGGGCACGCCGCTCATCATCATCGCCGGGCAGGAATACGGCACCGGGTCCAGCCGCGACTGGGCCGCCAAAGGCACGCGGCTCCTCGGCGTCAAAGCCGTCATCGCCGCCAGCTACGAGCGCATCCATCGCTCCAACCTCGTCGGCATGGGGGTGCTCCCGCTTCAGTTCGAGGAAGGGACCAACGCCCAGACGCTCGGACTCGACGGTTCGGAGGTGTTCGATATTATCGGCATCAACGAAAGTCTGGAGCCGCGCCAGAGCGTAACGCTCGTCATTCATCGCACCGACGGCTCCATCCAGACCGTGCCGGTGAAGGTGCGGATCGACACGCCCATCGAGATCGACTACTACCGCCACGGCGGCATCTTGCCGTTCGTGCTGAGGGAGATTTTGGCGAAGTAGGCTTTATCCCAAGCGATGTGTGTCTGCGCGGTTTCCTCGTTCCCAAGTTGCACTTGGGAACAAGAATGGATCGAGGAAATTTGTTAGGCGCGACGTTGCCGAAGGAATACGTAAAGCATACTCACAAGGGCAGCAATCACGCCATATACAACACTCGATAATAGGAGACAAATTGTATAATGAATATCTCGCCACAAATACAAAGACCTTGGGCTGAAATGCGCGACAACAGCAAACACTGGATTGAGCAGATACCTGAAAAACAAATCATGGTCATGGCCAAAAATACCCAAGAAGAACCAGGCGATCTGGGAGTCAGGTAAAACACGCGCACTCAGGCTGCAAAGCAGAAAATGCAGGCACGCAATAAAAATGCCGATGGTAACAATGCGTCTCATGGTATTTGCACCTAACGGCCAACATAAGTGAAAAGCGATGCGGGTGTCAACGAAGTGTCAGGCCCTATTTCATCGACAGCGTCCCCGTGGGGCAATGCTTGACGCATTCCCCTCGTTACCAAGCTCCAGCTTGGTAACGGGCTTGTCTGCGAGGCTCCAGCCTCGGAAAGCGGCCAGCAGCAGCCGAGTGCACTCTCCACTCCGCGCTTGCGAAGCTGGAGCTTCGCGGACACTTGCGTTCCAAAGCTGGAGCCTTGGAACGAGGTCGCTTTTTCTTTGCATCCATTGCGCTCGTTGCGCGAGACTTTCCTACTTCATCGACAGAGCCCCGGTGGGGCAGTGCTTCACGCATTCGGCGGCGACTTTTTGCAATCCCTCTTCGATGGTGTGATTGAATGGCGCAGCGATGCGCACGTTGAAGCCGCGCCCGACGAACGTAAGTCCCAGCGGTTCACCAGCCATCTCGGTGAGCTTCACGCAGATGCCGCACTGGATGCACTTGCCCGGTTCAAAGATCACGCCGCCGGGTTGGACGAGTTGCTCAAAGGGCTGGCGCGCGGCGCGAAACCGGCTCGGGTCGGCATCGTAAACTTGCGCGTAGTGTTGAAAGGCGCACTCGCCTGCCGAACGGCAGTCGCAATGCAGGCAGCGTGCGGCTTCGCTTTTCGCTTCCGTGCTGCTGAATCCGGCGCATTCATCACACGGAGTGTGTCGACCCTCGCCGCTCGCGCCTTTCAAAAAGAGTTTCAATTCTGCGGTGTCCAGTTTCCCCATGATACTGGAAATGGGCTTGCCAGAACGTCCAACTGGTTCGCCGATGAGGAACCGATGGACGCATTCCGCTGCGCCCTTGCCTTCGGTCATCGCGCGAACGAGTTGCTTCACCGGCTTCACGGCGGCCCCGGCGGCGAACACGCCGAAAACACTAGTCAACGCGGTGGCGGCATCGGTCTTGACGCCCGCCGGTGAGACGATGACCGCGAGTTTCTCGCCCTCGGATCTGCCCTTTTCCCCGACGGCTAGTAATACCGCGTCATAGTCGCGTTGCAATGCTTCCAGCGTGACACGGCTGCCGAGTTCGACGTTGAGCAGAATCTCCACGCCGAGCCGTTGAAGCTGCGTGATTTCGGCGGCGAGCACTTCGTGCGGCAGTTCGCTTTCCGCAACCGCCCGCAACGAACCGCCCGCGCGGTCGTGCCGATCAAAAACCGTGACGCTGTGCCCCTGACAGGTGAGATAATAGGCGGCGGCGAGTCCCGCTGGCCCGGCTCCCACAATGGCCGCCGACTTCCCGGTGGCGGCGCGGCGCGGTGGAAGATATGGTGAGGCGAGGCGCAAATCGCGGTCGGCAATGAACCGTTCCAGGCCGCGAATGTCGGCGGAGTCATCGGCCGCGCCGCGTCGGCAGCCTTGTTCGCACGGGTGATTGCAGAGCCGTCCCAAAACCGCTGGCAACGGCAGCGCCTGGCGGACGGTTGCGACCGCTTCGTTCATCTGGCCCGCTTCGATCTGCCGGATCATCGCCGGAATGTTGAGTTGCAGCGGGCACAACCGCTGGCAGGGCGAGAGGCAGTCGCCCACGTGATCGCTAAACAATAATTCAAGGGCGGTGCGGCGGGCTTCGTGGACATCCTCGCTCTCGCTTTCCACGACCATGCCGGGCGTCGCTTGTGTTGCGCACGAGGGAACTAGTTTGCCGTTGATTTTAACTAGACAGACTAGACAAGTCGTCAGCGGTCCGCATTCTTTCAAGTGGCACAAGGTCGGGATGTCTATGCCAACCTGGCGCGCGGCATCCAGCACAGTCTGGCCCGATTGCACTTTAACTAGTTGTCCGTCGATGGTGATGTCTATATTACTCATAGCACCTCGATGGCATGGTAGGGACAGACTTGGCGGCAGGTATCGCAGCGCGTGCAGATGTCCATGTTGATGTGGTGTTTGCGGTAGGGGGTGAGCGGGATGGCGTCCACCGGGCAGCGTTGCGCGCAGATCGTGCAGCCGGTGCAATCCGCCGTAACACTATACTTGATGAGCGCGCTGCATTTGCCCGCCGGGCATTCGCCGCGCAGGTGGGCTTCATATTCGTCGCGGTAATAGCGCAGCGTCGTGAGCACCGGGTTCGGCGCGGTTTTTCCCAGACCGCACAAGCTCCCAGCGCCCACTTGATGCGCGAGGCGTTCGAGTTCTTCGAGGTGTTTCTTTTCCGCTTTGCCCGCGCATAGACGTTCGAGGATGTCCAGCATTCGCCGGGTGCCGACGCGACAGAAGGTGCATTTTCCGCACGACTGCTCCTGCGTGAACTGGAGAAAATAGCGCGCCATGTCTACCATACATGTGGAGTTATCCAATACAACTAGTCCACCGGAACCCATGATCGCTCCCACGCCTCCGAGCGATTCGTAATCTACAGGCGTATCCGCCAGGCGCGCCGGGATGCAACCGCCCGAGGGGCCGCCGATTTGCACGGCCTTGAATTTGCGCCCTTCGGGAACTCCGCCGCCGATTTCCTCGACGATCTCGCGCAAGGTCGTGCCCATCGGCACCTCGATCAAGCCGCCGCGCCGGATGTGCCCGGCGAGCGCGAAGACCTTTGTGCCCTTGCTCTTGGCCGTGCCGATGGCGGCAAATTTCTCCGCGCCGTTGCGCACAATCCACGGCACCAACGCCAGGGTTTCGACATTGTTGATGAGCGTCGGACGGCCCCACAACCCTGCAACAGCCGGGAACGGCGGGCGCAGCTTGGGCATGCCGCGCTTGCCTTCGATGGAGGAAATAAGCGCGGTCTCCTCGCCGCAGACGAACGCCCCCGCGCCTTCCATGATGGAGAGGCTCAACTTGTAATCGAGG